>JGI24766J26685_10000533_pt1 | contig 10859 bp, 7 predicted proteins | sample SanBayMetagenome_FD_26685 | JGI IMG/M metagenome (IMG submission 26685)
GAGCGAAGGGAAACGGCACTGCGCGCACTCGCCGTGGTCACGAAGGCAGAAGTCGGCGTAGATTTGCAGCAGGCCTTGATGGACAAAAAGACGGCGCGGAAGGGTGCGCGGAAGCGGTCCGCCGAAGAGACGCGCGGACACGACGCGCAGGGAGCTGTTGGGCGGTCCGCCGGGGATGTCCAACCATGCGGGTTCCTCGCCGCGCGCGAGGGCCAGCGGGAGCGCGATGTTGGCGTGGATTTCGCGGATGCGGTCGGATCCGAGCAGGGCGAGCGGCTTTTTGCGGCGCGAACTCTTCCATGTGGTGTGGAATGACCAGAACGGGTGTTCGAGTGAGCCGAGGACTTTTTCCAAGCGGGACAGGTCCGCGGACTCGAGTGCGGTGCGGACGGATTTCCAGCGTTTGGCGAGTGCGGCCAGGGCACCAATGCGTCGCAACGGATGATTGGTGGGGCGGACACCGGTGAGTTTCCACGATTGGCGAGGAAGGATGGCATTGGTGTGGGCGGCGCGGAGCTTCCACCAGGTGGACCAAAGAGCGGCGACCTCGGTGCGCGCCGCGCCCGCTGGTGGTTCGGGTTTCTCGAGGAATCCGGCCAAGCCGAAGAGCAGGGCTTCGCCGCGCGCGGTGGCCGCGATGCCGGCGGGCACGCGTTGGGCGAGGAGCTGGAAGGGGAGTTTGTTGTTTTTGTAGCCGAGGGCCACGGCGACGGCTTCGTACAGGGCAGCGTCGGGTCCGCGCGCAGCGATCATGGTCTGCAAGGCGGCCCCTTTGGCTTCAAGGCGACGCCGGGCGGCNACGGTCAGCAGGTCGGAGATTTGCGCGGTGGACAGTTCGCGCAGCGGCGCGAGGCAACGTCCGGGGCGCGCGGCGGCAAAAGCGGGCCACTCGGCGTTGGTGGCGGTATGATCAGCCAGGCAGACTTGCGGGACTTCGCGGTGCGAGGCGGTGCGGGTGAAATGTTTTTTGGCCGGGCGATGGACAACGACGTGCAGGACGGCGTTTTCATAGGCGNGATTGACCGCATGGCGGTGCTGCTCCCATCCGGACGCCTCGAGATCGACTTCGATGGCGCCGNGGCGCTCGCGTCCGGCGATGTTCACCGCGGCATGGACAAAGTCCGGTCCCGCTTCGCGGTTCCATTGTCCGAAGTCGGTAATGACCACGGTTTCGCCGCTCGATGTTTTGAACTCGCGTCCGCAAGCGCCGGAAAACCAGCGGGCCTGCCAGGCCAATTCGTTTTCCGCGGAGGGCGACTGCTCGGCGACGCGTCCGGTGGCGCCGCGCAGGGCCTGGTCATAAGCGCGGCGGAGATTGCTCATGGTTTTTTAGGAGATCCGACCGGGGTGGGTGGCGGTGGCGGTGGCGCGATTTCGTTGCGGATGTCGTTGAGTAATTTTGCGCGATCGGCCGGCTGGGTGCGTTGCAGCGTGCGGTCGATGAGTTTGAGGGCGGCTTTTTTGTCCGCCAGTCCTTGCAGGATGCGCACGCGTTCCACGATGGTGCGGAAGGATTCGGCGGGATTGCGGTAGGCGGCGCCGGCGGACTCGAGGGATGTGAGCGCCGCGCGGGGTTCTCCCAGATAGCTCTGCAGCATGCCGAGCGACTCGTAATTCAGGCCGGTTGGATTTTCGCGCGCCAACCGCGCGAGGTAGAGCGTTTGGGTAAGCCCGGACCGCGAGGCTTTCCGTAATTCTTTTTGCAAAGTGATCCAAGGTGCGGCGGCAGCATCCGGTTCGTTGCGCCAAGCACCGCCTTGGGTTGCGGCGAAGGGACGATAAAGCGGATCGCCGACCACGGTGGTCATCCATGAGAGAACTTTGAGGCTCATGTACACGCTTTCGGCGAAGGTGAATCCTTGCAGGAGGCGCTCATTGAAGACGTCGAGGTGCGATGTGAGGTCGAGGTAGGGTTCGTAAACGTTGCCCGTGGTGGCGGCTGCGCCGCGGGTGACCAGCGGAGCGACCCAATGCGCATTCGGATCACGCAATGTTCGNGCGCTGAATGAATGGATGTGCACGGCGACTGCACCGGGCACGAATTGTGGCGCGGCCATGGCGCCGCTCGCACCCCAATCATACCAGCCATAATAAAGCGCGGCATCGGTGATGGCGAAACCCGCGGGGAAAGTCGGGGGCACATTGTCGAGGATGACGGGAATACCCTGGTTCCAGCATTCCCCCGCCGCGTTGAAGAGCCAATCGTCTCCCTCGCGGTATCCGCTTTCGGGTGTGCTGCGTCGGTCGATGTAAGCCCACCCGTAAAGTCCGACCCGCTCGGCCAGCAGCGAGTCGTCGATCATGCGGCGCACGGTATCCGCGCTGGGCGCGTCGAGCCGGGCGACGAGAATGAGTCCGGCGGTGACGGAGGAGTCGAGGATGGGGGAGAAGCGGCGGAAATACGGGTTGGTGAGGACGCCGAAGGTGTCCTGTCCGAAGGCGCCGAGGACGGATAGCTCCGAATCTACCGCGGCTTCGTCGTGTCCGCGGATGGGATCGCCCCCGTTGGGACGCGGCGGCGGTGTGGCCTCGGGCGACGGGGGTTGGATGGTGGTNTTTATNTTCAGCGGAATGCCNCGCATCAGCGCCATGAAACGGATGCTGCTGCCGTCGANTTCCTGTTTGTNGCCGAGTCCTGTGCGCATGCCCCACCATCCTTTGCGCTCGAAGACGGCACGGAGCGGTTTTTCGATCGTTTCGATGTAATCCTTGCGGCTGATTTCCTCCTCCAATGGGCAGTCGAGCCCGATGATGTTTTCCGGCGGGATGCCGCGCCGCTCGGCGTAGTATTCGGCGAGTCCGCGCGATTCGGGATCGCGCGTGTTGAAAATCACTGCCGTGGCCGCGGCCTCGCGCGTGGTGCGCACGCCGGTCTCCTCGGCATGAGCCACGGCGAGAAGCGCGCAGAGAAAGAGGCTAAATCTCGATGCGCAGGCCGTCATGGGCGAGGCGGACGTGGGGCGGCAGGAGCTTTTCGGTTTCCGCGTGACCGAGGTCGTGTCCGATGTGGGTGAGGTAAGCGCGTTGGGCGGAGGCGGCTTCGGCCACCTCGAGCGCTTCGCGCAACGAGAGGTGACTCGGGTGCGGTTCGTGGCGCAGCGCGTCGATGATGAGCACCGGGATGTCTTTGATGCGCGCGATCACGTCCGCGGGACATGGTGGCAGTCGCTGAAATAGGCGGCGAGTTTGCGTCCGCCCCGCGCGAAGATGTAGCCGTAGACGAGCATTTTGCCGTGCGGAACTTCGGCCGGAAGGATTTCCACACTGCCCAATTCGAACGGACCCGTGACCTCGTGCGGCTCGGGCCGGACGTAATTGCGGAAGGAATGCTGTCCGTCGAATGCATAGTAGAAGGCCCGACGGAGGTCGGCCATGGTGTGGGGTGACGCGTAGATCGGCATGGGCCGGTCGGCCAGTTCGCAGAACCGCCGCAGGTCGTCGAAGCCGGCTACATGGTCGGTGTGCGAGTGGGTGAAAATGGCGGCATCGATCCGCCGCAAATCGTGCCGCAAGGCCTGGGCCCGCAGATCGGGCGTGGTGTCGACCAGGAAAATGGTATCCCCGGCCTCGACGAGAATCGAGGAGCGCAGGCGTTTGTCGCGCGGGTCCTCCGACCGGCAGACGGCGCAATCGCAGGCCACGAAGGGCACCCCTTGGGATGTTCCGGTGCCGAGAAAGGTGATGGCAAGTTCGGCCATGACTTGAATCCGCCACATTGGCATGATCCGCCCCGTGCTCGCAACGCTGGCATCCCTGAGAATCCGCAACCTCGCCCTGGTCGAGGATTTGACCTGGCAACCGGGCGCGGGGCTTGCGGCCATCACCGGCGAAACGGGCGCGGGCAAGTCGCTGCTGATCGGCGCGTTACAGTTGCTCCTCGGCGAGCGTGCCGACAAATCGCTATCCGGGCGGGCAGCGAATCGTGCACGGTCGAGGCGATCTTCGAGATGGAAGACGCAAGGGAACTGGACGCGTCGCTCGAGGAACAGGGAGCGGAGCCTTGCGCCGATGGCCAACTGCTTCTGAAGCGGACGCTTTCGTCCGCCGGATCCGGAAGGCAATTCATCAATGGGTCCGCTTGCACCCTCGCCGCGCTCAAAGGACTCGGCGATCGACTGGTCGATCTGCACGGACCGCACGACCATCAGTCGCTTTTCTCTCGCGAAGCACAGACGCGCGTGCTCGACGCCTACGCCGGCGCGGCGCCGATGGCTTCGGATTTTGCCGCGGCGCATCGCGAGCAGGCGAGGTTGGCCGGGGAGATCGAGCGTCTGCGCGGACTCGAAAACGACGCGGCGCTGCGTCGTGACATGCTGGCCCATGCCGCCAAAGAAATTGCCGAGGCCAAGCTGCGTCCGGGCGAGGAGGAAGAGGTGATGTCGCGTCTGCGCGCGGCGGGAAACAGTCAGCGCCTGCTCGAATTGGGCGCGCAGTTGCAGTCGGCGCTCGGAGCCGACGGCGAGGGCGGTTTGCGCACTGCGCTGGCCGAAGCGGTGCGGGCCGGCCGCGAATTGGCGCGCTTGGATGAATTGGCCCATCCGCTTTCCGCTTCGCTCGAGAACATGGCGGAGCGTGCTTCCGAATTGGAGAACGAGGTGCGGCACTACGCCGAGAAAGTCGAGGCCGATCCGGCGACTTTGCGCGAACTCGAAGCGCGGGCCGACTTGCTGCAATCGCTCAAACGCAAATACGGCGGAACGATCGAAGAGGTGATGGCGCGCGGCGAGCAGGCGGCGAAAGACCTCGAGGACATCGAGACGCGCGGGGAGAAGATCGTCGCCTTGGAAAAAGAACAGTCCGCCGCCTCGGCCAGGGCGGTGAAATTGGCCAAGGCTCTCTCCGCCGCGCGTAATAAAGCCGCGCCCGCGTTGGCCAAAGCGGTGACCAAGGAATTGCGCGAACTCGGCTTCCTCCGCGCGGAATTCGGGGTGCGGCTCGAGGCACTCGACGAGTCGCGCCATCTCGGCGCCGAGTTGGCGGAGTTCGAGTTCGCCCCGAATCCCGGCGAACCGGCCAAGCCGCTGCGAGCCATCGCCTCGAGCGGGGAGATTTCGCGCGTCATGCTCGCGCTGAAGTCCGTGCTGGCCGGACAAGATGGCGTTCCTCTCCTCGTTTTCGACGAAATCGACGCCAACGTGGGCGGCGAAGTTGCGGTGAAGGTCGGACAGAAGATGCGCGCGCTGTCTAAGGCCCACCAAGTGCTTTGCATCACGCACCTGCCGCAGGTGGCGGCGGCGGCGCACCGGCAATTTGCCGTGACCAAGGAATTTGACGGCGCGCGAACCACCACGGCGGTCAGCGAGTTGTCCGGCACCGAGCGCATCGCGGAGCTGGCCCGCATGCTCGGGGGACAGGACAGCAAATCGGCCGTTGCCCACGCACGCAGCCTGCTCGACGCCCACGGCTGACCATGCGCATTTTGTTTTTCAACCGCTCGGCGCGTCCCCTGGGCGGCGGCATGAACCGCTTGGTCATCGACACGGTGCGCCGCTTGCGCGCCTCCGGACACGACGTCGCCTTGGTGCATGCGCGGCGCGGCGGACAACTGGAAGGCACGGGTTACATTTACGACGAAATCGACGGCACGTCGGTGCCGCGCGAGATTAGCGCGCTGCGCCTCGAGGCGATTCTCGAAGACTTCTCGCCGGACATCGTGCAATTGCACGGGGTGGCGAACACCGAGTTGGACGGATGGCTCGCGGCGCGCAAGCCGACCGTGCGCTTCGTCCACAACCATCAGTTTTACTGCTCCGGGCAACGCCTGACCTTGGAGCGGCCCGCCGAGCCCTGCCTGCACGCCCACGGTCGCGCCTGCGCCGGGCGGCATTTCACGCGCGGCTGCGGATCTTGGAATCCGGCGATCAATTACCTCCGTTATCGCGCGGTCGGCCGCAGTCTCCGTGCCTTGCGCGGATTGCACGGGTTGCAGGTGATGAGCGGAGCTGTCCGGCGGCAACTCATCGCCAACGGTGTCCCTGAGGACAAAATCGTCACCCTGCCGCCCTATGCTCCGCCACCAATTGGCGCGCGCAACGAGGGATACACCTCGGTGCGTTCCATCCTCCACGTCGGGGGCCTGCTCGGGCAGAAGGGAGTGTGGATGGTGGTGCGCATGGTTCGCGAATTACCCAAGGACGTGCAGATCGTTTTCGCCGGCGGCGGCGCGGAGCGGGAAATGCTCGAGTCCCACGTGCGCCGCCGCGGTTTGGGCGACCGCGTGCGCATTGTCGGTGAAGCCACGCCCGAGCAATGGTCATTGCTTTATCGCGAGGCCACGCTGGTCATTTTGCCCGTGCTCTGGAATGAGCCGCTCGGCCTCGAGGGTCTCGGGGCCATGGCTTACGGGAAGCCGGTGGTTGCGTTCGATACCGAGGGGATCCGCGAATGGCTCTCCGACGGCGACACCGGTATTTCTGTTCCTTTCGGCGGTCGACGCGCTTTCCGCGACGCGGTGGGCAGCCTGCTTGAGGACCGCGACCGTCTGCAGCGCATGGGCCGCAAGGCGCACGAAGTTTGGAAGGAAAAATTCCGTCCGGAAAACCACCTTAACACGCTCGTCGCGCACTACGAAAAAGTGCAAAAGGAGGCCNNGNTATGAACCGCACCGTTTCCTTTGCCGTGATTGCCGGACTGGCTTTGCTCGCCGCGTGGTTGCATCGCGAGCACGAGCGCGGAACTTTCGATGCCGTCGAGCGCGGCTTTCTCTCCTGGCTGGCCGCCAACACGGCGGGAAAAACGCAGAGCGCCGCGCTCCCTCCTCTGACCCTCGTGCTTTATGACGACGAGGCTTCCGAATTGGCGGGAACCACGCGCTTGGCCCTGCTCGACGGAACGCTCTTCGCCCGCGCCGCCTCGCGGCTCGGCGCGCTGGCCGCGGGCGTCGAGGGAATCGGCGAAGATCCCTCGCGCATGATCGAGGCGGCGGAAGGCATGCCGGTCTTCGGCGGATACGATTGGCAGACGCCGCCGGGGCAGGGGTGGACGCCAGCCGCGGGCGTGCCGTCATCCGCTTGGCCCGAAGTCCCGGGTGTGGCCGGTCGCATCGCACGTTTCGCCCGCGGATTCATCACCCCACCCGAGGGCGCAAGCGGCGCGCGCAGTGTCTTGCTCGCCGCGCGCAACGGCGACCGTCCTGTGCCTTCCTTCCTCGCGTTGGCATGGACCGTGGCCAATGGTGCGCGCTGGTCGGATTTGCAGGCGCACTCCGATGCCCTGATGGCGGGCGGGTCGCGCATGATTCTCGGCCAGGATGGCACGGCGCACTTCCTGCCGGACAGCGAGCCGCGGACTATGACGATGAACGAACTCCTCGTTGCCTCGGAAAAATTCGAACGCGAGGGCGGTGTTTCGCCGTTCCGCGACCATATCATGGTGCTGGCCCGCGCCACGGCCGATGTGGCCCGCGTGGCGGTCGGCGAAATGCGCGCAGCCACGCCGGCCGAGCGCCTGGCCTCCGCGTGGGAGTCGCTGCGAACCAACCGCCTTTTTCGTCCGCCCGCCTGGTGGTATCCGGTGGCCGTGGTTCTCGCCGCGGTGGTTCTCGTCTTCGGTCCGGCCCGGCGATCCAACGGCGCGGCGCTGACTGCAGCCCTTTTTTCGGTTCTGCTTTTCGCCCTCGTTGCCCTCGGCGTTTTCGGCTCCTCGCGTGTTCTCTTGCCCGCGGCCCCGACTTTGCTGACTCTGGGCACGGCCCTTGTCCTCGGCCGGGCCGGTCACCGCTCCGGCTGGTTCGGGAAGTAACACCATGAAATTCACCAATCTCACCCGCGCCGAGGAAATCGGGGCCAATTGCTATCTGCTCGAAACCTCCGATGCGCGCGTGCTCCTCGATTCCGGGATGCATCCGCGCGAATTGGGTGCGCTTGCCACGCCGGATTTTTCGCTGCTCGGCGGCGAGGGATTCGACGCCATGGTGCTGACCCACGCGCATCAGGACCACGTCGGGTGCCTGCCCTTGGCCATGCGCGAGGCGCCAGATGCGCCGGTCTTCATGACCGAAGCGACGGCCGCACTGTCCGAAGTGATGCTGCACAACTCGGTGAACGTCATGCTGCGGCAACGTGAGGAAGCGCTTGCGCCCGAATTGCCGCTCTTCTCGCATCGCGAGGTCGAGCGATTGGCCGAGGAATGGCAGATTCTCGGCCTCGACCGGGCGGTGGAGATCGCGGACGGAGTGACCGCGGAATTTTCCGATGCGGGGCACATTCTCGGATCGGCCGGCGTGCTCTTCCGCGCGGAGGGGAAACGCATTTTTTACACGGGCGACGTCAACTTCGAGGATCAGACGCTGATGCGCGGGGCCAAATTCCCGACCGAGAACATCGACGTGCTCGTCATGGAATGCACCCGCGGCGACAGCCCTGTGCCCGAGGGATTCACCCGGAAGGCGGAGGAAGCGCGGTTCCTGCAAACGTTGCAAGGCGCGCTCGATGCGGGCTCGCCCGTGCTCATTCCGGTCTTCGCCCTGGGCAAGACGCAGGAACTTCTCGCCCTTCTCCACGACGCGAAGAAAAGCGGCGCGTTGCGCGGCGGTTTCGGTCTCTATGTCGGTGGCCTCAGCGCGAAAATCACCGGCGTCTTCGACCGTTTGCGCGGACGCGCCCCGCGGCGCCATGGCGACCTCAAACTGGCCGAGTGCCTGCCCATGGAAGTGGTGGGCGGACGCGACATCGCGCAGGTTCCCATCACGCCAAGGACGGTCTACGCCATCTCGAGCGGCATGATGACAGAAAACACCCTGTCCAATACCCTCGCGCCGCGCATCCTCGAGGATCCGAAGGCGCATTGCATGTTCGTCGGTTTCTCCGATCCGAAATCTCCCGCCGGCCACGTGCGGGCGAGCAAGGAGGGCGACGAAGTGCTGCTCGATCCGCGGCGCCGTCCGGTCAAACGCAACTGCAAACTCGACCAATTCACGCTCAGCGCGCACAGCACGCGGGAGGGATTGCTTTCTTTTGTCGAGCGCGTGAAACCGAAAAAGCTCCTCCTCGTCCACGGTGATCCGCCGGCCATTGCCTGGTTTGCCCGCGAGGTTCCGAAGGTCTCCCCGCAAACAGAAGTGATCATTCCCGCGCCGGGGATTCCGGTGGAGTTGTGATTGCCGCGGCAGCGGCAATCATGAGGGATGAAAGCTGAGACCTGAAGGCTGAGTGATTTTCGTGCGGTCCTTGCGGACCGGGAGCTTGTTATAGCCGTCCCTCAGTCTCGAGGGCCGGTGGATCGCGATGTCCCTATCGCGATTTCTCAGGGAGAAGATCGCGCCGGGACGGCGCGATCCACCTAACAGAGGGCTGGGACGTCCCCGCTTTTGTCCTTAAGCCGGGACGGGCAACCGCCGTTCCAGATCGTTGAGCAGGGCGGCGAACTCGCGGGTTTCACGGCGCCAGTCTTCGATCATGTGCCGGGAGATCTCGACCTTTTCGGCCATCGCTTTTTCCAAAGCCGCGTAGTTGGCGGCAAGGCGTTCGCTGAGATGGTGGAACATGTCGTGCATCTGCTGTCCGAAGACCGCGGCGATGCTCTCGTGGTGTTCGGTCTTCAGCGCGGCACGGCGCTTGGTCTCGCCCATTTCAGCGAGGAGAATTTTCTCGTCTGGCACGCGGCGCAGGTCGCTGACCAAGCCGAGTTTTTCCAGCGACCAGATCGTCCACTTGGTCGGATCGAAATTGCTGCGCTTCACGCCGTTGCGGTAGTCGTGTTGGAACTCGTGGTGGTAGTTGTGGTAGCCCTCGCCGAAGGTGAAGAGCGCCATGATCGCGCTGTCCCGGGCGCTGCAGCGCGTCGAGTAGGGTTGGCGTCCCACGCTGTGGCACATCGAGTTGATGAAAAACGTGCTGTGCTGCACGGCGAAGACGCGGAAGACGCCGGCCAGGAGAAACGCGCCCAGCGCACCGGCGGGACCGTTCCACCAATAGCCGAGCAGCGCGGGCACGCCGAAGCCGAGAACGAAAGCCAGCGGAATGCACCATTTGTGCTGCCACATGACGAGCGGATCGCGCTTCAGGTCGTTGACATTGTCCATCGGCATTTCGGGTCCGAGTTTGAAAAGCAGCCAGCCGATGTGCGCCCAAAGGAAGCCCTTGGAAATGTCGTAAGGATCATCGTCATGGTCGACATGCTTGTGGTGCTTGCGGTGATCCGAGCACCAGTCGAGGGCGGAGTTCTCGAAGGCGCAGGCACCGAAAAGAAGGGTGCTCAGCTTGACCGGCGCCTTCGCCTTGAAGGAAAGGTGCGAGAAGAGACGGTGGTAGCCGAGCGTGATGCTCAGGCCGGTCGCGATGTAGAAGAAGAGGAAAAGCGCGAACTGGAACCAGTCCAGACCGTAGTGCCAGAGGTAAAGCGGCACGGCGGTGACGGCCAGAGTGTTGATGACGGCGAGGAAGATGCTCGTCGTCCAGTTGACGCGGTCCCAAGGGATGCGTGAAAGCAGCGTATTTGTCATGATGTATGGGTCCGCGCGCGGGGCGAGGAGGGCGGAAGCATACGCAAGGGGTTCCGCGCTGGCAAGTTGCCGTTCCCCACACCCTGGCATGGTCAGAGGTGGGAGTAGTCCCTATGGTGATCTGACCCGGCATGAAGAAAGTTCTCCTCACCGGCATGAATGGCACGGTCGCACCGGCCATCGCGGAAGAGTTGCGCCGGCGCGGATGCGAAGTGGCGCCGTGGGATCGCGGAGCGGTTTCGCCCGACGACCGCCAAGCGGTGGCGCGCTTTATTCGCGAGGTGAAACCGTCAGCGCTCGTTCATTGCGCCATGGGCAGTGCGCAGTGGGCGGAGGACATGGCGCGGGTTTGCGCGGAGGAGGGGAGTAAGTTTCTTTATGTCAGCTCGGCTTCGGTCTACGGCACGCACCAGCAAGG
>JGI24766J26685_10000538_pt1 | contig 10834 bp, 11 predicted proteins | sample SanBayMetagenome_FD_26685 | JGI IMG/M metagenome (IMG submission 26685)
GAGGCCGACGCTCTATCCAGTTGAGCTACGGGTGCGCAGCGTGATCCGGCACTAAAGCGCAGGGAGGGCCCGGGCTCAAGCGGCGATTGCCGCGCGGCGCGGCGGCGGATACAAAGGACGGTCACGGCGATGGATATTGTTTATTTCGATCTGGAAACGCAGCGGACGGCCAATGACGCGGGGGGCTGGGACAAAAAGGCGGCCATGGGCATGACCGTGGGAGCCACCTACAGCACGGGCGCGGGACGGTATACGGTTTACGGCGAGGACCGGGTGCATGATCTGGTCGGGCAGCTTCAGCGCGCCGACTTGGTGGTCGGTTTCAATGTGATCAATTTCGATTACGAGGTCCTCATGGGTTATACCGTGATCGACCTCGCGCACAGCGTGCCGACATTGGATCTGATGGTTTCGCTGGAGGAAAAAATCGGTCACCGCATCGGACTCGATGCCGTGGCGCAGTCGACCATCGGTTGCGGCAAAACGGCGGACGGACTCGACGCGATCAAGTGGTGGCGTCAGGGCCGCAAACTCGACGTGGCACGCTACTGCTGCTTCGACGTGAAAGTGACGCGCCTCGTCCACGAGCACGGCATGGCGCACGGCGAGGTCTTTTACCAAGATCGTCTCGGGCGCAAGCAGCGCGTTCCGGTCGCATGGGGAGAACCCGCGCGGGAGCGCGCGGCGGCATGATCCAACCGCTGCGCAGCGAACCGTCTGTCTGGTCGCTCTGCTGGGTGGACGTGCCCGAGCCGCTGGCCATCGAGGACGATTTTTTTCTTCCGGTCATCCTGCTGCTGGTCGGTCCTTCCTTCGAACCGCTGGCTGCGCCGGAGGTTTTTCCGGAGTTGGACCAGATCCAGGCGGAGGACTGGGTGGCGCGGCATTTCGACGAACTCGGTGCGCCGGACGTCCTGCAGGTGTGGAAGGCGACGGAGTGGGTGCCGGAGGATTGGAAATATTTCGGCCGCGACTGGAAGACGAAGGTGAAGATGGTCAATCCGCCGCCGCACGAGACAAAGATGCAATCGGAGTTGGCTGTGCAGGGCTACCGTTCCGCCGGGCGCACGCCGTCATTGCCCAAGACGTCGGTCGCCGCGGGTCTCGTGCGGAACCTTTCGCGCCTGCGCTCGCCGCAAAAGCGCCGGGCCACGCTGGAGAAAGCAGTGGAGATCGATCCGTCATGCACCGCCGCATGGGTCGAGTTGGCCGAAATCGAATTCCACGCGGGCCGCTACCAGCAAAGCCTCGATCTGGCCGCACGTGTTGCCGACGTCGACGGACCGCTCCTGCGCAAACGCGGCGTGCAATGGTGGACCGACCGCACCACGCGTCCGCTGCTCCGGGCTATCTTCGGCCAGATGCTCTGCCAATGGCATCTCGGACGCGCCGGCGACGCCGNCGACCTCGGTCAGGATTTGCTCGAAACCGATCCGTCGGACCATCTCGGCGCGCGTTTTTACGTTCCGCTTTTCCTGCTCCTTGCCGGCGAACACGAGGAGGCTTCCNTTTTTTTCCGTCACTACGAGTCGCGCTATCCGGGAGACATGCCCAATGCGTGGCTCGCGTTTGCGTGGGGACTCTCGCTNTGCCTCGAAGGTGACGACCAGGGCGCGCGCCGCAAATACCGCGAAGGAATGCTGGCCAACATCTACATCGCCCCGCGTCTTCTCGGGGAACGTCCGCCGCCGGAGGACATCTACCATCCGAGCGAGCGGGATGAACCGCAGTCTGCCGCGGAATTNGACGGCTCGTTCGGCGGCTTGTGGGACCGTGAACCGTCGGCCCTGCGCATCATGCGCGAGTCTTATGACGAACTTCGTCCCCTTCTCACCGAACTTGTCGGCCGCCGCACGGCCATGGCCGAGTTGATGGACCAGCGTTACGACCCCGAATACCGCGCGAAGTGGACACGTCTGGTCGAAGAAGAGGAAGCGTTCGTCAAAAATGCGCTGCATTAATGCTGCGCGTTTTCCGAATTGGGCCGCCGCGGCTATGAGCTCTTCAGTCCTGGCCGCTCGTGTCCGGTGATCGGACTCAAGCCTCTCCTTGCATCTGAATCTTCCGCTACTACTCCAATGGTCGCTCGTCCTGTGGCATCTCGGACAACTGGAACTTCGGCACTGATTGGCGGATGAAGTCTTTGAGCATGTCGAGCGTCTGTTGGCCGGTCTTGGCGCCGGGTTTGAATCCTTCGAGCACGGGGGCGCTGACGATGACGTAGGCCCAGCGGTGCTGGAGTTTTTTTGTCACCATGTCCCAGTTGGTTTTGGCCAGACGCACCCAGTGGTAAGGTGTGGTGGCATCCTTGCCGACGAACCAGTAAAGGAAATAGCTCGTCAAATTTTTGCGCTCGCCCGGGGCGGTTTCGATTTCGCGGTTGAGGGTGAGTTTCATCACGTCGAGGGTGCGTCCGTTGGCCAGCGTGATGGGAACAACCTCACCCGATTGGATGGACCAACCCTGTCCGGGCAGACACACCTCGGGGCGATGGATGCTGCGTTTTTCGCCGCCGCTCAAGACGACCTGCGCAGTCAGGGAATTGCCCGAGAGGTCTTGGTAGATCTTTTTCTCGAACTCGGTGTCGGCCGGAAGGAGAGCGAGTTCGCTTGGCGAGACCGGTTCGCTCGTGCCCCAGTATTCTCCGACCAAAGTGGGCAGATCCATGATCACGCCGGCCTCCGGGGCGATGTTCGGCGGCGCGCTTTCGCGGCAAAGCCAGATGGTCAGGGCCGGGAGGACGACGATGGCCGCGGTGCGCCACCACGGAATCTGGAAAGCACGCTTCATGAGTTCGCTTCGGTCCGCGGGGTGAAGCGTTGCAAGAGCCATCCGACGCCGAGCATGCCGCCAAGCGCGACGGCGAAGACGAGGAATCCGGAGAGCATGTGGAAAGTGGTCGGCTCCTCGAGAGATCCGATGGCCACCTCGGGTCCGAGGGCGATAGTGCCGAGCGTGAGCATGATGATGCGCGCAAAATTTCCGGCCACGGCCAGAGGAATGGAGGAAAGAAAGACAACCCACTTTTGCCACGGTTTATCCATGGCAATGAAACCATAGAGGGCGGAGACCATCATGAGGGCGAAGAGAGAACGGATGCCGCTGCAGGGGTCGGCAACGTCGACGGCAAAACGTTCGCCAGCGGCCAATCCGGCGGCGAAGTCGGGTGCGGAGACGATCGCAGTGCCTTGTTGCAGGCAGGAAAGGCCGATGAGATTGAGGAAGGCCACACTCACGTTGGACATGAAAATGCGCAGCGGGAAGGCGAGGAAGTTGTCCATGAACGGCAGCGGGAACATGAACGCGAGAAAAGCGACGGGGAAAGAAAGGGCCATGAGCCAGCGCCATCCGAGGAACCAGAGAACGCTCGAGCCGACAAAAGCGAGGAGCGCGGCGTAGCCTATGTAGATGTTGTCCGCGAGATAACCGACCCAATAGACAAAGAGCGATCCGAGCAGGGCAGCGAGTCCCAGCCACGAGCCCTCCACAGGAATTTCGGCCAGCGATTTTCGCCGGTAGTAGATGAGCCCGATGACCGCGAGCGGAACGAGCCAGCAGTGCTCCCACTCGGGGTTGTTTTTCCAAATCCAGCTCATGAACTCGAACATGCTGGCCCGCGCCGCACCGTAGCCGGACGCATAGGGGAACCAGCCGAAGAGCGCGTAGCCCATGCCGGCCACAGCCAGGGCCGCAGCAATGTTCGGTGCGACAAGAGAAGCGCGCCAGTCAGGTGCTGCCGTGGTGGAATTCATGGGAAGCAAGAAGCTTTCACACCGTCCGCGAGGCGGCAACCGATTTCCATTCGGCGAGGTATTCGCCGAGCGCCTCGCGCCATGGCCGCGGACCGGGCGGAAAAATTCCGCCAAGTTTCGCCGTATCGAGACAGGAATAGCGCGGGCGCTTGGACCAACCGGGCCCGAGTTGCCCGTAGGGAATCTCCTCGATGGTCTGGCAGGCTGGAGCGAGACCAAGAAAAGTCATCTGCTCCAGCGTGGTTTGGGCGAACTCCTCCCATGATGTCGGCCCCGCATTGACCACATTGAAAAGTCCGGTGCGTCCGGCTTCGACGAGTTGCCGCGTCCAATACGCCCCGTCCGCAGCGTAGAGGCAGCATCCTTTTTTGCCCGCGGCGGTGCGGAGCGAGGTTTGCCCGGCGAGCAGATCGGGCAACCGGCTCATGAAGGTCTTCCCGCCAAGTCCGTAGAGCCAGGATACGCGCAGGATCAGACTCCGTGGGCAAAGCTCGGGTATGAGTTGTTCCAAATCCGTTTTCTGATGACCGTAAACAGACAGAGGATCGGAAGGATCAAATTCCGTGAGCAACTTGTCTTCGCTGCCACCGAAGACGTAGTCCGAACTGTATTGCACAAAAAGCGCGTCCTGTGCGGCGCAACGTCGTGCCAGATCGAGCGGTGCATCACGGTTGACGCGCCCACTTCCCACAGGATCCTTTTCGCACGCGTCGAAATCACAAACCGCCGCGGCATTGATCACGACATTCCAGCGCTGGGTCAACAACGCGTCCATGCGCGCCGAGTCGGTGATGTCCGCCTCTTTGTGCGTCAGAGAGGTGAGGTCATAACGGGCAAACTCGCACGCCAGATANCGGCCGAGCAAACCGCCGGCTCCGAGCAAAAGAACTTTCATGAAGCGAGATCGAGGCGCTCGATTTGGGTCAGCACGTCCTCCACCGCGACGGCCTCGAGGCACAGGTAGCTGTCCATCCCGCAGCGATCGATGCAGGGATGAAGGGGACACACTCGTTGCTGCACGACGCGGTCGCGGTTATTCCAAGGAGAGAACCAATCGGGTTCGCCGGAACCGAAGATCGCGACAACCGGCTTGCCCAACGCGGCGGCAAGGTGGGCGGGGAGGGAATCGTGACAAAGCACAGCGTCGGCACACTGCAGGGCGGCGACGAGCGAGGCAAGATCCGGCGTGTGTAGTTTGCGCGCCTTGTCGGCGGTCACGGGATCTGTGCTTGGCGGCAGGATCTCGAGGAGGTCGAAACGTTCGGTGATTGCAGGTGAATCCAGCAACTCGCGCCAGCGGGCGCGAGGCCACTGTTTGCTCGGAACCCGCGCGTGCGGATGCACGGCCAAGACGGGGCGAACGCCCCGCAAATTATCACTTGCCGGCGCTTGGATCCACGGAACCGAGTAATCGCAGGAAACGTCCAATGCTTCGGCAATTTGCTCCCAGCAGCGCAGATGCGATTGACGCGGTGATNCGCGGTGCAGCCATTGTGTCAGCAGCNGCCGCCCCGGATGCGTGGCCTGCCAGAAAATTTCCAANGTGCGTCCGAGCCAGCGACGGNTGCGTCGCCACGGCAAGTCGGCGGCATAGTAGTTGCCGTGCGTCATGGGGAATCCGATGCGTTGCGTCGCACGCGTTTCGGCCATGAGGATTTCCGCGCGGGCATCGGCCCAGACGCATGCCGTGGCGGAGAACTGCAGCGGGCGGAGCACGCGTCCCTCGTCGCGTGCCGCTGTAAGAGCGTGTCGAACACCGCACGGTTGATCGTGAGCCCATGGCGGTTCCCAAGTGTGGATATGCGGCNGCTTGACCAGCAATTCATANACAGATCGCGCAGCCGGACGGCAAATGACGTGGACTTCAAAATTCACTTGGGCGCCACGAACAAAAGGCAGGCTCATCACGGCATCGCCGAGATGATGCAGTTCAACGATGAGCAAGCGCGGTTTCATCGGGCGAACCAGCGGCGCTTCAGCATGTAGTAGTGTCGCCCCCAAGCCGCCATCGTGAAGGCATCCCACCACGGCTTGAGGCGCCACCCGTCGCGCGTCAGCATGCGGGCGGTCTCACGCCACATGGCCGGAAGTTGGCGGCTGGTTTTGGCNTCGGCATGAAGTCGGGAGACGGCGAGGGCCTCGGGAAGGTAGTGCCANCGAACTTTGGTCCCCAACCGCAGCCAGTATTCGTGGTCCATACAGTAGTGGAGCGTCTCATCAAAGCCGCCGAACTCTTCGTAGANACGCCGCCGCCACCAGACGGCCGGTTGGCCAAGGGGATTGCGGTTGTGCAGGTTGTCCGGACGAAAGGATGCCGATGATTTGCGCCTCTTACGGCCCGAGTCGCCTTCAAGGAAGTAGAAATCCGCATAGACCACGTCGACAGCTGCTTCATCGGTGAAAGCCCGCAAAACTTTTTGCACTGCGTCGGCTTCGTAGAGATCGTCGGCGCAAAGGTAGGCGAGGATCTCACCACCGGACATGGAGAAACCCTTGTTGATCGCGTGGGATTGCCCGTTGTCTTTTTCCGAAACCCAGCGGATGTCATCTCGCCCTCGCAGAAGTTCAACCGTGCCGTCGGTTGATCCCCCATCGACGACGATGTGTTCCACTTGGTGCGGAGCAGCCTGCAATGCAGCAGCGCGCACGGAATCAAGGCATTCGGCAAGGTAGCGTCCTTGATTCAGAGATGGTGTGACGACCGAAAGTTTCATCGCGAGGCCGGGGTTCGGATACGGCGGAATATCTGGTCGTAACGCTCGAGAACATTTTCCCAACGGAAGTGTTCGGCGCGGCGACGTGCTCTTTGGCCGGCAGCGGCGCACTCTTCCGGATGTTCTTTGGCCCACGTGAGTTTGGCAGCCAGGGAAGCGACAGGATCCTTCGGGCCGAACGGGATGCCGGCATCGCCGAGCACCTCACGCGTGGCAGCGCAGTCGTGGTAGATAATCGCCTTGCCCATCCCGAGTTGATCGAGCAGGACCAGACGTGTGGCCTCAATGGTGGCCGGCATGACAAAGGCGCGAGCATTCTGGCTGAGTTCGATGTAGGCGTCGGCGAAGCGCAAACCGGTGAAAATCACACGGTCCGTGGCCAGCGCTTCGAGTTCGCGACGATAGCCGTGCTCGTAAGGATCGCCGCCGACTAGAACGAGCGGCAGGGGGTTCGGTATTTCTCGGTAAGCTTTGAGCAAAAGAGAGGCCTCGTTTTCGGGGGTGAGGCGGGACACATAGAGAAAGTAGCCGTCCGGCTTCAATCCCCAGCGTTGGAGTTCGCCGCAATGCACCGCTTCATCGCGCACGGTCAGTCCGTAGGACAGGTGCTCCGGACGCATTCCGTATTCGCGTTCGTAGCGGTCCACGATGGTGGCGTTGTCGGCCACGATGCAATCGGCCGAGCGCGTGGCCCAGCGTTCGCTGCGTTGCAGCCACGACCGCGCAAAGCCGCGCCATTTTTTGCGGCTGAAATCGGCACCGTCTACATTGATGATAACTTTCATTCCCGCAGCACGGGCGAGGCGCCCGAGGATGGCGTTTCCGACCCCGCAGAGATAAATGATGTCATAGCGTCGCCGCACAGCATCTATCATCGACAGCGTGGTGTGCACGATCGTATCCAGGCTTTTTGTCGGAATGGTGGGCAAACCAATGACACGCATNCCTTCCCACACAGGTTGCGGGGGACCGAAGTGCGGGAGCCGGTTATACACCGTGACATCGTGCCCACGCGCGGCGAGGCGCTTGCCAAGTTCCTCCACGACAACTTCGAATCCTGAGTAGCGGGCCGGCACCCCGCGTGAGCCGAGAAACGCGATGCTGGGCAGTCCGTCCGCCTCATGCCGTCCGTCGGGTGTGCCGAGCAAAGCGTCGCGCACAGTGTAAAAGAGAAAGAGCGAATTGAATTGGGTATAACGTCGCCAGAGCCTGCGCGGCTCCTGCCAGAGGCGGTAAGCCCACGTGATGCCGAGCCGCTGCATCCAAGTGGGCGCGTAAGCGCGCTGTCCGGCCAAGAGCACGAAAGCATCCCCCACCGCGAAGAAAACGCCGCGGGAGTGACGCTTCAGATTGTCGATGATCCAGCGTTCCTGCCGTTCGCCACCGAGCGCGACCCAGATGAAATCGGCTTTCGAATCGGCTATGACACGCGCGAATTCGGCTTCATCCTCGTCAGTCCAAGCACGGAATGGCGGCGACAAAACTCCGGCAATATCGATCTCGGGTTGTATCTCGCGCAAGTGGGAGGCCAGCGCCTCCAGCGTCTCTCCCGTTCCCCCGAAGAAAAAATGCCGCCACGGATGCGGGGTGGCCCTGATCATTTTTTCCATGAAATANGGCCCGTAGACGCGGTCGGTCAGCTTGGCTCCCTTCGTGTTGAGGCTCCAGCGCAGCGGCATGCCGTCAGGCAGGACGAGATCGAACTTCCGCATGACATCTCCGAAGTCGCGCCGGTGCCGCGCCAAGGAAATGATGTGGGTATTGCTTGCGGCCACGGCAGCGGGCCGGGGCTCGGCGGCCAAGCGCCGGCTTTCCGCGATGGCCGATTCGTAATCAACCACCGCGACCGGGGTGCCGAGGATCGGTATCTTGCGTGGTGCGGCGCTCATGCGCTCCGCCAACCTAGTGGAGCCGTCTCCCGCGGGCAATGGCGCGAGGGGAAACCGCTCGCCGATTTCGAGGTCCCCGCTTAACCTCTCCGCCATGACTCTGACCGCCCGCATCGACGAGGACATCAAGGCCGCCATGAAGGCCAAGGAGGCCGAGAGGCTCGGCTCTTTGCGCATGCTCAAATCCTCCCTCAAGTATGCCGTGATTGAAAAGGGAGCCGCCAATGAGGCGGCCTTGGCCGACGCCGATGTCATTACCGTTGTCCGCAAACGCATCAAACAATGCCAAGACGCGATCGATGGGTTCACCCAAGGCGGACGCGAAGAGCAGGCTGCCAAAGAAAAAGCCGAAATCACACTCCTTGAGTCCTACCTGCCGGCGGCTCTTTCAGTCGACGAACTGGCCATGCTCGTGCGCGACGCCATTGCCGAAACCGGTGCCACCGGCAAAGCCCAGATGGGCGCCGTGATGAAAGCCGTCATGGCCAAAGCTGGCGGACGGGTCGACGGGAAAGCGGTTAATGCGGAGGTGTTGAAGCAACTTGTCTAGAAAACATTCAGCGAAAAAAGGCGCCGTCTGGGCGGTCATCGTGGCCGGTGGCTCCAGCCGCCGGATGGGCTTCAACAAGCTAAGTGCTGATCTCAACGGCCGGCCTGTCCTTGCTTGGAGCGTCGGGGCTTTCAACGACTGTCCTGCGATCGACGCCATCGTTCTGGTCTGCGCCTCCAGCGCGCGCGCCGAACTGGAAGAAATTGCCCGCTCCGCCGCACCGTCCAAATTGAAACATGTCGTGGTCGGTGGAGCACACCGTCATTTGTCCGTCGCCGAAGGCTTGGGCTGCGTCCCGGCGGAAGCCTCCATGATCGCGGTGCACGATGCGGCACGGCCGTTGNTCGACCAAGCCATGATCGAGCGGTGCCTCGAGTCGGCCAGGAACACCGGTGCGTCCGCCTGTGCGCGCCGTGTCAACGACACGCTCAAACGCATCAATGACGAAGGCTTCATTATCGAATCGGTCGACCGTACGAATCTCTGGGCTGTCGAGACCCCGCAAATTTTCCGCGCCGAGTTGCTCCGTCATGCTTATGACGAAGTGATCGCCACCGGCGGACAGGTCCCGGACGAGACTTCCGCAGTGCAGGCTGCCGGCGCTCCCGTTGCCTTGGTCGACACCCCCGAGTGGAACGGCAAGATCACCTATCCGGGCGACCTAGAGCTTGCCCGTGTCGTCCTGCGTGGACGCAAGCACGCCTGATCCTGTGCCGGGCCGCATCCTGACCGTTGGTCTTGTCTGTTTTCTCCTCGCCGCGGGGGTCGCAATGTTTTTCGGGCCGATCCTCAAGAAAACACAGACAAACTCTTTGCCGGCATGCCCTTACAGCATCTCCGTCGAGCTTTCCGCCTTGCCGCCCGAGATCGTGGCGGCCACCGGTGCCTACGAGGCCATACGGGAAACATTGGCCCGCGGGTCCATCGAGGGTATTCCCCCGCAGGCCATGGTCATCGAGCGCAGTTTTGCTTCGACCGATCCCAAGATTGTGTCGTTGGCCAAGCGCCTTGCCGCCGAGCAGGATCTCGAATCGGCCAAGCGGGCTTTTATGCGGCTTCACCGCTTGATGGAAAAAAACGCTAGCCGGTTGTCGCGCTCTTGACGCGTGCTTGTCCGCGGCGCGGCAGACGATAGATTCGTCGATCCGCCATGGCGCACATTCTCACCGGTTCCGAAATCCGCAGCGGCTTTCTCGATTTTTTCCGCGAGAAGCAGCACTCCATCGTGCCCTCGTCGAGTTTGATGCCGGATTCGCCGAACCTGCTTTTCACCAATGCCGGGATGAACCAGTTCGTCCCGATTTTTCTCGGCAAGGCGAAAGCCGATGTCTCGCGTTGGCCAGGCGCGGTCGCCAGCTCTGATACCCGCGCGGCCGACACGCAGAAATGCATCCGCGCCGGTGGAAAACACAACGATCTGGAGGACGTAGGTCTCGACACTTACCACCACACACTCTTCGAGATGCTCGGAAACTGGAGCTTCGGGGATTACTTCAAAAAAGAGGCGATCGACTATGCGTGGGAGCTTCTCGTCGAGCGCTGGAAATTTCCGCCGTCGCGCATGTATGCCACGGTCTACGCGCCTGGTCCGGGTGATCCGAGCGAGTTCGACCAGGAAGCGTGGGATCACTGGGCGGTGCATTTCCGCGCGGCCGGACTCGATCCCGCGGTGCACATCGTCAACGGCAACAAGAAGGACAATTTCTGGATGATGGGCGACACGGGTCCGTGCGGTCCTTGCAGCGAAATCCATATCGACCTCACGCCGCAGGGCGACACGCGCGGAGCACTGGTCAACAAAGGCACGGCCGAATGCATCGAGATTTGGAATTTGGTCTTTATCCAATTCAACGCCAATCCCGACGGAACCTTTACGCCGTTGCCCGCGCGGCACGTCGATACGGGCATGGGCTTCGAGCGCGTCTGCGC
>JGI24766J26685_10000539_pt1 | contig 10802 bp, 11 predicted proteins | sample SanBayMetagenome_FD_26685 | JGI IMG/M metagenome (IMG submission 26685)
CGTCGCTGAATTAATGAGAGCTCTGTCTATATAAGTATATATGTATTGGTGAAAAAGTGGTTTTAAAGGTCGTCCTGTGTGTATTATATTATCTTGTAGCGGCGTCGTTTATTCGAATGATGACCGTGTAGGGAATGAGAGGTGCAGCGTTGCATTTATAATGAGGAGGGGCTTATATGATGATATGAGCTGTGATTTGATAATTAGTCGAATCTATCCGACTCGTACTATCAGTGTGAATGAACTGATAGTGAATACGTATATTTTTTATGAATGAAACGGGATTGTCGATGATAATGAAAGTGCATTTTATTTTTTCTTGATAGTTATTTGATATGTAGGTGAACCGACCAGTTTTTGATGTGTATATTGATGCAAGGTTGTTTTAACAAGGTATGATGATATTGTTGCAGTACTTGTTGGATTAGAATGAGGACTTGCTGCTGTACTTGTGGAAATAGGTCTTTTAGTTCAATTGTGAAATTATGTATGTGAGTATAGAATGGAAAAAGAGGTTTTGTAGAATAGATGTATGTTGAAATCGTCCTAAATATTTTTTGAAACACATTGATAGTGTTGGATGTGTGTTGAAAGAGGTACTTGAGTGTATATTTTTTCAAGGGGGTCTGATTCGTATATAAGGGCGCGATTTGGAGTTTAGTGTTCATCAGTTGTTTCAGGATCTTCAAAGAGTTTGCTTGAAGAAAAACGTTTTTTGGAAAAAGTGAATTTATTTTCGACCTGAAGTTTTTTTGGTGCAGTGTGAACCAGAGAGAAAGGAAAGAGCACCTGTGTTTGAAGGTGAGATTTCTTTTCTGTCGTGNGTTTCTGTTTTTTGATATGTGAATAAGTACTTCCTTGATTACTATTTTTTCAAGGTTTCAATTATTTTAATTTTCATGGTCTTTGTGTTTGAGAGACTTCCGGAAACCCTTTTTTTGATAGTATATAAAGAGTTTTTGTATGACAAGACATGTATTCATTCTGACTCTTTCAAGGGTTTGTAATGGACGAAAGTTCTGAGAAAGAGTGTTTTGAAGTAGTTTCAGTAGTTCGCGAACTTATAGGCTTTGATTGCTGCAGGACATGTATTTTGAATTCAAGGGGTTTGATAGATTTTTCTCTCAAGTTTTTGTTTAATTTGATTTGTGAAGTTTATTATGATTCTTTTGAAACGGAGAAACCTATATGGGTCATGTCTGCTTGTTCAAGATGTGTTGATGATTTGAAAGAATAAGGTTTGAATAATTTTTGAAAATTTTGTTTTTTGGTAATTTTTCATTTTTCCTATTTTTATTAGTGTTTTTTTATTTTTTCAGAATCATCCTGGTACAGTTTTTGAGCGTCTTTTAGGAAATTCTTTCAACATCAATTTTGTGATTGTAAGTTTTTGAATTTTGAAAAGGTTATTTTGTTTTCGAAAAAATTTCAAAAATTTCAAAAATTTTTGTATACGTTTTCAGATGCTTTGATGGATTCTGAATTCACATATGTTGGTGGACCGAAAGATTTTGTAGAAGAGGACTGCGTTGTTTTTGAAGAAGTTTTGCAGGGAGCAGAGAGAGGCGTGATNCCGAGGAAGTTTTCAGAAAGTGCAGCAGGGTTTGATTTGTTTTCAAGTGAAGAATTCAATATTGAATCTGGTGAAAGACATTTGTTTCATACAGGTGTGAAAATTGTTAAATTTCCACGTTTTTGTTACGGTAGAATTTCAAACAGATCTTCTTTGAGCTTGAAAAGTGGAATTCAAGTTGGTGCAGGTGTTGTTGATTCTGATTATAGAGGTGAAATTTTTGTCTTGTTATTTAATCACGGCAAAAATCTTTTTAAAGTTCAAGTTGGTGATCGAATTGCACAAATAATATTTGAAAGATATCATTCACCATTAGTTTTCAAAGTTGAAAAAACAAATGGAAATAGGATTTTTGTTGAAAATAGTGACAGCATGATTTGTCGTGGTGAAAAAGGTTTCGGTTCAACAGGTGTCTGAATAAATTTTTTCAATTATTTGTTGAATATTTTTAGTTTTTAATGTCTGAAAAAAATATAACTAGTATGTGGATTTTAATTTTACATTGTGTTTTTTCAGGAATTTTTGAATTGTGATGGAAGCAGTTTTGATTGATGTGACTGATTCTGAATTTGAACTTCAACAAACGGCTGCATCAAGAGGACTTTCATTGGTGAAATGTTTGTATTTTTTGAATTTTTCTTATATTTTTGAAAAAAACAATTGGTTAATATTTCTTTTTTGAAAAAATTCAGTTCCGGTTGTCGCCTGTTGGGGTGCTTTGAAGACTGTTTTTTGGACNTCGTTGGAGTGGTTGGAATTGAAAATTGCNCCAAATTTGTTTTGAAAGGTTTGTTTGTTGTTTCAATGAAATTTGATATTTTTTCATTAAATATGTTTTCTTGGAAACCTATTGAAAAATGAAATTTTCATTTCAGAATGGCGTCGGAATCAGATGACAGTTCATGCTGTAGTTGTTCATCGGATGAGAGCGATGATGAAAATCAAGAGACGAAGAGAAGACATCATCAAAAAGGGTGTATTTATCGTCATGCAAGAATTTCCAAGGATGAATGGCGAATTATGAGGATGCGAGCGCGACGTTCACAACGTAAAAGTGAAACGAAATCTTCCCAGGATGATCCTCTAAATNCGGGTGAATATATTCCACCTTCTTTTTCAATGAATGATAGCCTGAGAAATCAGATTCGTTCATTGAGAGAGAGGAAGCGGACACTTACAGTAGGTTTTGGTCGTTCAGCATTGAGTTTTGATGTGAAAAAGCAGTCGAAGAAAGCTCTGAGAGGAGGTGTTCTTGTTGAAATTTCACGATTAAATTTGATTAAGGGAAATAAAAACATTCCCTCAGATACACCTTTGAACGATGTGATGACATCTTTTGATATGATATTTGACAAAATTGTTGAGCAAACATTGAAAGCAAGCAGGAGTGATCAGGATAAATTGCAGATTGTAATTCGCACAGAGCATGAAAAAATGGATGCAAATGACACAGGAATGAAACATCCTATTAGGTCAGAAATGATTGATGTTGCAACTTGGCGAAAAAATGAAGATGAGAAATCACGTGTTTTGACAAAATTGTTTTCAAAAATTGAGCCCTATGATGACATTACACTTGGGGATAACATTATTATTGAAACAATTTTGATAAAAAGCAAGACTTCTGATGATGATGATCCGGATAATGAAATTAGTGCAAGTGGTCGCTGCTGTAAACTGCCTGAAAAGTCTAGCTATGGAAATTCTGTTTATAGAATTGAAAACACAGAAGATCATATGTGTCTGGCGCGAGCTGCAGTTGTTTCCTTTGCACATCATAAATATTTGATTGAAGCGCCAGGAAAATCAAAATCAGCGTTGTTGGCAGAGTCTATCAAAATAAGACGATNTTCAGGATTGACATCATATCAAGCTAATCAGGCTTTTGCTGTTTTGTTTGCTGTTGATATTGATCCGCAAGAACCAACAAAAAATTCTGATATTGAAAAAATCGCAATGTCTTTAGGTGTCAAGATCAAAGTCATTCCAAGTGATAATCTGAATGCAATGACTGTATATGGAAGCTCTGATTTTGAACACAGTATTTATTTGTTGCGTGAAAAGATTTTCATGTGTGAGGATAAAAATTCTCCGGATTATCATACAAAGTTTTCATATCATTTTGATGCAATTATTGATATGACTTTGTTCAGACAGACATCTTTTTATTGTACTTTTTGTGATGTTGCTGTCAAACACCGAAGTAGTCACAGATGCAAAGATATTGTTGATGCAGGCTTGTGGTGTTTTTCGTGCTTTGAAAGAAACTGTTTCAAGAGCAATGAGTCAAAATTAGTTTGCAAGACCTGNATGAAAATTTGTAGAAATTCATATTGTTTGAAAAGACATCAAGAACTGAATATTTGTGGTCATGTTTGGTGTCCAAATTGCAGAACACAAATTTCAAAGAAGCGAGTTGATGGTTGTTTTGAGAGTTCTGAGTCAGCTTTGAATCGTCATATTTGCAAAGTTGTTTGTCGAAATTGTCACAGAGAAAAAGGTTCAATGCACAAGTGTTACATGACACGTGAACCGTTGAAGGAAAGATGTCAAAAGATTCTTTTTATTGATTTTGAGACTGACCAGTCTTCAGGTGTTCATGTTCCTATCTATTGTTTTATGCAGTGGGTTGAGTTTTCTTATGATAAGGCAACAGGTATTGAAACGGTTGTGAAGGATGGTGAAAAAGAATTTGGAATTAGTTATTCAACTTTTTCGGATGTTGGTGATTTTCTATTTTCGGGTGAATTCAATGGCTTTACAATAATTGGTCATAATATGAAAGGTTTCGACGGTTGCTTTTTGCTTCGTTATTTGATTGAAAAAAACATCCCGACTCAAATTATTGCAAACGGTTTGAAATTGACATCAGTTTCAGTTCCGCAGTTGAATATGAGAATAATTGATTCTCTGAATTTTTTGCAAATGTCTCTCGCAGCTTTGCCGAAAGCTCTTGGGATTGAAGAAAAAGTCAAAAACAAGGGGTATTTCCCACATTTCTTTACAACACCTGAAAATCTTACATATAAAGGACGACTGCCAGAACCTGAAGACTACGGAATTTATGATATGAAGAATAATGAAGATTTCACAAAATGGTATTTGAAAACTCAAAAAGCTGCATTGCTTGCAGGGGTTCCAGCTTTTGATTTTGAACGAGATCTGAAAATTTATTGTAAGCAAGATGTTGTGATTTTGATGGCAGCATGTTTGAAATTCAGAGAAATTGTTTTGAACATCACAAGCGGAATTGTTCCACAGGAAGATGTTTTGGGTGATGATGAGACTTTTTTGAAAAAGCACAAATTCATTTTGGAAAACAATCTTTTCAACCCAAACACTTTTGATGAAAATGAATGTGATAATGTGAAAGGTGATGAATTTGATTTGGGGACAGGGTGTGATCCGTTTTCATATCTTACATTACCAGGAGTTTGTTTTGCTGTTTTCAAAAGCAAATTTCTGAAGCGACGTTCAATTGCTCAAATTAATCCTTCAGGTTATGAAAATTTTCGTTACAGTTTGAAAAGCTGTGAGTATATGCAGTATTTGAATATCAAAAACGGAAATGACGACATTACACATTCTTTGAATTCTGGGGATGGAAAAGAAGTCAGACTTTTGGGAAAATATCGCGTTGACGGGTATGATGCAAAAACAAAGACCGTTTATGAGTTTCATGGATGCTTCTGGCACGGCTGCGAGAGATGTGTGAAAAATAGAGATGAAATTCAACCTGTTCAAAAGCTTACCTATGATTGTTTATATGAAAGAACAAAACAACGGGAACGGAAATTGCAACAAGCAGGTTTCAAGGTTCAAGTAATGTGGGAGTGTGAATGGGAAAATTTGAAGAAAAGTGATGATTCCGTCAAAGCAATTGTTTCACAAATTCATATAAAAACAAGATTGAATCCTCGTGATGCTTTCAGGGGTGGNCGTGTGGAAACNGGGCTTGTTTATTATAACATCAATTCTTCAAANGGTCAAAAGGGGCTCAGACATGTTGATATCCGNTCATTGTATCCATCTGTAAACTGTTTCGAATACTATCCAGTTGGTCACCCTGAAATTATTTTGAACAATTTTGACAAATCTATTGACAAATATTTCGGGCTTATTCAGTGTTCTGTTCTCGCTCCTCAAAATATTAAACATGGTGTTCTTCCGGTTCACATAAATGGCAAGCTACTCTTTCCGTTATGCAGAACATGTGCTGAAACAGCACAAGTTGAATATTGCAATCATTCTGAGTCTGAAAGGATGTTTTATGGTGTGTGGGTCAGTGAGGAATTGAAATTGGCAATTTCCGAAGGGTATAAAATTAGTAGAATATTCTGTGTTCATCATTTTGAAAGAAAGACCAAAGATTTGTTTTCAGCTTACATTCAGACTTTTTACAAAATTAAATTAGCCGCTTCGGGAAGACCTGAAAATGAAACACCAGAACAACTTATTGAATTTATTGAAAAAACAAAAGAGAAGGAAGGTATCTGCATCTGTCCTGAAGATTTCAAGTTCAATGCAGGCTTGAGGAGTGTAGGAAAATTGTGTTGCAATTGCATGTGGGGTCGTTTTGGGATGCGAGATTCTTTTTCAAATGTAACTCTTTGTTATGATTTGGAGTCTTTGAATAAGATTTTGTGTGACGATACTTTTGAAATCAANACTGTGAGGCAGATATCTGAAAATTGTGTTGCTGTTCTCCATTCCACAAAATCTCTTGAACTGTTGAATTATTCAAATAATACCAATGTTTATCTTGCGGTTTTTACCACAGCCTACGCAAGAATAAGATTGTTCAAAGCACACAAAGCTTCAGGTGATAGATTTGTTTATGAAGACACAGATTCACTTTTTGAAAAGATTGATGAGAATCAGCCTGAGCATTTGGATATTGGAGAGTTCATGGGTGAGTGGGCAAGTGAATTGAAGCCTGGTGAGGTTATCATTGAATTCGCTTCAGGAGGTCCGAAAATATACGGATACCGAACATCTTTTGGAAATGTAGTTGTCAAAGTCAAAGGTTTTCATCTGAATTCAAGAAATTCAAAAGCTTTTTCATTTGAAAATTTGAAAAGAGTTATTCTTTCTTTCTGTGAAAAAAACATGGACCCTCAACTCGGACGTGTTCGACTGCCTGAACAATCTTTGAAAAATATTCGAAAAAATATTTATGAGGATTTTCATGGGAAGACACCATACGTTTCATCGGCTGTTGCAACAGATGACGCTATTAGCGTGTTTGACGTTTCACGAATTCACAGAGACAATACTTGGCAGCTGTTTGCACGTTCTGAACAAAAAATGTATACCGTGAATTTTGATAAGAGGATAATTCAGAGTGATTTGACATGTGTCCCACATGGTTATATTCCAAACTGATTTTTTTCAAAACGTGTTATATAAAAAGCATTTTTTCTTTGTTCAGGATGTTGAATATTTTTTGTGTTGATATTTTGAAAANATATTTTTTCTTCATAAAAATTCTAATCAAGGATTTTTTCATTCCTTCTTTTTGACAGAATTNGAAAAAAAGGTGACAAAATAATTTTGAAAAGAGGTGAAAAAAAATGGCGAGTCAAAGCGTAAGCGACATTCCAACACCAATTCTGCCTCCAGCAACGGAAATTACTTGTAAGCTCTTATTTTTCANTCAATTATTCAAACAATTGTGTGTTATTTTTTTCAAAACTATATAAAGTTTTCATTTTCTTCAGCAACAATTCCGTTTGAGGACAGGGAACCGTTTGACACAGTGATGGGGACGCCGAAATCAAGGAATCCAAATGAACGTGCAAGGCATGCGGCAGCACCAAGTTATCAACAGAGTAAGAAGATATTGTCATTTTGGTTGAAATTTTGTTTCAAACTAAAAATTGAATCAAATGACCAAAAAACTGACACTTTCTTCTTGCAGATATGTTTGCCGGAAATGCTGAAAAGATGACTACCGCTGCAGCGAAGAGAAAGCAGGGCGCTGAAGAAATTTTCGATCCGCCTTCTCAGGAAGACGAACCAGCCAGCAAAAAGCAAAGAAAAGTTTATCGTGGGCAGCAGCTGAGTCGTGGTTTGCTGTTGAAGGAGGACAAAGTGAACCCGGAAACGATCGACATGAAGGTTGTTTGTCCGATGCCGCGAGCTTCTGATAAAAAAACTGTTTTGATGCGAAAATTTGTTCAGGAGAAGTGTATTTTGAGCAATGAGATCGGTGTTCACTCGATCAAATGGTCCCCAGAAATTGAACTTTCCAACAGGGATAGCAAATTTGACAAGAAAATGTTGCAGGCGAACTTCAAATTGTACATGACGAGTGACCGTGGATGTGATGGAAATGATGATGATGATGCTGTTGCTGACGAATATTCAGTCGGCGAATATCCCGTTAAGATGACATGTTCTTTGAGGAAAGGGCTTGAGAGAAAAAACAATGACACAATCCTTGAAATTGATCATTCAACATTCTCACTGCTTGTTTCACAAGGGCGCAAGTTGTGCAATTTCGTGGACAAAAATTTGCGTGGAAAAACATTCAATTCAGAGGATGAGATGAAACTTCCAGAAATCATTTCACTCAGCTCAAAGGAAACAAGCAATGGGGGAAAAGTGCATATCCTCTTGATGATTTCAATTTTCAAATGGGGGAAACGTGGCGGGAACAAGTTTCAGCCTTTCTTCAACATTCGTCGATTCATCGAGAATGCTGAAGGAAAGCTGATTCCTACTGTGAAAGGTCTGACACTGAACTTCAGAGAAATGCACAATCTTGTGTTCAGCGCGGCTGAGTATCTGAATGTCATGGCAGATCAGTTCGCAAAGGCAAAACTTGTTCACGACAAGATGAAGACTGTTCTTGGTGTGAAGATTCAGTCTTTCATGAAGAACAACCCCAACGTAAATACAGAAAAGTTGGAATTTTTGCTGGATTCAGACAATCGTGCAGGAAATGAAAGCGATGATGATGATGATGATGAGGAAGACCTTTCAGACATGCAAATTGTTTCAGACTTGAAGGAAATTTCAGATTCTGACAATGACAACGAAATGACAGAAACTTCAGGAAGCTTTGACAGTGTTTCTGACGCTGACTTTATTTGAGCAAACTCCAACATTTGGTCAAAAAATCAATTCATATTCTTGTATCCTTTTTTTTTCAGAATTTCGCTTCTTCTTCTTCTTCTTCTGATGATGATGATGATGGTGGTGATGATGATTCAGAAACATCTGATTCTGAGGATGATTCCGACCAATTTTTTTTCAGAAGACGCAAAAATGTCATTTATTCCTCTGATTCTGAAAATGATGAGTGAATTCTTTTTTNAAGTTGAAAGGACAATTTTTTAAATTTTCTTGCAGCTGCAAGCCTGGAGCTCTTCAGAGGATTCTGATGAAGAAAAAAATAGCCTTGTTCCTTATATTTTTGAAGATGGTTCCTGTTTGCTTTCAAACAAACCGCCCGATAATAACAAAAAATATTCGCGAATTGAAATGCGTTGTCAATATTGTGAGAATAATTGTTGTCGAAAAGCAATATGTGAAAAGGAAATTTCTCTTAAGGAGTTGATATGCTATTGGTAATTGTGACTTGTTTTTTTTCTTTCAAACCCCATTTTCCTTGACAGCAATTGCGGAAGAGAAAATTATTTCATATCTTTTTTGGTGATGGTGTAATTGTCAAAATGTGTGTGTTGAATTTTTCAAGGTGAAGGGTTCATTATTATCCAGCTATGATTTTTTGGTGAAGGGAAATTTTCATGGTTCGAAAATAAAAAAGATATGAATCTTTGAAAAAAATGTGACTTCCTTCATTCCAAGACCTTGACAGCTGTTGACTATATAAAGAGAAACATATTCACAGAAATCAATTCAGTTTGAACAAGACTTTGTTCAGGGCTTGAGTTTGAAAAAAAGTCAATGTCAAATTATTTTTTGAAAGAAAGCTGTGCTCACAATCCAGATTATCGGTGCTTTTCGTGTTTGTTNAAATTTGGACGTTCGGGTGAACACTTGGAAGAAAACTCAGCAGACGTGAAAGTTTTGTCAAACGTTGAAAAACAGCCTAGTGTAAGGAAACGACCTGTGCTTCATCTTTGGCAAGCACCTCTTTGGGAAGAAACGAAACCAAAAAAGCTTTGTCTAAGCAGTGATAGGTGTGTGTATTTATGTCAATGAAAAAAATAAGTTTCGACTTGACATTGTTTGATTGAGAGTAAAAAATTTTCAAATTTTTTCAGAAGTATGGATCAAACAGCGGGTGATGACGTCAAGCAATTTTTCAGCTACTGCCACGGAGTCATTAAGAAAATGAAAAACGGTGAAAGGAAAATATTCACGCTTGAAAAGGACGAAGTGTTTGACGATGTTCTTGTCAAAGTTGAAATGTCGAAAAACAGTACGTTGCGTGAGTTTTTTTGAAAAACCCTAATTTTTGAATGTATTTTTCAAAAGGAAAAAAATTAATTTGTTTTTTGTACATTTTTTCTCAGTGAGACCCTCTATGCTGAACTGGAGAAGTGTCAATTCATCAGCACCATCATCAGCAGCTAGGACTCTGTTTCCACCCAGCGGTAGTGATCAGCGTCAACAAAATTCAAACAATCAAAGAGCTTCGAAAACAGTGATCAATGTTCCAAGTTCAACCATTTACAAAAACGATTCAGTTCAAAAGACGAAACCGTTTGTTCATGCTTCTCCAAGAGGTTTTGATGAAGTGGATTCAGGATCAATGAAAAAAATATGTTTGAACAGTGGAAGAGAAAATTCACAAGATTTTGCAAAGAAACCAATTGAAGAGTGTGAGTGCTTTGACTGTGGAGAGTATCATAGACTAAAACAGGCTCTTTCAAAAGCAAAGACTAACAAACAGCGAGATAGTTGGTTGTCTGATGTTTTTGATGATGCAATGAGTGGCTTTGAGACTCGAAATATTCACAAACCCACAAATGATGTTGCAGCTGAGGAAACAGCCGACGGTCAGAAGTTGAATCGCAACAAACAAATTTCATCGGTGTGAAAAAACTTATTGTAAGTTTTTTCTTGAAAAATCATTCATTTTTTCAATTTTCTCGTTTCCAGCAGATGATTCGGATTGCTAAGTAATTTTACCAATGAAAACTTTGAATCGCGCGCGCGCCGCTGCGGCGGCGGTGGCCGGCGCGCTGCCGCCTCGCGCGCGCGACGGGTGAGGCAGGGTCCACCCCCTCTCTCGCGCGCGCGCGCGCGCGGCGTG
>JGI24766J26685_10000540_pt1 | contig 10765 bp, 2 predicted proteins | sample SanBayMetagenome_FD_26685 | JGI IMG/M metagenome (IMG submission 26685)
GGACACTTCGTTTTCCTTTTTAACTCAGTTTATTTTGGCACGCCTCGACATTAACTTAATTCAACAAAACGCGCGCAATTTCAAATCTTCTTTCTTCTCCGGACGCGGGTGTCCGATACCCGCAGACTGTCGTCTTTTCAGGCCTAGTGGGCGGCGGCCCCGTCCTCGGCGGGGTTCTCGTCCTCGTCCTCACTGAACTCGTCCAGCTGCACACCCGGGCCGCCCGGCGGGGTGAGTGCGGCTCCAACCTCGGCCATCTCCAGGTAGGCCGGGGCGTCAGGGTCGAAGTGCGTCAGGATGACGCGGTCGTAGGCCCTGTAGTACGTCTGGACCGAGGTCCCGGCGATGTGCGAGGCCCTCGGCACCCCCAACTCCTGCAACGTCCTGTTGAAACTGACGACGAAGGGAACCTTCATCCCCTTCTTCGCGGCCAGGCTGAGCACCCCGCCCAGCACGACGTCCCCGTGCAGGCCCACGGGCCCCGCGTGGGGCTTGACGATCGCCACATTGTCCACCACCTGCTGGGTGACAACGAAGGGGGCGCCTCTGGACGTCCTCTCTGGCTCCTTATCCTTCGGGGCGGTCTTCCCCTTCTTCGGCTTAGCGGAGACGGAGGCGGCGGCCGCCATGGCCGGGGTCTTATCTGCCTCTCTGGCGGAGTCCCGACGCTTTCCTTCCAGCACGTCCAGGAGCCTCTTCAGGGCCCGCGCTCCCTCGGGACCATGTGGCTCTATGCGTTTGGCGGGAGAACCTTTCTGTTTCCCCTTCTCAGCCTCCTCATCAAACTTCCCATAAAGGCGGACCGCCTTGGAAAGTATCTTCTTCTTCAAGGCCTCGCCCTCAGCCTTCTTAGTCTCGAACTTCTGGCGGATATTCTCTTTCTTCTCGTAATCCGCCAGGCGGGGCTCAATGTGGACCTCCATGGCCTCCTTTATGGTGAGGTCGCCAAAGTTCTTATTGTGTCGAGACTCATACGAGACTCTAGCCGCCTGGTAGAGTTCCGCCCAACCGTCGATGCCGATGTCCTTGTACCCCAGGACGCTTAGCTGAGTCTCCTCCGTGATCCCTGGAGGGAACCTCATTCCCACGTTCATCGGGATCGGCCACGGCCTGCCGAACTTCCTCCTTTTCACCTTCCTGTCTTCCTCGTTGGCGTGCGTGAACGACTTGGAGAAGTTCGGGATCTTACTGCACAGGAGGATAAACTGCAGGTCCGGTCCCTTGGAGAAGGCGTACTCCTCCTTCCCAGGGTTTGGNCCGAGGCCCTCCATCCTGCACGTCACCTGCATCGGGGCGAGGTCCATCCCCAGCGGGGAACGCATGATGGGACCCCTCAGGTCATTGAGCGCCTGTTTGAAAAGCAGTCCCCTGATCGTTTCCTCCCTGAGGGGTTTCATCTCCTCCTCCGGGAGCTCTTCTTCTTCGAAGACGTCTTCCTCNGACTCGCTGTCCTTCCCCTTTCCTTTCCTCCTCCTGGGCGGAGGGGAATCGTCTGAGTCGCTCGAATCTTCATTGGAGTCCGAGCTCGAAGACGAACTGCAGTCCGAACGGGAGCAGCTTCTCCCCGAACTAGAGTCGGAGTCGCTCTCCTTCTTTTTGGCGGCTTTCTTGGGGGACTTCTCTTTGTCCTTCTTGGAGGACTTCTCCTCCGTCTTTTTGGCCGCCTTGGGGGAGGACCTAGTCCTTTGCGCCGGGCCCTGCACGGGCACCTCTTCCACGGAATCGTCAGAGTCCGCGTCCGGCTGCTTGGCAGGTCGCGCCCTGCCCGCGCTCTCAGCGGGCTTCTCCGGCTTATCCTTGCTTTTCTTTTTGGCTGCGGCCATCGGAACCAGGGGGCGCCCGTCTGCGTCCACNTCCCCTCCCACGTGCTTCGCCGTGCGGGGAGACCTCCTGGGGGTCTCCTGCTGCTGGGGCTTAGGCGTCGGCGATTTAGCTTTGGGCGCCGGGTTTCCTCCGAAACCCCCTGTGCCGGAAGGACCGGCTTGGTCCGGCCTGGTGCTAGGACCTGCCACGAGCCACTCCTTGGGAGGCCACGGGTGCTCCCTCCTCCAGTTGATGACCCACTGCACGTACCCCGGGTTGGTGGGATCGACACCCGGTGGGCACGGTGGCTCTTCTGGGTGCTTCAGGTGTGGCGGTAGGTAGGGCACCTCCGCGGGCACTTCCACCGAGGCTTCCCTAAGCCTCTTCTCGTCATCGCGGGGAGACCTTTCTCCCGCGCGGCGCTTGGATCCGGACGGCTTGTCGGACTTGTGCGACCTCGAACGCTGTCTGGGGTGGCGGCTCTTGCTGCGGCGCCTCTCGGGCGAACGCGACTTTCTATCCTTTTTTTCTTTACCCATCACTTTTCGTCCTCGGCCTGAAGATCCGGCTACGCAAAGGACCAATGTTAGAGTTTATTGCTCTGGATAATCAGGCCAATAAAGGACGCGTTACTTTAAGCACTTTCGGCTTTTATTTCACGGTTCCTGAAACATACAGGAAAACAATTAACTTTTCTGCTTTACTTCTAAATAAACAACAAGGGCCGCGCGGGCCATACGCGCCCGTAGGCGGACAAATAAGACCCAAGCGGGCATACAACGCGCGCCAGCGGGCGGACACCCCGCGGGCACCGGCCGCACGTCGCGCACCGGCCCCGCCCTATGGAGTAACCCGCCGCGGGACGCGGATCCTTCGATAGTCAGGACCAGCCCCCGCGCAGCGCGCCCGCGCCCCGGGGACAACCCCCCGCTAGGGGTAGAAGACCCACGCAAAGGACCGGGCAGGCAACGCGGAAGCACAACACTTACAAATTATACAAAATAAAAAGGATCTTTGGGGAAGATCCCCCCTTGCGGGGTGGCACCCCCCGCGGACCCACATACAATGCACAACACTTTAATCTAAAATATAACGAACGCGCAACACTCACACTTGAAATAGGAAGCGGGCGCGGACATCGGGAACCCAAAGGAACTTGCACATAAAAACCACTAAAGGTTAAACGAATAAACGAGGCAACTTTGCCCAAGACAATTTTCACACGATTAACATGTAAATACAAGTTAAGGGAGCGGAGCCCGGAGCTCTTACTCCCACCAGACACACAAGTCAAATGAGGCCTGCAGAGGTACGAGACCGAAGGTTGTAGCGATCTCGCCCTGAGGCTTGCCCAGCTTGACCATCCGGTTCTGCTGGCTGGTTGCGAGGTTCGCCCGACTCGCTATTGGTCGGCGCTTCGCTGAGGGAGGGGCTTGGCTCTCCCTTCTTTTCTTCCTCCACCTTGGCGCGCTTTGCGGGCGACTCCGTAGATGTCGCTGGCGGGCCTGTGGAAGGCTCCGAATTCTCGGACACCCCCCTAGAGGGCGGCGGAACAGCCCTCTTTCTGTCGAGAACAGGTCCGTCCAGTATGCAAATGCGGGTCACGTCCCTGACCAGGTCCACGCCGTTGACGGTGACCACGGCCGTGCGGACCACGCCATCCTTCGGCGTGGTGAAGACTTCTTTGATGACGCCGTGCGTCCAGGAATCCACGAGCGGGTTGCTCCCTTCACGGAGCAGGACTTTGTCACCAGGGCGGAGGACGTCGTTGCGGACCTCGCCCAGGACCTGCTTAGTGGAAATGGAAGGAAGGTAATACTTGACCCATTTGTCCCAGAAAACCTTCTCCGCAGCGCGGATGCGCATGAGCGAACTGATCTTGGGGTCGCCGCGTGGCGGACCAATGTCCATGTCAGCGGACGGGAATATGTACTTAGCGGGGGTAATGATCTCTCCATCCTCCGCGTACGCAATGGGGCGACGATTCAGGATACCCTCGGCCCTCACCAAGAAGGTGCGGAAGTCGTCCGCCCTCCAGTGTCGTCCACCGCAGGCATCATAGGCCGCGTAAACGATTTTCTTGACCTCCGTGATGAGGCGCTCCCACCCGCCACCGTAGTGCGGGGTGCCTGCCGGGTTGAACTTAAGGTCGATCCTGAACTTTTTCAGGGTGAGTAGACGGATCTCCTCGGCGTAGACCTCCATGGTCTTGTTTTGCTGGGCCGCCAGATTCAGAAAGGCGGAGCCGCGGTCGCAGCGCAGGACATCTGGCTTGCGTAGGCGACGCTGTATGAAACGGTCTAAGGCGTGGCAAAACGGCTCTGCGCCGGGTCCGTCCACGTCCTCCAGATGAACCGCCCGAGTGGTCAGGCAGGTGAAAATCAGCCCCCATTTCTTTTGCCGCTTGTTGATCTCAAACGGCCCGAAGTGGTCCATGCCGACCTCTTTCCAAGCTGAGTGCATGTTCAGCCTGCTGGCGTGCAAGGGTGCGGTGGGCGGGCGCATTGGCTTGGGGTTTCGCTTCCGGCAGAAGTAGCACTGGTTGCAAATCTTCTTGACCGCCGCCAAACCCTTGGGTATGAACCACCGTGTGGCTAACTGCGCATGCGTGGAACGGTACCCCTGGTGCTCTACGGAACGGTGAGCATCGCGGATTATGAGTGCGGTCAGCGGGTGTTCCCGTGGCAACACTAACGGGACGGCTGCGTCCGTGGGCAGGCAGTCCGCGCCTACCGCCCGTGTAATGAGGCGCAGTAGGCGATCTTCATCCCTCCAAATTGCTTGACGGCGGAGGGGTCCCTCCGTGCGGATGGCCGCGGAGGTTTTCGAGTTTTCGCACGCAAGTAGCTCCTTCTCAAAGGCGAACTCTTGGGCTTGGCGGATGAGCCGGATTTCCGTATCTCGCAGGTCATCCGCTGTGGGGGCATCCTTGCCGGACTGAGCCATGAGGAATGCGTTGTAATCGTCATCACCGTCGGCTATTCCAAAGTCCGGCGGGGCGGGCTTGACCTCGCTGACTGTAGCGGCCAAGGCCAGCGCGAGGAGCTCCTTGATGGCCGAGGGGGGATCCCCCGTCCGTTTGATGTTGGGAGGCCACTGATCCGCGGGCTTGCGGATAAAATCAGGGCCCGTTATCCAGAACTCGAAAACCTCCTTGAACTGCTCGGCGGTCTCGAACCCCCGGGACGCCAAGTCGGCTGGGTTCAGCTCCGTGGGAACGTGCCTGTACTCAACAGGGATCCCTAAGTCTCTGCCCATTTGGCGGATGTCGTCCAGCCGGTTGGCGTGCCACATTTCGAAGCGTGAGTCCTCATTGAGGATCTGGTGTAGGACGGTCTGGCTGTCCGACCAAAGAACCGCCCGCTCGACACTGAAGTTCGGTAGGCCTTTCAGAATCGACACCAAGATGCGCATCCCAATCAGGGCTGCCTGGAGCTCTAGACGGGGCATCTTCTGCGTGTCGTTCATTGGGGTAACGCGGGTGCGTCCCGCGACAAAGGCGGGCAGGCGGTCCAGCGCGGCCAGGTACGCGGCTGTGCCGTACCCCAATCCCGAGGCGTCGGCAAAGACGTGCAAGATCTTGTGGTCCGTGTCTGCCATGCCGTACCAACGGCGCACAGACAGCGTGGCAACTTCAGGTAACCCAAGCATCCACGAATCCCACTGTTTTTTCAACTCGGCGGGGACCGCTGCCTTCCAGTCCTTGGTCGCATACCAAATCTTCTGGAACAGGTGTTTTCCCATCAACACGTAGGGTGCCACGATTCCTAGCGGGTCGAAAATGGACGCTAGGACGGAGAGCACCGAGGCCACGTCAGTGACCGCGGCCTGCATCTTTCGAGACTCGAACCTGTACGAGTCTGATTCACAGTCCCAGACCACGCCCAGGGCTTTAACCGTAGGTAAGGGCCCGCTCACGGCTTTTCCGAGATCTTTCACGGCCTGAGCGCGGGAGTCCAAGGGCCACTCCGCCAGGAGATCCGCGCAGTTTGACATCCACTTTCCTAACTCGAAGCCGCTGAGCTTCAGCGCGTCCTCCAGCTTGTGGGCAATGCGGGAAAGTTCCTTCTTGTCATCATGGCTGTAATAGAAATCATCCATGTAGAAGCACGATTTCACTATCTCGCAGAGCTGCGGATCGTGCTCAGTGGCCTTTTCCAATGCGAAAATGGCGACGGCCGGGGAACATTTCGCCCCGAAGATGTGGCGGGTGTTTACAAACACCTCGGGTTCCGCTTCAGGGTCCTCCGCCCAGAGGAACGCGAGAAGCGACTGCTGCTCATCGGGGACCACCACTTGGCTGAAATGATCCTTGATGTCTGCGTTGACCGCGTACTTGCCCCGCCTGTGTCCCAACTGCACATCGAACACTGGTGAGATGTCGTTTTGCCCGGCACTGAGGATCCCGTTGAGTGAAATCCCACAGTTCTTGGCGGCGGCGTCATTGACCCGGCGCAACTTCCCCGGTTTGTCAGGATGCTTCACCCCGAAATGGGGGTTGAAGTGGTGAATCCCGCTGCGCAGCTTCTGCGCTTCCTCCTTGCTGAGGTGTCGGATGTACCCCATCCGCAAGTCGTTCGCAATCCCTGCCTTGTACAGGGCGAAAGATTCGGGATCCTTCCTGAGTTTGAGCAGCAGCGTGCGCAGGCGCTTCCTGGCCTGTGGCTCTGACGGGGGGAGCTTCTTGAAGTCCCTCACCAGCATCGGGATTACCCAACGTCCATCCGCCCGCTGACGGGCCGTCCGTTTCAGGTAGTCGCGTTCAATCCGTTCCCTGTGGCTGTACTTGTCCTTCACCGGGACAATCCCGACCGCTTCCAGAGAATTGAAGTCGGAGAAAGCCTTGGCCAGGGAAGGAATTTCCTCCATGTCAACGTCCGGCTCCGGGGTCTCTCCAACGGACGCGGTGAAAACATGATATTCGTTCATGCCCCAGGCCGGTCCAGAGACGGTCCAGCCGAGGGAGCAACAGACAGCCTTGTACCGGCCGCAGGGTGAGACGCGCTGTGGACCGATTGGGGCGTATAGATCCTCCATGTCAATCCCCAGGTAGATCTCCACGTCTTTATAGCTAACCGTGCGCAGTTGCTCTGCTATGTCCTGGAACGGTGGGTGGTCCTTGGCCCATTCTGCCCACCTGACCGTGGGCCCCGCCAGCTCCATCTTTTGGCGCGTGCAGGCCCGTGCAACCACGTCCCAGCCCGCTGGGGTTCGGTCTCTCTCTGGGTCGCGTGGTCTGCCGATTTCAAAAGAAACAGAGGCCATGAGCTCATCGCGCGGTCCATGCACGCTGTTGAGCACGCGACTGTCGCACTTCACGGTTAGTCCCATCTTGCGGGCCAACTTTTCTCGTATGAAAGTGCGGGTGCACCCCGGGTCCTGCAGGGCCAGGGCCTCATAACACTTGTCCCTGTTAGCGCCAATGCGGCGGACGTGGACATACATCAAGCGAAGGTGCTGTCCAAACTCGGCCATTGCCAAGTGTACCGCGGGACCAATCCCGTCGGCGGACGCTGCCCCTTGCTGAGGCTGCGGCTGCTGTTGCTGCTGCTGCTGCTGTTGCTGTCGTCGGGCCGCGATAGAGGCGGCGTGAGCATCCTTGATCGCCTGGGGCGGCCCGCCCGGGCCTTCATGGTACCATGGCTTATTGCAACGGGCCCCATGGGTCAACGGATGATGAAAACGGTCACATCCCTGCTGCCCGCATGCCATGTTGCGGCGTGCGCAGTTGTAGTTGGTAGGACACGTTCGCAAACAGACCGCGTGCACTCCATACTGGAAAGCTTGATGTATGCGTCCATCTGCGTCTTGGCTAAGGAACCTGGGGCACTGGTCAATATTGTGAACCTGTTGGTTACAAATAGGACAGAACCCTTCGGCGTACTGCGGGCGGTTGGCGCGATCCCTGTTGCGCCCTCTCCCGCCTCGGGAACCTCCCCGTGCTGGGGGCCCCCCTGTGGCCTGACCCTGGGTGGGTCCCCCCCCTGCAAGGGCTGACGGGGTCCCGCTCGCATCAGGCGTTGGGGCTGTGTGTGCTACTGGGAGTGGGGTGGACCATGCGTTCCCCCCTCCCCGGCCACGCCCGCGGTCTTTACCGCCGCCGGCTCCTGAAGGGGGCCCCCCTGTAGCGGGCTGGGCCTCCGTGCCGCCGGTGACGGCATTCGCTTGGGGGTTCCCTCCTTTTCCAGAGTTCCCGCCCCCGCGGTTATTGGCTGGAGCTTTACCAGAGGCGGCCTGACGCGCTCGGTGCGTCGTCTCTGCCAAGGCCGCCGCCTGCTTCAGAATCCAGCTTAGAAGTCCTTCGAGGGACCGATCCTCACGCTTCACCTCCTTCACCCAATCACGCTGTAGGTCGAGGTGTAATTTGTCCATGACCTGATCGTACAGGTCGGAGTTGGTCAGCGGGCTCTTACCCGCCTCCGTGTAGGCCCGGATGACCGTCGCCACCTTGGAAACGAAGCTGCGGAGAACCTCCGGGTCGTTCTGGTCCGGGGGCGGGATGTTGAAGAAATCCCTCTTTATGGCCGCACACAGCTGCTTCTGGTCCAGGTAAGTCTCGTCTAGCAAGCGGATCGCCTCTGTGACCGCCTCAGGGTCCGTGGCCCGGATATGCGCTATCTTCTCCGCAGCCGCGCCTTTTAGCACCGACTTCAGCGTGATGAACGTGGGGATGGAGCCCCGCGTATCCAAGTTCAACAGGGGTACCACCTGCTCCCTCCAGTCAAGGTACCCTGTTATCTTTCCCTCAAAGGCTGGCAATTTGTCCAGCGTGGTGCCCTGGAACCATCCACCCAACATCGCTTTCAACGCCAGGTCCGTGGTGGATCCGGACGCGGAGCCCTGAGCCCCGGGGTCCCCGCCGGTTGGGGAATTGCTACTGCCTGGACTCGGCTGTGGTGGTCCCTGCAGTGCGCCCGTCACCGTGGACGTTTGCAGCCTGATCGCGGTCACATGCGGCCGCTGTGGAGGGAGCGTGGGCGCTGCGCCCGTGCCCCCCGTGCCGTTCCCGCCCACGGAAATCTGGGACAAACTGAACGGAAAAGCGGGCCCTTGGCCCGCGGTGGTGACGGGAGTGGAAGCCGGTGGGGCTGTTAACAGCGGGTCCACCACGGCGATGATGCCTCTGGCCTCATCCTGCGCCTCCTGCAGGAGCGCCCCGTCCACGGGATGCCAGTCCGTTATTGCCACCACAGGGGCCAGCAGGCCCTGCAGGGTGACAAGCATGTCATACTTCGACTTCAAGCTAGGGAACAACCCCAGCTTCTCGTGTGGGGGCGCGCCCATATACTTCGTGGCCAGATCCCGCAGCTGCAGGGTACAGGCTTTGACACCCTTCACGGCGGCATCGTTCTCCACTTCTCCAGCTTGGCGTACCATTGTACGTGTAGGGACAGGTCCAGGCGGGTTGCCCGAATCCTGCGTGACCGGCCTGCTACCGGGATTGGGAGACTCCGGAAGAGTTCCGGAGTCCGTATCCGCCCCTGGGCGGGATTCCTGACGTCTCTGGTCCACGGGCGGGGCCAGAATTTGTTCCCGGGTTACCTCCGGGAATTCGATCTCCTCCACCGGGTTGCCGTAGTAGAGGTGAGCCTTCTTGTACTTGTTCCACGCGAGGCGGAGCCTTTTCTGCGCGCCGATCCACGCAAGGAGTATCGACTCCTCGGTGCCCGCGACTGACGCGACGCCGCGGTTTAAAACACTCACTACATGCGGGTATAACTCATCCGCATCCCCTTTCTTTATCAATTCTGCTTTCCTGCGTAAGGAAGAACAGACAGAGTCAACTTCTAGCAACACACTTTCCATATTAGTAGGGATTAGTCCGCCCAACACCAATAATGGACACTTCGTTTTCCTTTTCAACTCAGTTTATTTTGGCACGCCTCGACATTAATTCAACAAAACGCGCGCAATTTCAAATCTTCTTTCTTCTCCGGACGCGGGTGTCCGATACCCGCAGACTGTCGTCTTTTCAGGCCTAGTGGGCGGCGGCCCCGTCCTCGGCGGGGTTCTCGTCCTCGTCCTCACTGAACTCGTCCAGCTGCACACCCGGGCCGCCCGGCGGGGTGAGTGCGGCTCCAACCTCGGCCATCTCCAGGTAGGCCGGGGCGTCAGGGTCGAAGTGCGTCAGGATGACGCGGTCGTAGGCCCTGTAGTACGTCTGGACCGAGGTCCCGGCGATGTGCGAGGCCCTCGGCACCCCCAACTCCTGCAACGTCCTGTTGAAACTGACGACGAAGGGAACCTTCATCCCCTTCTTCGCGGCCAGGCTGAGCACCCCGCCCAGCACGACGTCCCCGTGCAGGCCCACGGGCCCCGCGTGGGGCTTGACGATCGCCACATTGTCCACCACCTGCTGGGTGACAACGAAGGGGGCGCCTCTGGACGTCCTCTCTGGCTCCTTATCCTTCGGGGCGGTCTTCCCCTTCTTCGGCTTAGCGGAGACGGAGGCGGCGGCCGCCATGGCCGGGGTCTTATCTGCCTCTCTGGCGGAGTCCCGACGCTTTCCTTCCAGCACGTCCAGGAGCCTCTTCAGGGCCCGCGCTCCCTCGGGACCATGTGGCTCTATGCGTTTGGCGGGAGAACCTTTCTGTTTCCCCTTCTCAGCCTCCTCATCAAACTTCCCATAAAGGCGGACCGCCTTGGAAAGTATCTTCTTCTTCAAGGCCTCGCCCTCAGCCTTCTTAGTCTCGAACTTCTGGCGGATATTCTCTTTCTTCTCGTAATCCGCCAGGCGGGGCTCAATGTGGACCTCCATGGCCTCCTTTATGGTGAGGTCGCCAAAGTTCTTATTGTGTCGAGACTCATACGAGACTCTAGCCGCCTGGTAGAGTTCCGCCCAACCGTCGATGCCGATGTCCTTGTACCCCAGGACGCTTAGCTGAGTCTCCTCCGTGATCCCTGGAGGGAACCTCATTCCCACGTTCATCGGGATCGGCCACGGCCTGCCGAACTTCCTCCT
>JGI24766J26685_10000541_pt1 | contig 10763 bp, 9 predicted proteins | sample SanBayMetagenome_FD_26685 | JGI IMG/M metagenome (IMG submission 26685)
GAAACAGTCGCCATTGATTTATTTGGTGATATGAACGCTAAACAAAATAATTGTGATCGCATATTAATGCAAGACGCGAATAAAGCGTGGAAAGTTAAAACGGTTTAATTTAAGATGGCAAAAAATTTAGTAGTCATTGGTACACAATGGGGCGACGAAGGTAAAGGTAAGATTGTTGATTGGCTAACCGATCACGCAGAAGGTGTCGTTCGTTTTCAGGGGGGGCATAATGCAGGTCATACATTAGTCATTGGCCAAGGCTCAAGCCAAAAAGAATATAAACTAAATTTAGTGCCCTCAGGTATTATTCGTAAAAATGTAGATTGCTTTATTGGCAATGGTGTCGTACTCGATATTGAGCACTTGCTTCACGAAATCAAGACGCTCGAAGCCGATGGCATTGAAGTTAAAAGTCGTTTATTTGTAAGTCCAGGCTGCCCTCTAATCTTAAAACATCATATAGCACTCGACCAGGGTCGAGAAGCGATGCGTGAAGCTAAAATCGGTACCACAGGTAAAGGTATTGGGCCTGCTTACGAAGATAAGGTGGCTCGTCGTTCGCTTCGTGTTTACGATTTACTGAATCCAGATAATTTCAAAAATAAACTTGCTGAAGTCATGGATTACCATAACTTTGTCTTGCAGCATTATTTAAAAAAAGATCCGATTGATGTCAATGAGCAATTTGATCTTTCTATGTCGCATGCAGAAAAAATAAAACCTTTCCTTGCTGATGTATCACAGAAACTTTATGAAGCCAATGCTAAAAATAAGAATTTATTATTTGAAGGCGCGCAAGGTTCACTTCTAGACATTGATCACGGGACTTATCCTTATGTCACTTCGTCAAACTGCGTATCAGGCCAAGCAGCAGCAGGTGCTGGTGTGGGTCCACATATGTTGCATTATATTTTAGGTATTACAAAAGCTTATACGACTCGAGTCGGTGGCGGACCTTTTCCGAGTGAGCTTGATATAGAAACTCAAGGGACACCAGGGTATCAAATGTCAACCAAAGGTAAGGAAATTGGTACAGTGACTAAACGAAAAAGACGTTGCGGTTGGTTTGATGCAGCTGCATTAAAACGCTCCGCGATGATTAATAGTCTCACAGGTTTATGTATCACCAAACTTGATGTTTTAGATGGCATTAAAAAAATTGGTATCTGTGTGGGCTATGAATTAGATGGTAAAAAAATTGATCTTCTACCTTTGGGTGCTGATCAAGTAGAGCGTTGTAAACCTATTTTTATTGAAGTCGATGGTTGGGATGAGAGTACCTTTGGTATTAAATCGATGGATGATCTCCCGAAGAACGCGCAGCTATACCTCAAGACACTAGAAAAATTATGTGAAGTGCCGATTCATGTTGTATCGACAGGCCCTGAGCGTGATGAAACGATCGTCCTTAAACATCCCTTCGAATAATAGCTCATGACAGATACTCGTATCCAGATTGTCAGCACGATTATTTCTGCCAAATGGATTTGTCCCGTGAGACCCCAGAATACAGTACTCGAAGATCATTCGATTATTATTGATGAGAATCGAATCATTGATGTTATAGAAACAAAAAAAGTCGCATCCCTTTATCAAACCAATCAACACTTTCAGCTTCATCATCATATCGTTACGCCTGGTCTTATAAATGCGCATACACATGCTGCGATGAATTTATTTAGAGGGTTTGCCGACGATCAACCCCTTGATACATGGCTTAATGACTCTATTTGGCCGCTTGAAAAAAAATGGGTCACACCTGATTTTGTCCATGACGGGACATTGATTGCATGCGCTGAAATGTTAAAGAGTGGGATCACTACATTTAATGAAATGTATTTTTATCCCGAGGCAGCCTCTCGCGCGATTAAGCAAAGTGGTATGAGAGCTAACATCGGTCTTTTTGTAATGGATTACCCCTCTAATTACGCGAATGACGGAGAGGATTATTTAATGAAAGGGCTTGAAGCTAGAGATGGCTGGCGTGATGAAAATCTTATCACATCAAGCCTAGCTCCTCATGCTCCCTATTCAGTCTCAGATAAAACATTAAATCAAGTCGTAACCTATGCGAATCAACTCAATCTTACGATTCATATGCATGTGCATGAAACGGAACACGAGATCAATAGTAGTCTAAAGGAATATCAACTAAGACCCATTGAGAGACTGAATCGTCTTGGGATTCTGAGCCCACAATTTATGGCTGTGCATGCTGTTTATCTGAACGATGAAGATTTAAACACGCTATCAAAAGAGTCTGCATCTGTCATTCATTGTCCGACATCCAATTTAAAATTAGGGAGTGGTATCGCTCATATTGAAGCGTTACAAAAAAACCATATTAATGTATGTATTGGTACAGACGGAAGTGCCAGCAATAATAAGCAAGACGTATTGCATGATATGCAATTAGCATCTTTGCTTGCTAAAGGCATGACAAAAAACCCTGCGATACTTGATGCTAAAACATCTTTAGAAATGGTCACTATTAATGGTGCGAAAGCACTTGGGCTTGAAGACTGTATTGGGTCGATTGAAAAAGGAAAGCTCGCCGACTTGACAGTATTTAATATGGATCACATATCTACATTGCCGATGTATGACCCTATGAGCCACTTAGTTTATGCAGCCACCCGAGAAGAAGTTAGTCATGTATGGGTCAATGGTTTATTGCAATACGAAGAAGGACATCTCACATCTATTGATGTTCAAACATGTAAGGATATAGCGCTAAGATGGCAACTCAAGCTAAAACAAAACGTATAAACGTTTCAGAAGAAGAAGTCGCTAAATTTAATGAGCTTGCTCACAAATGGTGGGATAAGACGAGTGAATTTAAACCACTTCACGACATCAATCCTCTTCGTCTTAATTTTATTCATGAAAAAATAAACTTAAAGAATAAAAAAGTGCTCGATGTCGGTTGCGGCGGAGGTATTCTTTCTGAATCTATGGCAAATCTAGGTGCGGATGTCACAGGGATTGATATGGGTGAGAAAGTGATCAATATTGCAAAACTTCACGCGCTTCAGACAAAATTAGATATCGATTATCAATGCACTTCCCTAGAGGCGTTTACGTCAAAACATAAGCCTATTTTTGATGTGATTACATGTATGGAAATGTTAGAGCATGTCCCAGAGCCCTCGGCTGTTGTATCTTTATGCGCAAAACTTTTAAAGCCAGGTGGCACGCTTTTTATGTCAACTATTAATCGCAATATAAAAGCTTACTTGTTTGCAGTCATTGGTGCTGAATATATTCTTAAATTATTACCACGTGGCACGCACGATTATGAAAAATTTATTAAACCTTCTGAACTCATTTCTTGGTGTCGGCAGCAAGATCTAACGATTGTGACTTTAAAAGGTATGACTTATAACCCCATCACAGATGTGTATAAGTTAGGCGATGATGTTTCGGTGAATTATCTAATTGAAGTTGCAAAAGATTCATCATGAAAGCTGTTCTATTTGACTTAGATGGTACTTTGATTGATAGCGCACCACAACTTGTAGGAGCACTTAATCAATTAAGACAACAGTATAATTTACCCCCCATCCCTTTTTTGGTAGGCCGTCCTTTTGCTTCCCATGGTGCGGCAGGTTTACTTAAAGCTGGTTTTGATATGGATAAAAATGATCCTGCTTATGATGCTCGTGTGCAAGAATTTTTAGATATTTATAAAGAAGTTTTTAATCAAAATGTGCAATGTATGGAAGGTATTGAAGAATTGATTAATACTTTAAATCTTAGAGAAATTTCTTGGGGTATTGTCACGAATAAAGCAAAGAAATTNGCACAGCCTCTGGTGTCTTCTCATCCACTTTTATCAAGTACAGAATGTCTGATTGCAGGTGATGAGGTTAGCGTCCCCAAACCCTCACCCGAAGGACTTCTTAAAGCATCACAACTCCTCTCAATACAACCATCTGATATTATTTATTTAGGCGATGATCGACGTGATGTCATGGCTGCAAATGATGCTGGTATGGTAAGTATAGTGGCACGGTATGGTTATTTAGAAGCAGGGGATGATGCAAACACTTGGAACGCTCAGCACATTATTGATAAGCCGTCTGATCTCTTAAGCTATCTCAGTCCTTAATTATTTTACGTTCAATCATNGCCTGAGCAAGAGTCCCACTATCCACGTATTCAATTTCACCCCCCATGGGCAAACCTCTTGCTATTCGACTTAACCGAATACCACGTGCTTTAAGGAGCTCAGTGACATAGTGGGCTGTCGCATCTCCACTGACCGTAAAATTATTCGCTAAGATTACTTCTTTAACAATTCCAGCATCAAGACGTTTTAAAAGCCTGTCTAGATGAATGTCTTTAGGGCCAATACCATCTAAAGGTGAGAGCTTGCCCATTAAAATAAAATACATGCCGTTATAGGAATGCGTTTGTTCCAACATCATGAGATCACTTGGCATTTCGATCACGCAGAGTATGGATGGATCACGATCTTTCGATGAGCAAAGTGAACAAATCACTTCTTCAGAAAAGTTATTACAATGTGAGCAGTGACCAACTAATTCGATTGCGTTAGCAATAGCGCTTGAGAGTTGCGAGGCACCTTTTCTATTGTGCTGCAGAAGATGATAAGCCATACGTAAAGCTGATTTAGGGCCAATACCTGGTAAGCACCTTAAGGCATCAACGAGCTGTTCCAGTGCTTCAGTATTTTTCATGCAGTGAATTTAGAAAGGTAATTTCATGCCAGGAGGCAACATATTGCCCATCTTAGCATTGGTAGTTTGTTCAATTTTTTGCAATGCATCTTTAAAAGCTACAATGAGAAGATCTTCTAACATTTCGTGATCATTCATGACAGAAGGATCGATCGATATTTTTTTAATTTGATGCTTGCAAGAAATAGCGATTTTAACAAGCCCATTACTTGCTAAACCTTCAACGTCTATTAGCCCAAGTTCATCTTGCGCTTTTTGCATATTAGCTTGCATCATTTGCGCTTGTTTCATTAAATTGCCCATGCCGCCTTTCATCATATGATGACTCCTTATGTAGTTTGATTAGGTTTAATGCTAGATGGAATAATCTCAGCATTAAATTCAGTAAGTAGTGATTTTACGAATTGATCTTGAAGGATAGCATTCTCAGTATCTTTCATAAGTGTTGACCGTTCTTCTTGTTTTTGTTTGAGCGGTGAATTATTTGCACCTTTTTGAAGGATTACAAGTTTAATGCGTTGACTGAAGTGCTCTGACAAACTCAGTTCTAATTTTTTTTGATAGGCTTCATTAAGAAGATGCTTATGCTCATCTGCAATTGACAAAATTATTTCGTTATTCTTAAAGCTTACAAGTTCAGACTGCTGCGCAAGCGCTTTGACTAAGCCTAGTTTTAGTTGGTCAACAAGTTCACGCCAATTTCCATTGAATGGGACTGCTTCTTTTGATATTTCTTTATCTGATATATCTTCATCAATTTCTTGAGTTACTTCAATTTTTTTTTTAATTTCAAATGTTTCAGATGAAACATCTTTCGATATTGCCGCAGATTCCATTTTTGTTGCGCTATGAGCAACATCATTTTTTGCAATTGCTGGATTTTTGGCAATCACTGCATCTTGAGGGGCAAAGGAAAGCATTCTAAGAAGCGTCATTGTGAAGCCTGCATACTCATCGGGTGCCAAATAAAGATCTCGTCGACCTAATATCGTAATTTGATATAAAAGTTGTAATTGTTCTGCACTTATTTTTTTGGATAATGCGATCACTTGATCGCGATCAAGATAAGAAACTTCTAAGCTCTCTGGAATTGCTTGAGTCACGCTAATTATTTGAATGAGATTTGCTAAGTCATTAAGTGCCGCTTCAAAGGATAAATTTCTTTCATCCATGTGTTTTGCAATTTCAATCACTTTTTGCCCGTCTTGATCAATAACCGCTTGAATTAAATTAAATAAATATGATTGATCTATTGCACCTAACATTTTTTTAATTGTCGCTTCTTCTATTGTTCCACCACAATAGGCAATGCCTTGATCTAAGATTGATAGCGCATCACGCATGCTTCCATTTGCAGCTTTTGCAATTAAATAAATTGCATTGATTTCATAATTAATCGCCTCTTCTTTTAATATTTTTTCCATGTACTCTGAAATAGAAGCAGACGGCATCTGTTTTAAATTAAATTGGAGGCATCTTGATAAAACAGTGACCGGGACTTTTTGCGGATCAGTAGTTGCTAGAATAAATTTGACATGTTCAGGAGGTTCTTCCAATGTTTTCAACATTGCATTGAATGCACTTTTTGAAAGCATATGCACTTCGTCGATGATGTAGATTTTAAATTGCCCTTGGGTCGGTGCGTATTGAGCGTTATCTAACAAATCTCGCATATTATCGACTTGCGTATTGGATGCCGCATCGACTTCAATGAGATCTACATAGCGGCCTTGATCAATTTCCGTACATGCGGAACAAGTGCCGCAGGGTGAGGAGCTAATCCCATTTTCACAATTAAGCGCTTTCGCTAGAATTCGCGCTAATGTCGTTTTGCCGACACCACGTGTACCTGTAAATAAGTAAGCATGATGAAGTCTTTTTTGATCGAGTGCATTTTTGAGTGCTTGCACAACATGCGCTTGACCGACGAGCGTATCAAACGAACGGGGACGATATTTGCGTGCAAGAACTTGATAGCTCATGAATAATTTTTAACCAATCCAATTTAATAAGAGGCGAGCCAGACCCCCGGCACTTGTTTCTTTAGTTGTGGCTGCTTGCTTCCGCATCTGACCAGGTTGGCTAAATTACAATGCGGGGAGGCCCGCCATTGATTATTTTAACCTAAGGGAACGCCTTTTACCCGCAATGTTTAACAGGATGTTGGCTTAAATACGCCCATTCTTCATCGCTATATAAACGCGACCGAATAATAAAGCGCATGCCTGTTCCATTTTCTAGTGAAAACTGGCCACCATTGCCTGGTATGGCATCGAGCGTTAAATGTGTGTGTTCCCAGTAGGAGAATTGACTAGCGCCCATATAAAAATGAACACCATGCGTCATACCAACTTCAACGTCTGAGCCGCCTAAATAAAATTCACTCTTGGGATAACACATAGGTGCGCTTCCATCACAACAGCCACCTGATTGATGAAATATAATTTCACCATATTTTTCCTTTAAAGAATCAATCAGTGTGTTTGCAGTTTCTGTTGTATCTATGCGTGTAAAAGTTTTTTCCATAAAAAAGAAAGGCAAGACGTATAAGTCCTGCCTTTGATTTTAGTTAAATTGAATCTTAAAAGAAACCAAGTTTATTTTCACTGTAGCTCACTAAAAGATTCTTTGTTTGTTGGTAGTGATCAAGCATCATCTTGTGTGTTTCGCGACCGATACCTGATTGTTTATAGCCACCAAATGCTGCATGTGCAGGATAAGCATGGTAGCAATTAGTCCATACACGACCTGCTTGAATGCCTTTGCCCATTCTAAATGCGCGATTGCCGTTGCGTGACCATACGCCTGAGCCTAAGCCATAGAGCGTATCATTTGCAATTTCAAGCGCTTCATCTTCATCTTTAAATGTTGTAACTGAAACGACAGGTCCAAAAATTTCCTCTTGGAAAATACGCATTTTGTTATGACCTTTGAATACAGTAGGTTCAATGTAATATCCTTCTGCGAGTTCACCACTTAATTTTTTACGATTACCACCGATGAGGATTTGAGCGCCTTCTTCTTGACCAATCTTCATATAAGACATAATTTTTTCAACTTGCTCACTTGATGCTTGAGCGCCGATCATTGTTGTCATATCAAGNGGATTGTCTTGTTTGATTGCCGCAACACGTTTAAGTGCACGCTCCATAAATTTATCGTAAATAGATTCTTGGATTAAGGCACGTGAAGGGCATGTACATACTTCACCTTGATTGAGTGCAAACAATGTAAAGCCTTCTAGCGCTTTATCAAAGAAGTTGTCATCTTTATCCATCACATCTTCAAAGAAGATATTAGGTGATTTACCACCAAGCTCTAAAGTTACTGGAATAAGATTTTGTGATGCATATTGCATAATCAATCGACCTGTTGATGTTTCGCCTGTGAATGCAATTTTTGCAATACGTGGCGAGCTTGCAAGTGGTTTACCAGCTTCTAAACCGAAACCATTCACAATATTTAATACACCAGGGGGGATGAGATGACCTACTAACTCAAGCACAACTAGGAGTGATACAGGTGTTTGTTCTGCTGGTTTAATGACTACACAATTACCTGCAGCAATCGCAGGCGCTAATTTCCAGGCTGCCATAAGAATAGGGAAGTTCCATGGAATAATTTGTCCGACAACACCTAAAGGCTCATGAAAATGATAAGCCATTGTCTCGTGATCNATTTCACCGATACTGCCTTCTTGCGCTCTTACACAGCTTGCAAAGTATCTGAAGTGATCGATCGCTAATGGAATATCAGCATAAGTAGTTTCACGGAGAGGCTTGCCGTTGTCGATTGTTTCAGCAATCGCAATCGTTGAAAGATTTTTTTCCATGATGTCTGCTACTTGCATCAAGATATTTGCGCGTTCAGTAGGGCTCTTCTTAGCCCAGCCATCTTTGGCTGCATGCGCTGCATCTAGCGCCAAATTAATATCTTTTTCGTTTGAACGTGCAACCTCACAAAAAACTTTGCCGGTGACTGGTGAAATATTTTCAAAGTATTTGCCGTCTACTGGAGGTACAAATTTACCGCCAATATAATTGTCATATTTGGCCTTAAATGGATGTTTTACTCCAAGATTATTTAATGTTTCTAAGCCCATAAATCGCCCCTAAGTTAATAGTTAATTAATAATAAATGCTAAATAAATCAATAAGTTATGAAATTATTAAAACGGATGTACTGCGGTAGACGTACGGTAAATAAATTCAATAGGTCAACCTTAATACGACTGCGAACTTTAATCAAGAGAGAAAAGATCATTCTTAAAGCGAAGTGAGGCATAAGTTATAATGCCGACTCTTTTCGGAAGGGTGGATGAGCGGTTTAAGTCGCACGCCTGGAAAGCGTGTTTAGGTGAATAACCTAACGCGGGTTCGAATCCCGCCCCTTCCGCCATATTCTAGTGATTTATCTTTTAAAGACGAATGCATTGGCTTTATACTAATCGATATTCAATTACCTTTTTAAAGCCCATCAAAATCCAATGATCGATGATTACAGAAAAGAAGCCGCTAATCGTTTAAATGAGGGCCTGCCGCCACTTCCTCTGACAGCAAAGCAAACCGCAGAACTCGTCACCTTATTAAAGTCACCCGATACAAAAGATACTCAGACGTTGATGGAATTATTTTGTCATCGCGTTCCATCAGGTGTTGATCAAGCTGCTTATATTAAGGCTGCTTACCTTACAGATATTGCGAAGGGTATAGAACAATCAAAAATCATTTCACCTAAGTATGCTATTGAATTATTAGGAACCATGGTTGGTGGTTATAACGTTCAATCACTTATTTCTCTTCTAGACTCAGATCTTGCTGATGATGCTGTTAAAGTTTTATCTCATATCATTTTAATTTTTGACGCGTTTCACGATGTAAGTGAAAAAGTAAAGTCAGGTAATAAAGCTGCAATGAAGCTAATGGAGTCATGGGCGAATGGCGATTGGTTTTTAAAAAAATCCGCATTACCCAAAGAAATAAAAGCAATTGTTTTTAAAGTAGATGGCGAAACAAATACCGATGACCTTTCCCCAGCGCAAGAAGCTTGGTCGAGACCAGACATCCCATTACATGCAAAAGCGATGTTAGTGAATAAAATGCCAAACGGCATTAAAACAATTCAGGACTTAAAAACAAGACAATTACCTATAGCTTATGTGGGTGATGTTGTAGGAACAGGTTCATCCAGGAAATCAGCAATTAACTCTCTTCAATGGCACATGGGAAGTGATATTCCTTTTATTCCAAACAAAAGAACGGGTGGCATTGTATTAGGTAATAAGATTGCGCCTATATTTTTTAATACAGCAGAAGATTCAGGCGCACTTCCTATTGAGTGTGATGTTAGTCGGATGAAAACAGGAGATGAAATTACTATTCAACCATTTGAAGGAAAAATTCTAAATAGTAAAAACGAATCCATCGCTACATTTAATTTAATACCATTTACGCTTGCAGATGAATATCGCGCAGGTGGCAGGATACCTCTTATTATTGGTCGAGGATTAACATCTAAAGCAAGGGAGTTTTTAAAATTATCTGCAAGCACTCTATTCTTAACTCCTGCGCCAGCTGTCTCTTCTAAAAAAGGATTTACGCTTGCACAAAAAATGGTAGGTCGGGCTTGCGGCTTGCCGGCAGGTGTTGGTGTTAGGCCTGGCACATATTGTGAGCCGAAAGTCACCTCTGTTGGTTCGCAAGATACAACGGGTGCAATGACAAGAGACGAATTAAAAGAGTTAGCTTGTCTCGGATTTAATGCTGACTTAGTCATGCAAAGTTTTTGCCACACAGCAGCCTATCCGAAGCCTGTAGATCTTAAATTACAACACGAGCTTCCTGAGTTTATGTCGAGTAGAGGAGGGGTTACTTTAAGACCTGGCGATGGAATTATTCACTCTTGGCTTAATCGCCTTTTACTTCCGGATACTGTAGGCACAGGTGGCGATTCCCATACGCGCTTTCCTATAGGTATTTCATTCCCAGCAGGCTCAGGCCTTGTAGCTTTTGCAGCAGCCATGGGAGCCATGCCAATTGATATGCCTGAATCAGTCTTGGT
>JGI24766J26685_10000543_pt1 | contig 10751 bp, 10 predicted proteins | sample SanBayMetagenome_FD_26685 | JGI IMG/M metagenome (IMG submission 26685)
TTCGTTAAGGACGGCTACTCCACCTATGCGAAATACCTTCCAACAACTTGTGCTTCTCGCTGCAGTCTTCGTTTGGCCTGCAATCTCAGGCTGCAGTTCCTGGCGTTCCTGGCAAGCCACACCTGATTCCAAATCCAAATCTTCGATCGCTCAGAAGCCTCTAGGGATATTCGGTGCAAAGCCTGACACACGCCAAGCGCAAATCGATCTGCTGATGGCTGCTGCCGAACAGGCTGAAGCAAAACGCGAGGATCCAGAGGCGATGAAAAAATACCAAGAAGTCCTCGCCATGGATCGGAAAAACACGATGGCACACCATCGACTAGCCCTGATTTCCGTCCGATTGTCCGCGAGCGAGCAAGCCAAAGAGCACTTTGAAACCGCCCTGGAGTTGTCTCCATCGGACGATTCGATCCTGGCCGACTATGCCTATTGGCACTACCTAAACGGCAGAAATCAAGACGCTCTGCACTGGGTTGATCAAGGCTTAAAAAAGTCCCCCTATTTTCAGAGGTACCACAACATCAAAGGGCTCGCCCAGGCCCGTGAACGCCAATTCGAACCTGCCGTTGCCAGCTTCCTGGCCTCGGGATGCAACCAACAAGAGGCTTGGGCAAACATCGGACACGTGCTGTTGCTCGATGGAGATGTCCAATCCGCCGAATACTGGATAGGCCACGCGGCTCAAAGCGATCAAGGATCCCAGGTCGCCAAAAAGACCCACAAGGTTATCCAAGCCTCCTACGAATCGTCGCAGCCTCAGGCTCCCATAGCTCGGTAGGATTCGATCATCAGGACCCCGATCGCGACGGGAACCGCATACGGTATCAAAACCGATCGCCGATCCGCTGAGCCATAAATATCATCGATCCGTGCCTTGTTGCAAACCGCGCTCGAGCCGAGCTCCCGGATCCCTCTGNTTTCCATGGCAAGACCGGCTCGCGGTGCCTGTCGGACCATGCCGATGTACCTGAAGGCTATCGATGCCAAGCAGAGTACTCCCAGCAGNATNCNGCTTACGAGAAACACACCGACAATGCCACGAGGGCCGTACCATGCACCCAACGCAGCCAGCCATTTGACATCTCCGGCGGTAACTCCGCCCATAGCATAAAAAGGAATAAGCAAGCCAAATCCGACCAGAACGCCCAAAAGCCCCATAGCAGTACCAGTCCAAAGCGTATNGCTTGCGCTCCAGACCAATCCCATCATCAGCGTCAGCAATACCGCACGATTGGAGATACGATAATGCAAAAGATCGCCCCATGCGACTAGAGTCGTGATCGCCAGCACCATGGAGGACTTGAGAGAGAAAACAAAAAGGTCGTCGTGCATCGCAATCACTGAACGAGGAAAATCGATCGTCCGATGGCTTGACTGTCCGTAGCGGGCGCTCGGATCTCGATCGAACTCCCGCCCAAAATATTCAAGCTTGAAACCACACATTTTGTACCAAGAACACTCGTCCCGGAGATCCGCAGCGGCATCCATTTGCCATAGAAGACCCCTGATAGGTTCGGTTGGTTGGTATTCCCCGTAATGACCATGTACTGCTGGTTGTGTCGGCGTTGATAGAACGTCATCCCATTGAACTCCGAGGCCACTGCTTTGGCTCCCGGGTAAAGCGACGCATAGTCGTACTTCAGCGTATCGATCGGGTTGAATCGAAGCGATGCGACGAGCCAGATCGGCCCAAAGGTCGTCGAGGCCACCGCCGGTGGCGTCATCGCTGCGTCGTCGCGATCAGGGGCTCCTGTGTTCGCATCGTAGTTTGCTCCCGTCGAATAGAACATCAAACCGTCACCAACGACATTTCCACCCGTGATTCGAATGACCTCAGGGGACGCCACACGCGCAGTGACCACGTAAATCCCAGGAACAAAGTAGACCCTACCTCCTGAAATCCAAATACGCGTATAAACACCAGGATGAAGAATGATGTCCCCAGCACTTGCTGTATAAAGTCCACCGGCGATGACCTCATTGTTCATGGCCACTCGATTCAGACCTGAGGTATCGTAGGCAAGCCCGTTGACGGAGGTACTTGTCACGGTGACCGATCCTCGAAATCGGTTATCGACCCCGTTGCTGGCACTCGGAGTGGCCAGCGAAAGGAATGGGTCGGCAAAGGGAGGAACCTTGGTTCGCACCGGCGAGATGGCGTCCAGAACGCGAGGTTTGATCCCCGTGGGGTTGTCAACCCCGCCGACACTGTCGGCCACATCAGCAAAAATCCCAAAGTTTGAAGTTGGTAGTCCTACGGAGATCGCCGTGGAACTGTTGCCGTTGCCGATAGGATTGCCGTATTGGTCCAAGCCTCCTCCCTCGGAATTGACCATGATTCGACCGTGCACGCGCAGCGACGAGGTACTGCTGACAGCCAAACCAGGATGGGCTTGGGGATTGAGGGTCAAGAGACTCGGCTCAGGAATGAACATCTCATCCCCGGCAACGCTCTGGGCGGTCACCTCCATCGATGGGCTGCTGAACCAAGACCGACGGAGCATCCAAGTCCCGATTTCCCGTCGAGCGGTGACCTGGATGTAACCGGGGAGTCCAGCATACTCGCCGTTCGTCGGAGGGGTCTGTATATCTGCAAGCCTCGAATCGGTTGGATTCAAAATGGTCAGATAAGTCAGTGCGGTATTTCTGGCGCTGTTGGGCGATCGTGTCGAACCGAGCTTCCGAGCCCCGGCAAGTGCCGCCGCATCGGCAATGTTCTGGCATCGCCTCCAACCATAGTTGATCAACGCCAAATCGTGGATCAACGCCAAAAAACCAAGAAAGAGCGTCATGCTCAATGCGAACAACACGAGATAAGCACCCCGGCGATTTGCCGTTTTTTTACACGACTTTTTCGGTCCGCAACGAGAGGCTCGCGCCATAGGAACAATACCGTGAATCTAATGCATGATGGTGAACGTGACGCTCGCCGACGCTTTTGACAAGCGGCTTTTTAAATCCGGCGAGCCACCGATTTCGACATCGAACGGATCCGACAGGTTGAAGGACGCGATGGTCACTTCGACTCGATCTCCTCGGGATGCATCGTTCCCCCCATCGGGCCATCTCATTCGATAGTAGATATCCGTCGCTTGGCCATCACTGAACTTGTTGGCAAGCAACGTACCGATGAGACTGCCATCCCCGAGGGAACCTTGAATCGAACCAGGCCCCCAACTCCCTATTCGGTCGGCAGACTGTCCATGAACGATCGCTTGGCGAGCAAGGTATTTGGCCATCAAGGTGAACTGATGCTTCTGAAAAATGCTTACTCCACCTATGACGACCGCTGAAATAATGGTCAGGTAGATCGGAATCACGAGTGCGAACTCGAGTGTCGTGGCACCGTTGCGTGAAGAAAAATTAGTTCGCGCCATAAACGGTCACCTCGTGGACGATGATCGACTGCGCCGAGAGGACCAACCACGGCACATAAGCTTCGTAGGGATACTCAACGCGGATGAAAATACGTCGCTCGTCCTGGCTGACTTGCACCATGTCGGCAACTGGGATGATCAGATCCGAGGGCTCGATCCAAGGTGATCCCACAAGCGATCCCCTCGCAGAATCTTCAAGCCCCTGTTGCCACATCTCCATCGAATCGGAGTCAACAGGTACCATCGATGCGTAGCGACTTGCCGCACCGGCTGCATCCGAAACTAAAAAATGAAGAAAGGTTGTTTTGGAAAGGTCCAAGACCGCAACCGACAACAACATCATCAACGGCAGGGTTACGGCGAACTCAAAGAGCACAGAACCTCCGCGTGATGCAACCAAACGAGCCTGCTTTCGCGAATCCCCATGCGTGAACGTTCCCCCCAGAGGGCTTGGATATCTCATGTTTTCCCCAATCCTCGCATGATCATGATCACTGCGGGTCCCAACGTGACTAGAAAAAGTGCTGGAAGAATGCAAAGGACCGTAGGTATGAGTATTTTCGCGACGGATTGCTGCGCGTGCGCCTCGGCGATGAACATTCGCTTCTGCCTCATCGTCGCGGCGAATACCTCCATCGCATCGACCAAGCTTGAACCGTACTTTTCGGCCTGCACCATCACCGATGACATGCTCCGTAACTCCTCGATATCGAATCGATCGGCCAAGGCCCTCATCGACTCTCCAACACTGCGCCCCAAGAGGGTTTCCCGGTTGACAATCGCAAGCTCCGTCGCAAGCCCCGGATGCGCACCGGCTAACTCTTGAGATACCTTTGACAATGCAGCCGGCAGGCTCATGCCTGCCTCCAAGCAAATACTCAGAACATCCAATGCATCGGGTATGGCCCGACGAATACGCAATTGCCGCTGCCTTTTGATACGATCAAGAACGAACGAAGGGCCGATCATCCCAGCGATACCTAATCCAAGAGCGATCGATGCAGTCCATTGGATCGACATCGATGTCAGATAGGTGACCAGCATCGCTACTGAAAGCGGAATGCACAGCGATAAGACTTTTGCGATCGACATCCAGAGCAGTGCGTTTTTTCCATAAAATCCGGCATGAACAAGACGTTTCCGCAGTTGCGCACTTTCCTGTTTTGGTCCAGGTTGCTTTCGCAAATCCTTGAGCGATTGCCGCTCGATCCCACCGGTTGGAACTTTGGAAGCTTGATTCGTATCCTTACCGGCTTTCGAAGGAACTAGAAAATACAAGCCACCGGTGATCATCACCATAACGGCCGAAATGACGAAAAGTGTTGTGGCATCCATCAGGCACCCCTACTATTGATCAAAGTTGATAATACGCTGCATCCACAGGACTCCAACCCCCATCCACAAAATCATCCCCGCTACGACCGATTTATAGTCGAGCAACGGCAGGATATAGGTTGGATTTACCACACTGATCATCGCTGCGAGTCCAAAGGGTAGCGCTACTAGCATATAGGCCTGCATCCTGCCTTCGGCGGTCATCGCCATGACCTTGTCCTGCATCTTATCGCGCTCGCGTATCACCACCGAGAGCTTTTCAAGCAGTAGGGATAGGTTTCCCCCAGAGGATGCATTGATCGTCAATGCGACGACAAAAATTTTGATTTCCAGGATTCCCGTTCGTTTCGCAAGTTCCTTGAGGGATGCCTCAGGGGTTAGACCCAGATTCTGCTGCTCCCAGCAGTATGCAAACTCCTCGGCTAATGGGGACGAAACCTCATCGGAAATCGCACGCATCGCCTGACCGATGGTTTGCCCCGATCGTAACCCTCGGGAAATCATTTGGTAAGCGTCCGGCAACTGCTTAAGCAGTCTCTTTTGCCTGAGCTTGCGTTTATGAAACACCCAGCGGATTGGGGCTACCCCTAAAACCACTGCCACGGGGATTCCAAAAAGGGGCTTGCCCGTCAAAAACATGGTCAACCCGGCACCAAAAATCGCCAAGCAAACCGCGAGGATTAAAATAGCCTCTGGTCCAATACCTGCAATTCCGGATTGCAAAACAACCAGTTGCCAACGGCTCAGCAGGCCGCCTTGTTCCGTTCCCCGAATGGACGGTTGCGCAGCGATCCGGTACTGCGTTTCACGATTCTTCCATTCGGCCCGCGCTCGCTCGGCGCTGCGCAGCCTCAACTCTTCCCGCACTCGGATGGCCTGATGCTTGCGACGATCCTCGATGACATCGGCCACAAGCAAATTCAGCCCAGAGACAAAGGCAAACCCAGCAAAAAAAGCAAGCGAAATATAGAGATAGAGCATCCCTAAACCCTTCCTTTGCAATCCATCAGCATCCGGGATTGGAAGAGCCCGGGTGGCATTTCGACACCATAAGCGCTGAGTCGATCCAAATTCACAGGACGAATTCCTGTCGCCCAGAATTGCCCTTTCGTCACCCCATGTTCGTTGAGCCCCATCTGCCGAAATTCAAAAATATCATGCATGCTGACGATATCACCCTCCATCCCGGTGATCTCGGAGATACGGGTGATTTTCCTTACTCCCCCAGGCAATCGATTGACCTGCACGACCATATGAACCGCAGAAACAACCTGCTTGCGAATCACCCAAATCGGAAGATCGAATCCGGCCATCCCAACCATCATCTCCAAGCGGCTAATCGCGTCTCTCGATGTGTTGGCGTGTATCGTTGTTAAACTCCCCTCATGACCGGTATTCATCGCTTGAAGCATGTCCAATGCCTCCGGGCCTCGACACTCGCCGATGATGATCCGATCGGGCCGCATCCGAAGTGCATTGCGAACCAAATCCCTCGCTAAAACCGCACCGTTTCCCTCGACATTGGCAACCCGTGTCTCCATCCTCGCCACATGGGGCTGCTGCAACCTTAATTCCGCGGCGTCCTCAATCGTCGCGACCCGCTCGTTCTCCGGAATATAGCCCGACAAACAATTCAATAGAGTGGTCTTACCGCTTCCTGTCCCCCCAGAGACCAACATATTGATTCGAGCTTTAACGCAACCAGACAAAAACTCAACCATCTCCTCCGTGATCGATTGATTGGCGATCAATCGATCCGCAGTCAATGGCTTGGATCCAAACCTTCGAATCGACACCAACGCTCCGTCCAACGCTAGCGGGGCGATCACCGCATTCAATCGACTACCGTCGGATAGCCTCGCATCGACCATCGGAGTCGTTTCATCAATCCTGCGTCCAACCTCTGCAACGATCCGTTGAATTATTTGAACCAAATGCTCGTCATCGTGAAAAATAATAGGCGTCCTGAGCAACTGACCTTGCCGCTCCACATAAACCGTTTTTGGACCGTTGATCATAATGTCCGATACCAATGGATCCGCACGAAGGGCTTCCAAAGGTCCAAGTCCAAATACTTCGTCTAGGACTTCATCGACCAACGTCGATTGACTGACATCAAGCCCCTCTAAATCGGCGTTCCCACACGCTAACTCAGCCTCTCGACGAACCTCCACTCTGAGCGTATCGGTATTCCACTTGGCCATCGATCCGATATCGAGTCCACCGATGACCCGCTGATGCAATTGTCGCTTCAAGGCCACAAGTTGTGGGTTTCCCTTCGGCTCCAGCGATTTGAGCCACGCTTGAGGCTCGGCTAAGAAAATCGGTGCAGGGGACTCCACCGGAGGATTGGTCGCTGGTATCGGTAATGGGGTCGGATCCGGTCTAAGATCAACACGACCCGATGGCAGACCGCGAGTCGGCTTGTTCGGAACCTTGAACCAATTCATAAAAACCCTTCTGCGAAGCCATCGGCCTATTTCGATTTGGTACGTATGGGGACAACCCCTGTACGCGAGCCACGAATCGTTCGTATCGCTCCAAAACGGGGGACCGAACGACCCGTTCCATCCCCATCGGAAATCAACGCTTGCAAATCGGAGATCGTCAACGACTCCTCGGATTTGGACTCCGATTCAGATGCCTCAAATTCAGGAGCCTCCGATAAGCCTGAAGCTACCTTGGGATCAACCTCCGGATCGACGCTCAACGCAAACTCCTCACCGCGATCAAAAACCAGTTGTTGCAGACGATTCGTCGAATCATTCCCCTCAATCACCATTTCGTCCTCCGGATTTCGAAGCGAGAAAGAGAGTACACCCTCGCGCTGCGCTAAACTTAACAAGGACGCCTGCTCGGGAGTTACAAGCAACGTAATCGAGGAGGATTTGGGCTCACTTCGGCTAGGCGGAGAGACGGTCGACTTCGAATTCTTACTCTCCAAAACACGGTCGATCGCGAGCACCTCGATATTCTGCAAAAGAGTCTCGGCAACACCGACCATACCTCGCGACTCCCCCGGCATCGACCGTGTCAACAAAACATCCACATGATCCCCAACATCGAGCAATCCAGATACCCGATCCGCAGGACTGACCGCGGAAATACTTTTCGCTCGCATCCCTGCTGGGATCAACGAGGCGATCCCTCCACTTGCCCTGCTGCTTGTCAATTTGCTGTTCATGACAAACTCTCCTTGGACCATCGCTGCGATCGCAACGCGACCTACAACTTGATCCACGGAACTTGCCATTCCCACATGAACGAAATCCTTTGGAATATCCCTCGACTCCAAATGCTCCAACTCGATCCGAACACCACGGGAAATCGACTTCTTAACAACCAACACCTTGGCAACTTCGCTGGCCAACGAATTTGAACGCATTTGCGTTACTCCCGCCGCAGCCAGCAAACCACTGGAGATCGCCAACAGAAAAAACAACGAGGTACGCAGAGTCATACACCCTCATCGCCGTTAAACACAACTACCGATACAAAAGAAGCGCTCGATATTGCGATCCATCGAGCGCTTCTTGCATTTCTACGATGCAACAAGACAGCATCGAAAAATCAAGAGAAACTACACTCCATTGAGCCCGTCGTCTGCACTTTGGAAAAAGGAATTGATGCTACCACCCAAGGTCGTGACGGCAGCGATCACCGCGACTGCAACCAACGCGACCAACAATCCATACTCAACCATCGTCGCTCCGCGTTGATCACGAACAAAACGACCGATCAGCTTTGCAGCAATGCTCTGAAACATAATAAAAACTCCAAAAAAGAAACCTTGAATCGATGCGTCCGCATGGACCAAACGTCCAGCGACCCCCGCATCGAACGTCACTACTGCAAAGCGAAATACGTGCCAACTCCTCACCCTAATTTTCACGATTTGATCCATTGTGCATTTTTACGTAAGCCAATTTGCTGGCTTATTCCCATCAAATCGATGGATGAAACGCAAATCAACCTCGCTCGCGAATTATTTCCATTGCTGAACCCAACTTAGCTTGAATCATAAAAGCGATTCCAAGCTTGTCTCGCTGCGTCTACTTGTGAGACCTCTGAGACGTCTTGCCGCAGAGGTTCAGTCGCAATCTAGGATTGCTACGAACGATCGGTTCGGTTTTCAGGAGAGGCAGGAAAACCCTTCTCCAACTTGCGGTAGAGTGTAGCGCGGGCTATGCCAAGCAATTCCGCAGCAGCAGGTATATTCCCATGCGTGCGATGCAAAGCCTCCTTGATCAGACGCTGTTCCCAGATCGAAACATTGAGCGTGTCAAAGTCGATACCCTCCGAGGATGGATCCGACTGGGCAGGCTTGGGCTCCTGTGGCGACTGGCTCCTCTGGTCCCCATCAGGTCCGGCTTGCATACCGCCGAGGCCATTAACTACAGATCCCAATGAGGCATTTCCAGAATTCGAATTCGTTGGACCCGGCTTCACCGAAGGTGGGTCGATTCGAAGCATCAGCGAGTTGATCGTCGAACGATTGACATTCCGTAGCGAGAGGTCCCCGGGGCGAATCAACCAATCCTCAGCAAGCACCACAGCAGAGTCGATCACGTTTCGAAGCTCGCGGACATTCCCCGGCCAATCGTAATTCCGGAGCAAGTGCATCGCCTCAGGACTCATCCCCAAATAGTCCCGAGCACTCAACTGCTTGAACCGCTCAAGAAAAAATCGAACCAGCAACTCAATGTCCTCCCCTCGATGACGCAAGGGTGGGATTTCGACCTCAAAAACACTAAGCCGATAATAGAGGTCCTCTCGAAACCGACGCTCGGCAACGAACTCCCGCAGGTCGCGNTTCGTGGCCGAGATCACATGCACATCGACGTTGATCTGCTTCGTGCCACCCACAGGTAAATAAGGATGTCCCTCAAGGATCCTGAGCAGCTTGGCCTGACCCTCTAGATTCAATTCCCCTACTTCATCCAAAAACAACGTCCCTCCATTGGCTTGCTGGAAGTAACCAATATGGTCGTGATCCGCACCCGTAAACGCCCCCTTGATGTGCCCAAACAACTGGCTGTCCATCAGGTCGTGCGGAATAGCCGCGCAGTTTACACTGAGCATCGGCTTCGTTGCGCGAAGGCTGTTTCTGTGGATCGCCCTGGCAACCAACTCCTTGCCCGTACCGCTCTCGCCTCGAACAAGGATGCATCCTGTGGCTTTCGCGATCCTCGCAATCCGCTTCTTGAGCTCCAGCATCGATTCACTCTTGCCGATCAACTCGCTGAAATCCGATGCGCTAGCCCCAGGATGCTGACCGGCCGCATCTTGCGAATCGACCAAAACAAGCTCTTCATTGCCTATTCGAATGCGATCTCCAGGGATCAAGACCCGTGACTCAACCCTCGTACCATTGACCCAGGTCCCATCGACCGAGCCACAGTCGATCAACGACCAAATACCCTTGGAAAATAAGATCTTTGCATGGATGGAGGATACCCGCTCGTCAGCGATCGGAATGCAACACTGCACTCCGCGCCCGATCAAGTTTTCTCCGGTTCGATTCAGCGGGTATTCCGCAGCGGGACCGGTTCCGCGAACCACTTTCAAACAAGCTGACATTGCGAAATCATCTTGCGAGCGAAGGGGGGAAGGTTGAGGAGGGCAGTTCACGCCGAGCACTCAAAATCTCTCCGACCGGGCTTCAGTGTTTGAGGTTCGACGGCGTCATCGACGCCTTTGTTTTGAGTTCGGCAATCGCCGAACCCAAACAAAACTATTCTCGAATCATATACCAAAAAAGTAACCGAACGTATCAATGATTTGCAACTGAAAGAAAATTGGGAACCATTGAGCAGTCTTACCCTAATGACTGCCCATCGATCCTCTCGCATCGCTATCAGCAAAGTCCTCTCAATCGATCCATTTTATCAGAGGACAGCTCCCGATTGCTTAGGATAACCCCCTGTTATCGTGCAGCTACTTTGTCTCCGGTGGTTCTTCCTTGGGCGCTGGAAACGGACCATGCTCGGCGGCCATATGGCAAGCCAAAAAGTAAAGCTTCGCAGCCGATGCAAT
>JGI24766J26685_10000547_pt1 | contig 10730 bp, 9 predicted proteins | sample SanBayMetagenome_FD_26685 | JGI IMG/M metagenome (IMG submission 26685)
CTGGGGAGCGTGGCGGCCGATTGGCGGTTTATCCCGTCGGCCGAGCTCGGGGGGGATGCCTTCGGCTACCACCATCTCGACGACACACATCTGGCCGTCTACCTCCTCGACGTCTGCGGGCACGGGGTGGGCGCGGCCCTGCTGAGCGTGTCGGCGCTCAANGCGATCCGCAGCGAGGCCCTGCCCCAGACCGACTTCCACGACCCCGGCTCAGTGCTCGCGGCGCTCAACAAGGCGTTTCCGATGGAGCGGCAAAACGACATGTTTTTTACGATCTGGTACGGCGTGTACGACACGGCCAACCGGTCGCTCCGCTGGGCTGGCGGTGGGCATCCCCCGGCCGTGCTCCTGCCCTCCGGAGGGGGTGCGGCCACGCTCCTCGAATCCGAAGGGCCGCTCATCGGGGCGGTGGACGGCCTGGAATTCGGCTCGGGCTCGGTCGCAGTGCCGCCGGGGGCCCAACTCGTCGTGTACAGCGACGGGGCCTTCGAAATCAGCCGGCCCGACGGGTCGATGTGGGCCTTCGACGACTTTCTCACGACTCTCGCCGCCCCGCCGGCTGCGGCGACAAACCGCATGGACGTGCTCGTCTCGCACGTCCGGCAGCTCTCCGGACGCGACGATTTCAACGACGACTTCTCGATGGTGGAGCTCGTGCTGGGCTGATTTTGCCCCCGACCAGCCCGTTCCAGCCAGCGAAAATGGCCGTCTTGCACGGGATTTTCGATTCCGTACACTCAGATGTTTCGCGGTCTCGGCCGGCCGCTAGCGTAGCTCAATTGGCAGAGCAGCTGATTTGTAATCAGCAGGTTGCGGGTTCAACTCCCGCCGCTAGCTCACTCGCGCCACGCCCGCCCATGGGCCCGCTCAGGCGGGTCGGCCACGAGTTTTTGTCGCACACCTGCCACGCACACCTAATCACGAAGGGGAGTTTCCCGAGCGGTCAAAGGGGTCAGACTGTAAATCTGATGGCTATGCCTTCGCAGGTTCGAATCCTGCACTCCCCACTCCTGCAGCACCCAACGCGGGTGTAGCTCAATGGTAGAGCAATAGCCTTCCAAGCTAAAGACGAGGGTTCGATTCCCTCTACCCGCTTTTGAACGTTCGGTTTTCGATGCAATGAGGCCATATCCGCTGCTGTAGCTCAGTTGGTAGAGCACGTCCTTGGTAAGGACGAGGTCAAGGGTTCAAGTCCCTTCAGCAGCTCTCCCACGGGCGAAGCCACCCAGTTCGTTCGTCGCAGGCAATCAGGTCGGTCAACCAATTCGGTCAACCAGTTCGGTTCGTTTTTCACTTCCGAGGAGCATTTAGGAGCAACGATGGCAAAGGACACGTTCACGCGGAGCAAGCCGCACGTCAACGTCGGCACGATCGGTCACATCGACCACGGCAAGACGACCCTCACGGGCGCGCTGGTCGCGGTGCAAGCTGCGAAGAATCTCGCCGTGGCCAAAAGCTACGCCGACATCGCCAAGGGCGGCACCGTCCGTGACGAGACGAAGACCGTGACCATCGCGGTCAGCCACGTCGAATACGAAACCGAGAAGCGGCACTACGCCCACATCGACTGCCCGGGCCACGCCGACTTCATCAAGAACATGATCACCGGCGCCGCTCAGATGGACGGTGCGATCCTGGTGGTGAGTGCGGCTGACGGCCCCATGCCCCAGACCCGCGAGCACATCCTGCTGGCCAAGCAGGTCGGCGTGCCGGCGCTCGTCGTGTTTCTCAACAAGGTCGATCTCGTCGACGATCCGGAACTCCTCGACCTCGTCGAGATGGAGATCCGCGAACTGCTCACGAAGTACGGCTTCCCCGGCGACGACGTGCCGATCATTCGTGGCGCCGGCAAGCCGGCCTACGACAGCCCGGCCGACCCGAAGGCCAACAAGTGCATCGGCGACCTGCTGGACGCCGTCGATGCCTACATCCCCGAGCCCGTCCGCGAGCTCGACAAGCCCTTCCTGATGGCCATCGAAGACGTGTTCTCGATCGAAGGTCGTGGCACTGTGGCCACGGGCCGTATCGAGCGCGGCGAGGTGAAGGTGGGCGACGAAGTCGAGATCATCGGCCTCAAGGACAAGGCCGAGAAGACGACCGTCACGGGTGTCGAGATGTTCAAGAAGCTCCTCGACAAGGGTCAGGCCGGCGACAACGTCGGCTGTCTGCTCCGTGGCGTGGCGCGTGAGGGCATCGAGCGCGGCCAGGTGCTTGCCAAGCCGGGCTCGATCAAGCCCCACAAGAAGTTCGAGTGCGAGGTGTACGTGCTGTCGAAGGAAGAAGGCGGTCGGCACACGCCGTTCTTCGCCGGCTACCGCCCGCAGTTCTACTTCCGTACGACCGACGTGACCGGCTCGACGAAGCTCCTCGGCGGCGTCGANATGTGCTCGCCGGGCGACAATGTGAAGATGGAAGTCGAGCTCATGGTGCCGATCGCCATGGACGACGGCGTGCGCTTCGCGATCCGCGAAGGCGGCAAGACCGTCGGCTCGGGTGTCGTCACGAAGATCCTGGACTGAACCGTATTGAAGAACATGGGGGGAGGGGGTCCGCCGTGGGCCCCCTCCTTCTCCACAGGGGCGTAGCTCAACTGGCAGAGCGCTGGTCTCCAAAACCAGAGGTTGCGAGTTCGATCCCCGCCGCCCCTGCATGCTGAGCTCGAGGAGTCCGACACGACGATTGGCGACGGAGCGCGTTCGAACGATGGCAACCACGCAAGAAAATTCGACGGCCAGCGGCAGCTTCTGGAGTGAACTCCTGAGCACGTCGGTCTACAAGCGCAACCAGGGCAGAGTGACGCGGCAGGCGACCTTCGCCGCCCTCGCGGTCACGATCGCCATTGGTGTGTGGCGGCTCGCGCAATTGCTGCCGCTCTGGCTGTCGAATGCCACGTCGCTGTCGGCGACGCCGGGTGCGGATCTCGGGGTGTATCGGTTCCTCGTTCCCGGGCTGCTCCTCGCCGGGGGGCTGTGGTTCGTCTACCGGCTCGTCAACGTTCCCCGGTTCGCCGACTTTCTGATCGCAGTCGAGTCGGAGATGGCGAAAGTGTCGTGGCCGACAGCCGGCGAGGTGGCTCGCAGTTCGGCCGTGGTCATCTTCCTCATCTTCGCGCTCGCGGCGATCCTCGCTGCATACGATCTTTTCTGGTGGTTCGTGCTCCGGGCCATCCAAGGCTTCAAGTGAAATCCAAACCATGAGCGACCATCCCCACGACGACGCGGCTCCCGAGCACGACATCGCCCACCCGGCCCCGGCCAACGAGCCTGCGCCGGCGGTGGTCGAGGATGACGACGACGGCGTCGCCGCCGAGATCGACGATCCGTTCGCCGGCAGCAGCGAAGACGCCAAACCGGTGGAGACGGCGGGCGACGACGACGAACTGCCGATCGGCGACCGGCAGTGGTACATCCTCAAGGTGCAGAGCAACCGCGAAGACTCGATCCGCGAGGCGCTCCAGCGCCGGATTTCCATGCAGGGCATGGACAAGTGGTTTGGGGAGGTGATCGTGCCCAAGGAGCAGGTCACCGAGTTCAAAAGTGGCAAAAAACGCGTCGTTTCTCGCAAGCTCTACCCGGGATACATCCTGGTGAACATGATCTTGAATGACGAAACGTGGTATCTCGTGCGGGAGACCGGCGGCATCGGTGATTTCACCGGGTCGGCCGGGCGGCCCGCCCCGATGCTGCCGCAGGACGTCGCCAAGCTGCTCAACAANGCCGAGGAGAAGACCGCCGAATCGCCNCGNTTGAAGATCAACTTCAAGAAGGGCGATCGCGTGAAGATCAACGAGGGCACGTTCGAGAACTTCGAGGGCGAAGTCGAGGCGATCGACGAGGCCAACGGTCGCGTGACGGTGATGCTGAGCATCTTCGGGCGGTCCACGCCGGTGGACATCGAGTATTGGCAGATCGAGTCGGTCTGAGTGGCCTTCGTTTCAGGCTCAAGCACAACATTTCAGTCAATTCGTTTCGGTCGAAAGGTAAGGATTCGCGATGGCAAAGCAGATGGTCGGTCAGGCAAAGTTTCAGGTGCCAGGTGGGCAGGCCACGCCGGCTCCTCCGGTGGGCACGTCGCTGGGCCGCTTCGGCATCAACCTCGGCCAGTTCGTGCAGCAGTTCAACGACCGCACCCGCGAAGCCGCCGGCATGGCGATCCCCGTGGTCGTGACGGTCTACAACGACCGCTCGTTCGACTTCATCACCAAGAGCCCGCCGGCCGCCGCCCTGCTCAAGAAGGTCGCCGGCCTGGCGAAGGGTTCGGGCGTGCCCAACAAAGACAAAGTCGGCAAGGTCACCAAGGCCCAACTCGACGAGATCGTGCGGCTGAAGTCGGCCGACTTGAACGCCCGTGACGGCGACCATGCCCGCCGCATGATCGAAGGCACGGCCCGCAGCATGGGCATCACCGTCGAAGGCTGATCCAGCGTCCTCCCCTCCACGTTTCCTCTCCACATTTCAGGATTTTCAAGCCGTGCCAGTTTCGAAGCGCATGCGGGCGATGCTCGCCAAGAAGCCCGAGTCGGAAGCCGCCCTGCCCATCGCCGAGGCGGTGGGTGTGCTGAAGGGTTTTCCGCCGTCGAAGTTCGACCAGACGGTCGAGATCCACGTGCGGCTGGGCATCGACCCCAAGCAGGCCGATCAGATCGTCCGCGGCTCGCTCTCGCTGCCCCACGGCATCGGCAAGTCGAAACGGGTGGTCGTGTTCGCCAAGGGCAACCTGGCCGAAGACGCCCGGGCGGCCGGCGCCGAGGAGGTCGGGGCCGATGATCTCGCCAAGAAGATCAAGGAAGGCTGGACCGATTTCGACGTCTGCATCGCCGCTCCCGACATGATGGGCCTCGTGGGGCCGCTCGGCAAAGTGCTCGGGCCCCGCGGCCTGATGCCGAGCCCGCGTGCCGGCACTGTGACGGCCGATATCAAGAAGACGGTCAGCGAATACAAGGCGGGCAAGGTCGAATTTCGCAACGACCCGACCGGCATCGTGCATGCGGTGGTCGGGAAGGTGAGCTTCGACGCCGCGAAACTGACCGACAACATCCGGGCCTTCATCGACCATATCCTGTCGCTGCAGCCCAACAGCGTCCGTGGACAATATGTGAAGAGCATTTCGATCTCGGGCACGATGACCCCGGGCGTGATGGTCGCGGCCTGACCCGTCGCCCTCCACGCATTCCATCACTCCTGAAGAAGAACGCAGAGATCCATGAGCAAACTCGTCAAGAACATGCTGGTCGACGACCTCAAGACCCGCCTCGCGGGCGTCGGCGACCTGATCGTCGTCAGCCTCGGCAAGCTCGACGCCATCCAGACGTCGCAGCTGCGGCAGACGCTCCGCAAGAAGAAAATCCACCTCCAGATGGTGAAGAACAGCCTGGCCCGCCGGGCCACGCTCGACACACCGCTCGCGCCCGCCTTCGAGAAGCACGAGGGGATGCTCGCGATCGCCTGGGGCGGCGAAGACGTCGTCGACCTGGCGAAGGAGCTCGATCGCCTCTCGGGTGTCAAAGACTTCGAGGGCTTCGAGTTCCGCTGCGGCGCCCTCGACGGATCGCGGCTCGAGGCCGGCGACGTGAAGGCCGTGGCCAAGTGGCCCAACCGGGCCGAGCAGTTGTCGCTGCTTTCCGGCCAGATTTCCGGCCTCGGCTCCAAGCTTTCCGGTCAGATCAGCTCGCTCGGCGGAGTGCTGGCCGGGCAGATCTCCTCGCGTGTCGACGACCTGGAGAAGTCGGCCGCAGCATCATAAACAGGCGGATTTTTGCACCGGGCTTCACCCGGGAAAAGTTCGTGGTAAGACAGTAGACCCACCACACATCACCCTGTTCGCTTCCGGCGGACGGGCTTTCAAGAAGGGAAAGGACCTCGCGCGATGGCAACGGCTGAAGCAACACGTGAATTCTCGAAGGACACCAAGGAGCTGGGTGACAAGATCGTCGCCCTGTCGCTGAAGGCGGCGAAGGAACTCTCCGACTATCTCGACGAGGTTCACGGCATCAAGCCGGCCGCCGGCGGCGCGGTCGTGATGGCGGCCCCGGGCGGAGCCGGTGGCGGAGCCGGTGGCGGCGAAGCCGCTGCCGAGAAGACCGAATTCGACGTCATGCTCGACGCCTTTGGCGACAACAAGATCGGCGTCATCAAGGTGGTGCGCTCGGCGACCGGCCTGGGTCTCAAGGAGGCCAAGGATCTGGTCGAAGCCGCTCCCTCGAAGGTGAAGGAAGGGATCTCCAAGGCCGACGCCGAGAAGCTCAAGAAAGAGCTCGAAGAGGCCGGGGCCAAGGTCTCGATCAAGTAATTCCTGCGAAAACAGCCGCGAGGCGGCCGGGAACTTGGCGTCCCGGTCGCCTTTCGGTATGCTTTTTGCTGGTCTGGTCTTGACTTGTCTCCCCCGCCGCGCCTCTGCCTCGTGCTCGTCCGCCAGTCCGTGATGTGACCGGCCTTCGGTTGTGAACGCCGCCCCGCGTCCATGCCGCATGCCGCTCGGTTCCCGTCCTCCCAAGACAGTCACAGGAGCTCTTTGCCAATGGCCACTCGCGCCGTCCGCCGCCTTCAGCCCACGGAAGTCCGTCACTTCGGCAGCCGCCGCGCCAGCCACTCCATTCCCGACCTCACGGAAATCCAGACGCGGTTTTACGACCGTTTCCTGCAATACGACACGCCCCAGAACAAGCGTAAAGACGAGGGCATCGAGGGCGTGCTCCGCGAGATCTTCCCGATCGAGAGCTACGACAAGACCGTNAAGCTCGAGTATCTCCGCTACGACCTCGGCAAGCCGCGGTATGACCCAGACGAGTGCCGGCAGCTGCGGCTGACCTACGGCCGGCCCCTGCGGGTGTGGCTGCGGCTCACCCGCGATCAGCCCATCGAAGAAGAGGTCTATCTCGGCGACATCCCGATCATGCTCGGGGGCGGTGAGTTCATCATTAATGGCGCCGAGCGGGTCGTGGTCAGCCAGTTGCATCGTTCCCCAGGCATCGATTTCGTGACCGACACGGAGTCGAGCGAGCGCAAGACCTACAACTGCCGCGTGATCCCCGAGCGTGGGAGCTGGATCGAGCTCAACGTGTCGAAGAAAGACACGCTTCAGGTGCGCATCGANCAGAGCGGNAAATTCTCGGCGCTGACGCTGCTGCGGGCGATGGATCCGAAGTATTCCCGCGATTCCGAGATNCTCAAGCTCTTCTACAAGACCGACAAGCTGAAGACCGANGGCGGCCGCTACGTCGCCAAGATCGAGGGCAAGATCGCGGTCGACGACGTCGTCTACCCGAAGGGCAGCGAGCGGGCCGGCGAGATCATCGTCGACGCGGGCTGCAAGATCACCCACGATCAGGCCGAGCTGATCTGCACCTCGGGGCTCAAGGCGATCGAGGTGATGCTCGAGCAAAAGGTGCCCCTGATCGTCAACAGCCTCCGCGAGGATGCCGACGAATCGAAGCGCCGCACCGGCGTGGCCCCGAGCCATGAAGACGCGCTGATCCGCATCTACCAGCGGCTGCGCCCGGGCAATCCGCCGGCGCTCGACAAGGCGCGGTCGCTGTTCGACGAAAAGTTCAAAGACACAAACCGCTACCGGCTCGGCCGCGTGGGGCGGTTTCGCATCAACCGCAAGCTGGGTCTGTCGGTGCCCGAGACGGAAATGACGCTCCGCCCCGACGACCTGATCGCGGCGATCACCTACATGCTGCAACTCAGCGAGGGCGAAGGCGAGGTGGAGGTGGACGACATCGACCACCTCGGCAACCGCCGCCTCCGCACGATCGACGAACTCGCCAGCGATGAACTGCGGAAGGGCTTCCTCAAGCTCCGCCGCACCGTGCAGGAGCGGATGGGCCTGAAGGACGTCACGGAGATGTCGCCGCGGTCGCTCATCAATCCCAAGAGCATCTCGGCGGCGATCGAGTATTTCTTCGGCCGTGGCGAACTGTCGCAGGTGGTTGATCAGACCAACCCGCTCTCGATGCTCACGCACGAGCGCCGGCTTTCGGCCCTCGGCCCGGGCGGCCTCAACCGCAAGCGCGCGGGCTTCGAGGTGCGCGACGTCCATATCTCGCACTATGGCCGGATCTGCCCGATCGAGACGCCGGAAGGCACCAACATCGGCCTGATCTCGAGTCTCGCGATCTATTCGGGCGTCGATTCCTACGGCTTCCTCGTCACGCCATACCGCAAGGTCGTGAAGGGGAAGCTCACCGACGACGTCGTGTGGCTCCGTGCCGACGAAGAGCACGAGGCTCACCTCGCGCCGGCCGATGCCACCGTCGTCGACGGCCGCCTTCAGGGTGAGACGATCATCGCNCGCTACCGCGGCGACTTCGTGCTCGTGCCNGCCGAAAACATCGAATACATCGACGTGGCGCCGAGCCAGATGGTCGGCGTGTCGGCNGGCTTGATTCCGTTCCTCGANCACGACGACGCCAACCGCGCGCTCATGGGCTCCAACATGCAGCGNCAGGCCGTGCCGNTGCTCGTCACCGAGCCGCCCGTCGTGGCCACGGGCATGGAGCGCGANGTGGCCGTAAACTCCGGGCTCATCGTGCGGGCCGCCCGCAAGGGCACGGTCAACTACGTCGACGCCGAACGGATCGAAGTCACATCGGGTGCCGGGGCCGCCGACATCTACAAGCTGCGGAAGTACGTCGGGCTCAACGAGCGCACCTGCCAGAATCAAAAGCCGGTGGTGCAGCTCGGCCAGAAGGTCGAGAAGGGCGAGGTGCTCGCCGACGGTGCCGCCACCTACAAGGGCGAGCTGGCCCTGGGCCGGAACGTGCTCGTGGGCTTCATGGCCTGGGACGGCTTCAACTTCGAAGACGCGATCATCATCAGCGAGGAGCTGGTGGAAGACGACGTCTACACCTCGATCACATCGAGGAATACGACATCGAGATTCGCGACACGAAGCTCGGCCGCGAGGAATTCACCCGCGACATCCCCAACGTGGGCGAGCGGGCCCTGCACAACCTCGACGAAACGGGCATCGTGAAGATCGGCACCTACGTGCGGCCGGGCGACATTCTCGTCGGCAAGGTGTCACCGAAGAGCAAGACGGAGCTCACGCCGGAAGAAAAGCTGCTGCATGCCATCTTCGGCCGCGCCGGCGAGGATGTGAAGAACGACTCACTCGAGGTCCCGTCGGGCGTCGAGGGGATCGTGATCGCCACCGAGAAGTTCTCGCGACAGATGAGCCTCTCGGAGGAGGAGCGTCGTGAGTTCCAGAAGCAGCTCAAGGAGGCCGAGAGCGAGGGCAACCTGCGGATCGCGGAGGCGTTTGGGGCGTTCGTCAAGGAGATCGAGGGCGTGCTCCANAAGCCGCTCAACGCGGCCGACGGCAGCCCGCTCGTCAGGAATCAAGATCACAANGTGGTCGCCGAACGGGCCGCGGCGTTCAAGCTCGACGATCTCGACATTCGCTCGCCTGAGCGGAAGACCGCCGTCGAGAAGCTCTTCAAGACGCTCTGGCCGACCGTCGAAGAAGCGATTGACGGCCGGGAGCGGCGGCTCAACAGCATGAAGCGCGGCGATGAACTTCGTCCGGGCGTGCTGCAGATGGTGAAGGTGTATGTCGCAGCCAAGCGTGTGATCTCGGTCGGCGACAAGATGGCCGGCCGCCACGGCAACAAGGGTGTGATCGCCAAGATCCTGCCCAAGGAAGACATGCCCTTCCTGGCCGATGGCACCCCGGTGCAGATCCTGCTCAACCCGCTCGGCGTGCCGAGCCGCATGAACGTGGGCCAGATCCTGGAGACGCATCTCGGCTGGGCCGGGAAGATCCTCGGCTTCCAGGCGATCACGCCGGTGTTCGACGGTGCCAGCGAGGACGACATCAACAAGGTGCTCGCCGACGCCGGCCTGCCGAAGCACGGCAAGGCGCAGCTGTTCGATGGCCGCACGGGCGAGCCGCTCGAGCAGGAAACGACCGTCGGCTACATCTACATGCTCAAGCTTCATCATCTCGTCGACGACAAGGTGCATGCACGGTCGACGGGTCCCTACTCCCTCATCACGCAGCAACCGCTTGGCGGCAAGGCCCGCTTCGGCGGCCAGCGCTTTGGCGAGATGGAAGTGTGGGCGCTCGAGGCCTACGGTGCGGCCTACATTCTCCAGGAGTTGCTCACGGTGAAGAGCGACGACGTGGAGGGCCGCACGAAGATCTACGAGAGCATGGTGAAGGGCGAGAACACGCTCGAGGCCGGCACCCCGGCCAGCTTCGACGTGCTCACCAACGAAATTCGCGGACTGGCTTTGAACATGTCGCTCGAAAAGCGCCGCATCTGAACCTCAGGCACGCCACAGGAGATTTTTCGTGAGCATCGGCGAATCAACCTACGATCGCGTCAACGACTATTCGGCCGTCAAGATCAGCCTGGCTCGGCCGCACGACATCCGCAGTTGGTCGTTCGGCGAGGTGAAGAAGCCCGAGACGATCAACTACCGCACCTACCGTCCCGAAAAGGACGGNCTGATGTGCGAGAAGATCTTTGGACCGGAGAAAGACTGGGAGTGCTCCTGCGGCAAATACCGCGGCATGAAATACAAGGGGATGATCTGCGACCGCTGCGGCGTGAAGGTCACGCATTCGCGCGTCCGCCGCAAGCGCATGGGCCACATCGAGCTGGCCGCGCCGGTCGTGCACATCTGGTTTTTCAAGGCGATGCCGAGCCGGCTCGGCGCGCTGCTCGACATGAAGACGTCGAGCCTGGAGAAGGTGATCTATTTCCAGGACTACGTCGTTCTCGA
>JGI24766J26685_10000549_pt1 | contig 10707 bp, 9 predicted proteins | sample SanBayMetagenome_FD_26685 | JGI IMG/M metagenome (IMG submission 26685)
AGCCACATATCTAAAACCTCAGAGTCAATCTCTGGATGAAACTGCAGACCTAATGTGCGACCAAAGTGATATGCCTGCGGACATAGTTCAGTGCGGGCAATCTCTGTCGCCCCTGGTGGAACAGTGAATCGATCCCAGTGGTATTGAAACCAAGGACCTTTAGGAATCAAACTCTCATCATCGCTTTCTACCTCATACCAACCAAGTTCTGCATGTGGAGAACGAGAAACAGTTCCGCCTAACACGCGGGACATGAGCTGTCCCCCAAAGCAAATACCTAGCACTGGGATTCCAGCATTATGAACTTCGCGCATCTTTGCCACTTGTGGAAGTAACCAGTTACCAATTGCGCCATCATCGTAAGCTGCATATGGGGCACCCATAACAACTACTACATCAAATGAAAGTAGATCTGGCCACACCGGTGTGACATTGGGAGTCTTTGCATGTTCTTCATCAACGATGATAAAACGAGAAATTTCATAGCCACGCTTTTCAAACTGTTTCCAGATTGGACCACCAGCAGAGACATGGTCATGCTCGATGAAGAGAACGCGCTTGGACATGCAGGTAATACTACTTAATGATTCGCAGTGGTTCTTGTCCACGTGCAATTAGACGCTCAAAATGAAGTTCGCGCTTTTCATTAAAGCGGTTGGATTCTGCTGTGGCCTTGGCCAAGAATGCTGAAAGCTCATCGCGGGCAGCTAAGCCATCACCGCTCAGGTCCGTTCGATCAAAGACATTCCATGCACGAAGGACCGGAGCAACTACTTCTTCTAAATGCTGCTGCATGTCATAAATTCCAGCTAGCGCAATCTGCACAGCTTTTCGACCAAAGCCTGGCATGTTCGCACCTGGCATATCAAAATTGGTTACTACATCAGCAATTGCTCGCATGGAAGCATTTGGCTCCATATCAAGGGCAGCGCCTAATGTGTTGCGATAGAAAAGCATATGGAGGTTCTCATCCAAAGAGACGCGTTGCATCATCGATTCTGCAATCGGATCATCTGAAATCTTGCCAGTGTTGCGGTGGGAAATACGTGTGGCTAATTCTTGGAATGAAACATAGGCGATGGTGTGCAGCATGTCGTTTTCATAGGGAGTCTGATAACCCAATGACATATGTGCCATACGTAAATCTTCAAGCTCATATGGATCAACACCACGCGTTGCCATTAAATAATCTCGGATAACAATGCTGTGACGCGCCTCTTCTGCCGTCCAACGTTCAATCCAGGTCCCCCATGCACCATCACGGCCCATAGAGAGAGCGATTTCAGTGTGGTAGCTCGGCAAGTTATCTTCAGTTAATAAGTTAAGAATTAAAGAGTCTTGTGCAACAGGAGTCAGGCGTGAATCTTTTGCTTCCCATGCATCACCGTTGAGAGGTCCAGCAAAATCGCGGCCTTCAGACCATGGGACATACTCATGGGGATACCAATTTTTTTGAACCTTTAAATGTCGATCGAGTTCGACTGCAACGACAGGTTCTAGGTCTCGAATAAGTCGAGCTTGAATCGCCTTGCTGTCATAAGTCATAGGCGCAACGCTACGGTAGTTCTTGGGTTACTGACGAGTTATAANTTCTCTTTCGCACGCTCAANTGCTTGTGCCGCACGCCACTTTGCGATTTCTCCGTGATTTCCACTTAATAAAATCTCTGGAACCGCGATATCACGCCAATTCTGAGGCTTTGTGAAGTTGGGATATTCAAGATATCCCTCTTCATTATGGGACTCTTCGGCAAGTGAATCTGGATTTCCGAGAACACCTGGAATTAATCGAGTAATAGCTTCAATCATCACAAGGGATGCAACTTCTCCCCCGCCTAATACATAATCTCCAATTGACACTTCATGAACGCGATGATTCTTAGAAAGATAATGCTGGCGCACTCGATCATCAATGCCTTCGTAGCGACCACAAGCAAAAACTAGGTGTGATGCCTTGGAAAACTTCGCTGCCATTGGCTGATCAAAGCGCTTGCCTGCAGGAGTCAAAATGATCAAATCTGTTTCAGTAGTCATCAATGGGTCTAAGGCTTGTCCCCACACTTCAGGCATCATGACCATTCCAGCGCCTCCACCATAAGGTGTGTCATCAACCTGGTTATGCACATTTGTAGCAAAGCTGCGCAGATCGTGAATTCCAAAATCAACGATTCCGCTCTCTTGTGCTTTACCTAAAAGTGAAAGTTTAAGTGGTGCGAAATACTCAGGAAAGATAGTTACAGCATCAATTCTCATTTAACTTCCCCTGACATATCAGGTGGAATGACAACAACTCTACGCCCTGCAATATCAACAATCGGAACTAGCTGATGCACGAAGGGAATAAGAACCTCGCCAGTTTCCGTCTTAATCGCAAGCAAATCTTGCCCTGGAAGATTAACAACATCAGTTACTTCACCCAATACTTGACCAGATTCAAGTTCAGCCGAACACCCAACGAGCTGGAGCACGTGATAATCATCTTCATCAATGCCTGGCGCATTGATATCTACATCGCAATAAATCAAAGTGTTACGTAGCTTTTCAATACCATTGCGATCAGTGATGCCGTTGAAACCCAGCAATAAAATGCCGTTATGGACACGGCCAGAGGTAATTGTTAGCTCACCGTGGGCATCTGTTTGAACTTTGTTACCAATGGCAAAACGACGATCAGGTTCATCAGTTCGAACCTCAATCGTCGCTTCTCCAAGAATTCCGTGGGCGCGACCGATGCGCCCCACGAGTAAACGCATTGCTATCGTGCTTCGTCGGTCTCGATGAGATCGACGCGAACAGTACGTCCTGCAATTGCACTNACGACCGTACGAAGCGCCTTTGCAGTGCGACCATTACGACCAATAACTTTGCCGATATCTTCAGGGTTCACACGAACCTCAAGAGTTGTTCCACGACGATGATTCTTTTCAGCAACAACTACATCATCGGGATTATCGACGATTCCCTTTACTAAATGCTCTAGGGCTTCATCCATCATTGTTATTCGGCAGCCGCTTCTTCAGTTGGAGTTTCAACAACAGCTTCTGCAGGAGTTTCAACTACTGCCTCTGCTGCTACTTCAACAACTTCCTCCACTGCAGCTTCAGCAACTGGTGCTGCAACTACTGCTTCTTCAACAACTGGGTTTGCCTTTGCAGCTAACTTCTCTTGTGCTTTCTTCTTAAGAGTAGTTGCGCCTTCTTTTGGTTCATCCATTGCCTGCTTCATAGCTGCTTCGTAAGCAACATGCTTGCCGACCTTTGGAGCTGCAACACGAAGTGTGCCTTCAGTTCCAGGAAGACCCTTAAATTTTTGCCAATCTCCAGTGACCTTCAGAAGAGCCTCTACAGCCTCTGATGGTTGTGCACCAACACCGAGCCAGTACTGAGCTCGCTCAGAGTTGATCTCAATAAGTGATGGTTCTTGTCCTGGAACATAACGACCAATTTCTTCAATTGAAAGACCGTTACGTGCCTTGCGTGAGTCTGTAACAACTACGCGGAAAAATGGTGTGCGGATTTTACCCATGCGCATTAAACGAATTTTTGTAGCCAAGTGAGGTTGTGCTCCTGTTTATGTGTGTCATAAAAATCAATCGCAGCGGGGTGCGCAATCAATTACATACAACTATCGGTCGTGGATGTTGAACGGGGGTAGAGGGCCCCATCAACAGGTGCCCAATTCTGCCATCTAAGGGCGGCAAAGGTGAAATCGAGCTTTACTGCCCCTCTTCTAGGGCTCTTTTGGCTGGATTACCTGATTTGGACTTCTTCTTGGGTGGAGCGCTCTTAATAGAGGCCTTAGGCATCGCAGGAAGACCCATTCCGCCCATTCCTTGTGGCATGCCGCCATTTCTCACCTGCTTCATCATCTTTTGCGCAGCAGAGAAGCGATCAACCAAGTTGTTCACATCAGAGACTTTACGACCAGAACCCAGTGCAATTCGAGCGCGACGTGAGCCGTTGAGAACTTTTGGATCGCGCCTTTCAATCGGAGTCATTGATTGAACAATTGCTTTTGTGCGAACTATTTCGCTTTCATCAAAGTTTTCAATCTGCTTTTTCATCGCCCCAGCACCTGGCAACATGCCCAATAACTTAGACATGGAACCCATCTTGGACATGGCCTGAAGCTGTTCTAAGAAATCCTCCAATGTGAAATCTTCACCGCTTGCAAACTTGGCTTCAAGCTTTGCAGATGTATCGCCATCAAAAGCCTTTTTGGCCTGCTCGGCAAGAGTTGCAACATCGCCCATACCAAGAATACGAGAGGCCATGCGATCTGGATAGAAAATATCAAAATCACTGAGCTTTTCACCAGTAGATGCAAACATAATCGGGCGCTTGGTAATTGAAGCAATAGATAGCGCCGCACCACCGCGAGCATCACCATCGAGCTTAGTTAAGACAACCCCATCAAAACCAACACCATCTAAAAATGCTTGCGACGTTCTCACCGCATCTTGACCAATCATTGCATCAACCACAAAGAGAATCTCATCTGGATTAACGGCATCTCTAATATCTGATGCCTGCTTCATTAACTCTTCATCAATACCCAAACGACCTGCAGTATCGACAATGACCATGTTGTATTGCTTTGATTTGGCAAACTCAATACCACTCTTTGCAACCTCTACGGGATCGCCAACACCATTGCCAGGCTCTGGTGCAAATACTGGAACACCAATTCTTTCACCAACAACTTGGAGTTGGGTGACAGCATTAGGGCGTTGTAAATCAGAGGCAACGAGAAGAGGTGTATTTCCTTGATCGGCATAAAACTTGGCAAGCTTTCCGGCCAAAGTAGTTTTACCAGCACCTTGCAAACCAGCCAACATAATCACTGTTGGAGGATTCTTTGCAAAGCGAACCCTGCGCGCTTCTCCCCCGAGAATTTCAATAAGAGATGCGTTAACAATCTCAAATATTGCTTGACCCTGATTAGTTCCAGATTGCATTGTTGGCAGTGCAGCTAAAGATTTCTCACGTATCTGCTCAACGAAGCTTTCCACGACAGATAGGGCAACGTCTGATTCAAGTAAAGCTTGGCGAATCTCAGCACAGGTTGCATCGATATCAGCNCTNCTTATCTTGCCGCGAGAGCGCANNGATGAAAANGCGCTNCTAAATCTGGAGGTNAGTGACTCAAACATAAGGCNCTAAGACTACTTGAGCAGTTGCACTAAAGGCGAGCCAACTANGTTGGCTCGCCTTTAGTTTAAATCTCANCAATANGTAACTCAGATTGCCTCTGGCCCACGTTCTCCAGTGCGCACACGTACTACTTGATCAACTGGTGTAGTCCANATCTTTCCATCACCAATNGTTCCTGTNGATGCTGCCTTAACAATGACNTCGACAACTGCGGCTGCTTCTGCATCATCTGCTAGAACTTCAAGTCGAACCTTTGGAATGAGGTCNACNGTNTATTCNGCNCCNCTATANACCTCAGTATGTCCTTTTTGACGNCCAAAGCCACTAGCTTCTGAGACTGTCATTCCNGCAACACCATGTGCCTGCAGAGCATTTTTTACATCTTCTAACTTAGATGGTTTCAAAATTGCTGTAATCAACTTCATTAGAATAAACCTCCTCGGGAAGAACTAGACATTTCGTAAGCAGTCTCGGCATGTTCAGACAAGTCCACACCTTCCACTTCAGCATCTTTAGACACACGGAATCCTATTGTCTTTTCAATAATGAATCCAAGGACCAATGTGACTAGGAATGAATAAAGGGCAACCATGCCAACACCTAGNGCTTGTTTGGTAAGTAGCTCTGTGCCACCGCCATAGAACAGACCATCCACGCCAACACTATTGACTACCTGTGTACCGAATAATCCGACCGCCAAAGATCCCCAGATTCCACCAACGAGGTGAACTCCAACGACATCGAGTGAATCATCAAGTCCGAACTTGTACTTCAACCCAACGGCAAGTGCACAGAAAATACCTGCAAATAGTCCGATAACTACTGCTGCCCATGGTGCAACGAAAGCACATGCAGGAGTAATTGCAACGAGTCCAGCAACTGCTCCAGAAGCTGCGCCAAGGGATGTGGCATGTCCGTTGCGAATCTTTTCAACTAACAACCAGCCAACAAGGCCGCCGGCTGTTGCAACTTGAGTGTTAAGGAGGGCAAGACCTGCAGTTCCATTAGCTGCAAGTGCTGACCCGGCGTTGAAACCAAACCAACCGAACCAAAGCAAACCTGAACCAAGAAGAACTAGTGGCAATGAGTGTGGCCGCATTGACTCTTTGCGCCAACCCACGCGCTTACCAAGAATAATTGCTAGTGCTAAAGCTGCAGCACCTGCATTGATATGAACTGCAGTGCCACCAGCAAAGTCTTGAACACCTTGACTTGCAAGGAAGCCAGCACCAGTAACTGTGTCACCAACTTTGTTACCGAATGCAAATACCCAGTGTGCAACTGGGAAGTAAACGATTGTTGACCAAATGGCAACGAATACTGCCCAAGCAGTGAACTTTGTGCGATCTGCAATTGCGCCAGAGATGAGAGCTGGAGTAATGATTGCAAACATCAATTGAAATGCCGCAAAGACCAAAACTGGAATGGGATAAATACCACCATTGTTAGTTAAATCATTAACCATTCCACCTAGGCCAGAGAGTGAAAGATTTCCATACCAAGGTGAATCGGCTTTGTAACCAAAAGCTAATTCGAAACCGTAAATAACCCAGAGAGTGCTAACTATGCCGATAGTTATAAACGACATCATCATCATATTTAGTGCGCTCTTAGTGCGAACCATTCCGCCGTAGAAAAAGGCAAGTCCAGGTGTCATAAGAAGAACCAAGGCGGTACTTGCTAACATCCAGGCTGTATCACCTGAGTTCAACGCAATATCTGTCATATTTTCATCTGCCTTCAAGATTGTTTTTGAAATTTCTCGCCTTTGAGATGGCCATACCTTCTCTGGACCCGGTTACGGCTGATGATGTGAACTATTGCGGGGGCGTGACAATTTCGCTCCTGTGTTACGGCTAAGTTACGAAAGCAGGCCTTGGATGTAGCTATCGGCTTCAAAATGGGCGAAATCTGATTCAGACTCCCCCGTGCCAATCCATTTAATCGGGATGTCGAGTTCTTTCTCAATTGCCAGGGCAACTCCGCCACGGGCGCTTCCATCAATCTTGGTCAGGATAATTCCACTCACTTGTACTGCTTCTGTAAAAATCTTTGCTTGCTGCAAACCATTTTGACCAGTTGTTGCATCAATTACTAACAAGACTTCATTGATTGGGAAGACTTTCTCTACTACACGCTTAACTTTTTCAAGCTCTGCCATCAAATCATTTTTATTGTGTAAACGCCCTGCGGTATCAATAATGAGGAAATCAGTTTTATTCTCTTGAGCCTTCTTTGCAGCATCAAATGCAACTGATGCTGGATCACCATTTGCTTTACCCGAAACTACCTCAACTCCAATTCTCATCCCCCACGTTTGCAACTGCTCAACGGCTGCGGCTCGGAAAGTATCTCCAGCTGCCATCACAACATTCTTGCCGCTCTTTTTTAGATTTGCAGCAAGCTTTGCAACACTTGTTGTTTTGCCTGTCCCATTAACACCAACAACCATGATGACAGTTGTCTCTTGCCCAAGTATTGCGGCGCGATCTTTAGTTGATAGATGCGTTGAAAGTATCTGAGAGAGCGCCTCTTGAGCGTTCTCACTCTTAACTTTACGCGCCTGGTCTAAGAACTCTTTAGTCAGTGATGGACCCAAATCAGAGAGAAGCAACTCTTCTTCTAATTCTTTCCAGTCGGCAGGTGCAAAATCATTTGTTCCCTTGATTTTGGCAATGAATTTGCTAAATAAACCCATGAGAAAGCTTTACTTAACTTGCGTCAGATTCGCGCAAACGCTGAGAAATAACTTCAGTTACTCCATCACCACGCATAGTCACGCCATAGAGTGCATCAGCAATCTCCATTGTGCGCTTTTGGTGAGTAATGATGATGAGCTGAGAACTTGCACGAAGCTCTTCCAAAATCACTAGTAAACGTCCAAGGTTAGTATCGTCAAGGGCCGCTTCAACCTCATCGAGCACATAGAACGGGCTAGGACGCGCTTTAAAGATTGCAACTAACATGGCTACAGCCGTTAATGACTTCTCTCCACCAGAGAGCAGAGACAATCTCTTAATACGCTTTCCTGGTGGTCGAGCTTCCACATCAACACCACTTGTCAGTGGATTATCTGGATCAGTCAAAATCAAGCGACCATCGCCACCTGGGAAGAGGCGAGAGAAAATATCTTCAAAATGTGTTGCCGTTGATTCAAAGGCTTCCATGAAGATTGACTGCACACGATCATCAACCTCCTTAATAATGTCCAGCAAATCCTTCTTCGTGTTCTTCAAATCTTCTAACTGCTCAGCTAAGAACTTCAAGCGCTCTTCTAGTGAAGAGAACTCTTCTAAGGCCAAAGGATTAATCTTGCCGAGCAAAGTCAGAGAGCGCTCAGCTGAAGCCAAACGCTTTTCCTGTTGATCTCGGCGGTATGGGATGAGTTCGGTTGTGACAATCTCCCCAGCTTCATTTTCAAAGAATGTTGGAACATCTTTATCTGGGCCATATTCAGATACGAGTACAACTGTGTCAATGCCAAACTCTTCCATTGTTCTATTCTCAAGAGTTTCAATGCGCATGCGTTGTTCAGCACGTGCAATCTCATCTTTGTGAACGCTAGAAGTGAGTTGTTCAAGCTCGGCAGTTAATTCACGGCCACGTGTGCGAACAGTGAGAGTTTCACCATCTCTAGCAGTGCGTGATTCTTCTAATCGAGCACGCTCTGTTGCAGCTTTGGCAATAGAGCGCTCAATATGGATGAGAACTTCGTATGCAGATTCAGCAATGGCTTGAGATATAACTGCTGCACGCGCACGGGCACCACGACGCACGATTGCCCGCTCAGATGCATCACGCTCATTGCGCGCTGAATCTTCAAGTGCTTTAGCACGAGCTGCAACTGAATCCACGCGCTCTTCGATTGTTCTAACGGCTAGCCGAGCTTCAACTTCGGTTGTGCGAGCAAGTGAGACAGCATTGCGTAAGTTTTCAGTGAACGTGTGATCAGGCTCGGCAACTGCGCCTTGTTGGTGTAACTGGTTCTGAGCGATGACTAATTCACCCTCATCACGGCTCTTGGCAGAACTAGCTTCTTGTATCGAGGTATTAAGGCGCTCAACTTCAGCTAAAGCAGATTTCATATTCTGTCCAGAAACAGCAAGCTGCTCAGTTATGGATGCAATGCGAGCATCTGATTCATTGAGCTTAGAGAGTGCAACATCAAATGAGCTCTGGCAATCTGCAACCTCAGTAGTTGCAGTTGCAATCTCGAATTTCAGACGATCACATGTGTGAGTAATGTCAGTCAACTTGGTCTCAAGGCTTTCAATCAAAGCCTTAATTTCAATGAGTGACGATGAAGATTTTGAACCACCACGCGCTCTGGCCTTAGTGATTACATCGCCATCGCGTGTAACAACGGTTACTGATGGATGTGAGCGAAGAATTGCTTCANCATCACGAGCATTTTCTGCCACAACAGTTGAGGCCAAAAGCGATGAAATGAGATCACCAATTGAATGTGAACGGATATGGGAAGCAAGTGCGTTTAATCCCGATGGAATATTTGAGTTTCCACTATTGCCGGCTTCATATACCAATACATCAGCTTGGCCTAAGTTTTGATCGCGCAAAGTTGTTAACGCAGTTACTGCTGAAGATAAATCTTGCACCACGATGGCATCGGCTAATGATCCAAGAGCTGCAGCTGCTGCTGACTCCCAACCATTATCAATTTCAATCAGGGAGGCAATGGAGCCCAAGATATGAACTCCACGTGAATCGCGCATAAGAGCAGATGCCCCATCGCGATTTTGTGAAGTTAACTTCATCGCTTCTAACTTAGATTCAACAGCGTTTCGCTCACGATCTGCAGCACGCTCAGAATCAACCAAACCATTCAACTTTGCTTTTGAAGCATCCAGTGCTGACTTAGCGGTTTCAAAAGCAGAATCAAGACCCAGTTCACCAGAGTCAGCGCTAGCAATTTCAAGTTCAAAGGAGGCGTATTCACGTGATGCACTATCNGCGCGATGTTGGGCATCATCACGGGCTTTNGTAAGGCGTGCGATNTCTTCTGCAATGGCTTCAAGGCGGGCCTGGAGGGATTTGATGTGACCCTCTTGGCGCGCAGTNCCTTCGCGGGCATCGGCGATAGCGCGCATTGCTGCAGCGATTTTGTCTTCATCCATCTTTAACGCTTGCTCGGCATTTGCAAGTGCAGTAGTTGCTGCAGCTAGCGCTGTGCGTGAATCATTAATGTTGTTTCTCAACGCATTTTCTTCATTGCGCAGAACTTGAGCTTCTTTTTCTAGCGCTTCTGGATCACGACCAGCTGAACGAGCTTCCTCTGCTTCCTCATTAAGAAAGCGTGAGCGCTCTTGTGCAAGGCTTTGTGTTCCACGGAACTTTTCCCGTAAAGAATTTAACTGGTAATACGTTTCTTGTGCTTGGACAAGTAATGGTGTCTCAACTGCCGACTGTGCATCTAATTCTTCTTCACGAGATCGAATTGTTTCAAGTTCTCTATCAACTTCTGCACGCTTTTGACGTAATGCAGTTTCATCGGCTACTTCGGCATCGAGTGTGCGAGACATCGAAATAAAATCATC
>JGI24766J26685_10000551_pt1 | contig 10682 bp, 4 predicted proteins | sample SanBayMetagenome_FD_26685 | JGI IMG/M metagenome (IMG submission 26685)
GGTAGTAGCTTAACTTTTGTTGCATGCTCTTTCCCAAACGATCCAATTCGGACTTGATGGCATCCTCACGCTTACTCATTTCGGTTTTTAGTTCCTTCACCATTTCAAAATTGGCAGCGATGGAATCCATTTCAAAATAGGCCATACGAAAGGATCCGTTGGACGGAGCAGATTGATCTGCCGGAAAAGATGCATTGCCACCCCGAGTAGACCAATTTGCATAAAGCAGATATCCGCAAAGAAGGGTCAGGGCAACATTCCAACCAATAAGTGCACGATTCATGATCGATATTTTTTACAAATTAAGACAGATGTATCCAATTGTCGAAATGGATGATTTGGTTTAGGAAAGGCTTAACAGCAAAAAAAGAGCAGGCCAGGCCTGCTCTTTCAGTTGCGGTTGATTGATTATTCTTCTTCGTCGAAGACCATCGCCTCCCGGGTAATCTGCAGCAAGTCGTATTCCTCTTTGTTGCCTACGATCATCTGATCGAATTCGCGCAGTCCCGTACCAGCCGGAATCGGGTGGCCGGTGATGACGTTCTCCTTCAGACCCAGCATTTCGTCTGCTTTGCCGTTGATGGCAGCAGAAGAAAGGACCTTGGTCGTTTCTTGGAAGGACGCTGCGGAAATCCAGCTTTGTACGCCGAGAGAAGCCTTGGTGATCCCCAGCAAGGTAGGCGCTGAGGTAGCGGGCATGGCATCGCGGTACTCTACAGGTTTCTGATCGTTGCGGCGAAGGATCGAGTTCTCCTCACGTACTTCTCTGAGGGTAACCGTCTGTCCCTTACGCAGTTTCGCGCTATCGCCTTCGTCCGTAACAATTTTCTTATCGAAGATGTAATCGTTTTGATCAACGAATTCGAACTTGTCTACGAGGTCGTCTTGCAAGAATCGAGTATCTCCGGGATCCACGATGTTCACTTTTCTCATCATCTGGCGAACGATCACCTCAATGTGCTTATCGTTGATTTTCACCCCTTGAAGTCGGTATACCTCCTGGATCTCATTCACCACATATTCCTGAACAGCGAATGGTCCCTTGATGGCCAAAATATCAATAGGTGCGATCTGCCCGTCGCTCAACGGCGTTCCCGCTTTCACGAAGTCGCCGTCTTGTGCAAGGATCTGTCTGGTCAACGGCACCAGGTATTTCTTTTGAACACCGTCCTTCGACTCAATGGTGATCTCACGGTTACCCCGCTTGATGTTCCCCATGATGACAACCCCATCGATTTCNGCAACGACTGCCGGATTGCTGGGNTTACGTGCNTCGAAGAGTTCGGTAACGCGTGGCAGACCTCCGGTGATGTCACGCAGCTTACCCAACACACGCGGGATCTTAACGATCACCTGACCAGCTTTGACCTCATCGTCCTGGTCAATCATGATGTGNCTTCCGGTAGGCAGGTTNTACGATTTCTTCTCTTTNCCTTCCACCAGTAAGGATGGGATCTTGGTTTTGTCGCGCGTCTCGATGACCACTTTCTCGCGGTGACCCGTTTGCTCATCGGCTTCTTCGCGATAGGTAACACCATCGATCACGTTCTCGAAACGGATGGTACCATTTATTTCGGCAACGATGACGTTGTTGAACGGATCCCATGAGCAGATCACATCTCCTTTGTTTATTTTCTGTCCGTCCTTCACCAACAAGGTTGCCCCGTAAGGGATGTTGTTGGTGATGAGCAGTCGGTCATTTTTGAGATCGACGATACGAACCTCGCCGGTACGACCGATCACCACTTGGCTCTTCTCCCCGTCGTTGTTGGTGGTGGTAACGGTACGCAGTCCGTCGAATTGAATGGTACCATCAAACTTGGCACCCAGTGTCGATTCTACAGATGCAGAACCGGCAACACCCCCTACGTGGAACGTACGAAGAGTAAGCTGTGTACCCGGCTCACCGATCGATTGAGCCGCGATGATTCCGACAGCATCACCTTTTTGGGTCATGGCGCCGGTTGCCAGGTTCTTACCATAACATTTAGAACATACCCCACGCTTGCTTTCGCAGGTGAGTACGGAACGGATTTCAACCGATTCAATGCCGGCATCCTCGATGCGCTTGGCAATGTCCACNGTGATCTCGTCACCAGCAGAAACCAACAACAGATCGCTGATCGGGTCGTATACATCGTGAAGCGAGGTACGACCGATGATGCGATCGCTCAATGGTTCGATGATGTCTTCATTGTCTTTTAAAGCGGTTGTCGCGATGCCACGCAGCGTACCGCAATCCTCTTCGGTGATTACGACGTCTTGTGCAACATCCACCAGACGACGGGTCAAATAACCCGCATCCGCTGTTTTCAAGGCGGTATCGGCCAGACCCTTACGGGCACCGTGCGTAGAAATGAAGTAATCCAATACGTTCAATCCGCCTTTGAAATTGGACAAGATCGGATTCTCGATGATCTCACTTCCGGTAGAGCCGGATTTACGCGGCTTGGCCATCAGACCACGAATGCCCGCGAGCTGCTTGATCTGCTGCTTCGATCCACGGGCACCGGAATCCAACATCATGTATACGGAATTGAAGCCCTGNCGGTCGTTGCTCAATTCACGAATCAACGTTTCCGTGATGCGNGTATCGACACGGCTCCAAATGTCAACGATCTGGTTGTATCGCTCGTTGTTGGTGATCAATCCCATGTTGTAACTATCCCATACTTCATCCACCTCAACTTTTGCGTTGTCGAGCATTTGCTCTTTGGCATCCGGAATGATGAGGTCATTGATGTTGAATGACAATCCCCCACGGAAGGCCGTACGGAATCCAAGCTGCTTGATGTCGTCCAGGAACTTGGCGGTCTTGGGCACGTTGGTGATCTTGATGATGTCACCGATGATCTCACGAAGATTTTTCTTGGTCAGCAGGGCGTTNACAAAACCAACCTCTGCAGGTACGTTCTGGTTGAAGAGCACGCGACCTACCGTTGTCTCGATCAACTTGTGCTCAAGCAAACCATCCGCATTGCGGATGTTTCCTTTCACCTTGATCCAAGCATGCAAATCGACTTTGCCTTCGTTGTGTGCGATGATCACCTCTTCAGCCGAGTAGAAGACTTTTCCTTCGCCCTTAACTGGTTCTTCGGGGGTACTCTTCTTACCCTTGGTGATGTAGTATAGACCCAACACCATGTCCTGCGAAGGAAGCGTGATCGGCGTTCCGTTCTGCGGGTTCAAGATGTTGTGTGAAGCCAACATGAGCAATTGCGCCTCCAGGATCGCTGCATGGCTCAGCGGTACGTGTACCGCCATTTGGTCACCATCGAAGTCGGCGTTGAAGGCCGTGGTTACCAACGGATGCAGTTGAATCGCTTTCCCCTCGATCAATTTGGGTTGGAATGCCTGGATGGACAAGCGGTGCAGCGTCGGAGCACGGTTCAGCATGACGGGATGTCCTTTCAAAATATTTTCCAGGATGTCCCAGATCACCGCTTCTTTTTTATCGACCAACTTGCGGGCCGATTTTACGGTCTTAACGATTCCGCGCTCAATGAGCTTGCGGATGATGAATGGTTTGAAGAGCTCAGCGGCCATGTCCTTTGGAAGACCGCACTCGTGTAATTTCAGTTCAGGTCCTACGACGATCACCGAACGACCGGAGTAGTCCACACGCTTACCCAAGAGGTTCTGACGGAAACGACCTTGCTTTCCTTTGAGGACGTCACTTAGTGATTTCAGTGCACGACCACCCTCCGCTTTAACCGCGTTGGATTTACGGCTGTTGTCGAACAGCGAGTCGACAGCCTCTTGCAACATGCGCTTTTCGTTGCGAAGGATCACCTCAGGAGCTTTGATCTCCAGCAATCGCTTCAAGCGATTGTTGCGGATGATCACCCGGCGATACAGATCGTTCAGGTCGGACGAAGCAAATCGTCCACCATCCAGGGGAACGAGCGGGCGCAACTCCGGCGGAATAACCGGGATGTATTGCATCACCATCCACTCGGGACGGTTCTTGATGCGGGTATTTGCGTCACGGAATGCCTCTACTACACTCAGGCGCTTCAAGGCATCCGCTTTGCGTTGCTGAGAGGTTTCATTGGCTGCGGCATTGCGCAGGTCGAATGAGAGTTGATCCAGATCGATGCGGCCCAAAAGATCATGTACGGCCTCTGCACCCATCTTGGCGATGAATTTATTGGCATCGTCATCGGGTAGGTATTGGTTTTCCTTTGGCAGGGTTTCCAGGATGTCCAGGTACTCCTCTTCTGTCAGGAGATCTCCGGTATTCTGTCCTTTTTCCTGACGGATTCCACCTTGAATAACCACATATCGTTCGTAATAAATGATCGACTCCAATTTCTTGGAGCTCATGCCCAGCATGTACCCGATCTTATTTGGAAGCGATTTGAAATACCAAATGTGAACGACAGGCACGACCAACTTGATGTGGCCCATCCGTTCACGACGTACTTTTTTCTCCGTAACCTCTACACCACAACGGTCGCAGACGATTCCCTTGTAGCGAATGCGCTTGTACTTTCCACAGGCACATTCGAAGTCTTTTACCGGACCGAAGATTCGTTCACAGAAAAGACCATCGCGCTCAGGTTTGTACGTACGATAGTTGATGGTTTCAGGCTTCAGGATCTCGCCGAAGCTGCGCTCGAGGATGACATCGGGTTCAGCGATGCCGATCGTGATCTTGCTGAAGCTTGACTTGGGGCGATTTTCTTTACGGATTGCCATGTTCGTATAGATGATTTTGAATTCTGCTGATTAATTAAAGTGGTTTCATTCAGATCAATCGAATTGTAGATCAAGTCCCAATCCGCGCAATTCGTGCAACAGTACATTGAAGGACTCTGGCACACCCGGACGAGGCACGTTGTCTCCTTTGACAATCGCCTCATAGGTCTTGGCCCTTCCAATGATGTCATCCGATTTGAGGGTCAGCAACTCCTGGAGAATGTTGGAAGCACCATAGGCCTCAAGTGCCCACACTTCCATTTCCCCGAAACGCTGTCCACCAAACTGCGCCTTACCACCCAGCGGCTGCTGTGTGATGAGACTGTATGGTCCGATCGAACGGGCGTGCATCTTGTCATCCACCATGTGGTGCAGTTTGATCATGTAGATCACACCCACCGTAGCCTTTTGGTGGAAACGCTCACCAGTCTCTCCATCGTACAGATAGGTGTGTCCGAACATGGGGATGGAGGCTTGCTGGCAATACTCGCCGATCTCATCGACGGTCGCGCCGTCAAAGATGGGCGTAGAGAATTTGAGTCCCAGTCGCTGACCAGCCCAACCAAGGATGGTTTCATAGATCTGTCCGAGATTCATACGGCTAGGTACGCCCAGCGGATTGAGCACCACATCCACCGGTGTTCCGTCTTCCAGGAACGGCATGTCTTCTGCACGCACGATCTTGGCAACGATCCCTTTGTTTCCGTGACGTCCGGCCATCTTATCTCCGACTTTCAGCTTACGCTTCACCGCCAGATAAACTTTGGCCAGTTTCAATACACCTGCAGGCAATTCATCACCAATGCTGATGTTGAATTTCTCGCGCTTGTAGCGGCCCAATTCTTCGTTGTACTTGATGTTGTAGTTGTGGAGCAACGTATTGATGCGGTCATCGATCTTGGCATCGCCGGTCCATCCGAGGGGATTGACATTGGCGATGTCCAACGTGCGCAATTGACGATCGGTGAACTTGGCTCCTTTCGCGATCTGAACCTCTCCGAAGTTGTTGCTTACGCCGGAAGAGGAATGATCTTTCAACAACGTACTTAGTTTTTCGATCAGTACATCCTTGAGATCGTTCTCATTCTTCTCGTGCATTTTCTCCAACTTCTCAAGCGCGGCCTTCTCACGAAGTTTTCCGTTCTTGTCTTTCTTAGCGCGTTGGAAAAGTTTCTTGCCGATCACCACACCCTCAACTCCATTGGGTGCTTTCAAAGAAGCATCTTTTGCGTCTCCGGCTTTGTCACCAAAGATCGCGCGAAGCAATTTCTCTTCAGGAGTCGGATCGCTTTCTCCCTTCGGAGTGATCTTACCGATGAGAATGTCTCCTTCTTTCACCTGGGCACCGATGCGAATGATTCCATGCTCATCGAGGTCCTTGGTAGCTTCTTCCGAAACGTTCGGGATGTCTGGCGTCAATTCTTCCTCTCCCAGTTTTGTATCCCGTACTTCCAGCTCATATTCAGAGATGTGCACAGAGGTAAAGAGATCCTCTTTTACCACACGCTCGCTGATCACAATGGCATCCTCGAAGTTGTATCCTTTCCAGGGCATGAAGGCCACTTTGAGGTTTTTACCGAGCGCCAATTCTCCCCCTTGTGTGGCATATCCTTCTGTAAGGAAGTCTCCGCGCTTCACTTTCTGTCCTTTCTTAACGGCCGGACGAAGGTTGATGCAGGTTTCCTGGTTGGTCTTGATGAATTTAGTGAGTCGNTATACTTTCAGATCATCCTCGAAGCTGACCAGTTTTTCTGCTTCATCCCGGTCGTAACGAACATGAATCTCATTGGCATCCACGAACTCCACAACGCCATTTCCTTCNGAGTGGATCTGGATGCGGGCATCNCGGGCNGCTTTTCCTTCGAGACCGGTACCGACAACGGGTACATCCGGACGAAGCAGGGGCACCGCCTGACGTTGCATGTTCGATCCCATCAGGGCACGGTTGGCATCGTCGTGCTCCAGGAAGGGGATCAGCGATGCACTGAGTCCCACGATCTGATTGGGCGCCACGTCAATGAACTCAACGTCTTTTTTATCGAGGATGGGGAAGTCACCTGTTTCCCGGCTGACAACCTTTTCCGTTTGGAAAATCCCTTTTTCGTCCAACGGCGTATTCGCCTGGGCGATCTTGGCCAGATCTTCCTCCTCGGCACTCAGGAAGGTGAGTTCTTTCATGTTCACCTTGCCATCATGCACCTTGCGNTATGGNGTTTCGATGAAGCCCATGTCGTTGATCTTNGCGTGCACGCACAAAGTCGAGATCAAACCGATGTTGGGTCCTTCCGGTGTTTCGATCGTACAAAGACGACCGTAGTGAGAATAGTGTACGTCACGCACCTCGAATCCCGCACGCTCGCGGCTCAGTCCACCTGGCCCGAGCGCAGAAATACGACGCTTGTGGGTAATCTCGGAAAGCGGGTTGGTTTGGTCGAGGAACTGCGACAATTGAGAGGTTCCGAAGAACGAATTGATCACGGAAGAAAGTGTTCGCGCGTTGATCAGGTCCACCGGTGTGAACACCTCGTTGTCACGCACGTTCATGCGCTCGCGGATGGTACGGGCCATACGGGCCAATCCCACACCGAACTGCGCATACAACTGCTCGCCTACTGTGCGCACGCGACGGTTGCTGAGGTGATCGATGTCGTCGATCTCCGCTTTACCGTTGGTCAGCTTCACCAGGTATTTGATGATGAGGATGATGTCCTCTTTGGTCAATGTCTTTTTCTCCAGNGGCTGGTCGATGTTCAGCTTGCGGTTGATCTTGTAGCGTCCTACTTCACCCAGATCGTATCGCTTGTCGCTNAAGAATAATTTGTCGATGATGCCGCGGGCCGTTTCGTTATCAGGCGCGTCAGCACCGCGCAGTTGACGGTAGATGAATTTCACCGCCTCCAGCTCACTGTTGGACGTGTCTTTGTTCAGCGTGTTGTAGATGATGGCATAATCTCCACCCACATCTTCCCGCTGGATGAATACACTGNTCACTTCCATTTCCGAGATCGTCTCGATGGCCGACTCATCCAGAATGGTATCGCGCTCCATCACNACTTCGTTGCGCTCAATGGAAACCACTTCTCCGGTATCCTCATCCACAAAATCCTCTACCCANGTGCGCAGCACACGGGCAGCCAAACGTTTGCCCACGTATTTGGCCAATGCTTTTTTCTCNGCCTTCACCTCATCGGCCATGCCGAAGAGTTCGAGAATGTCTTTATCCGTTTCAAACCCGATCGAACGCAGCAGCGTGGTTACGGGGAATTTCTTTTTGCGATCGATGTACGCATACATCACATTGTTGATGTCGGTTGCAAACTCCATCCACGCGCCCTTAAAGGGGATTACACGGGCTGAGTAGATCTTGGTCCCATTCGGGTGAATGGATTGACCGAAGAAAACACCGGGTGAACGGTGCAACTGAGAAACAACTACGCGCTCCGCTCCGTTGATCACGAACGTGCCGCGAGGGGTCATGTAAGGAATGTTGCCCAGGAACACATCCTGAACGATGGTTTGGAAATCGACGTGCTCCTCGTCGTTACAGCTGAGGCGCAGCTTGGCCTTCAACGGAACGGCATAGGTAAGACCGCGTTCCATACACTCCTCAATGGTGTAACGGGGCGGGTCGATGAAATAATCAAGGAACTCCAACACGAAGATGTTGCGGGTGTCGGTGATGGGGAAATTGTCCTTGAATACGCGGAACAAGCCTTCGATGTTGCGCTTGTCGGGAGTGGTTTCCAATTGGAAAAACTCCTTGAAAGACTGAATCTGTACTTCCAACAGATCAGGCGTGTCCGCCAGATGTTTGATCTTTCCGAAATCGATACGGGTGTTCATTTTCGCAGCTGACATAGTCGAAACCGGTTTTACAACGTTTTGGACATACCTCACTCGTTGGGGCTTCTGAACTAGAAAGAACAGAATTCCCTGTAAATCAATTACTTACAACGAGAAAAGAATGTCAAAATAGATTTGGCCAAAATAAAGGATGGCAAAGGTAGGGAAAGGGAGGGATTCAACAAGAAAAGTTTGGTCACAAATTCTTGGATTCCAGCCCGCTTTGTGGGTTGTGGCTGCTGAAAGTTGGGCGGATATTGCCGCATGGACAGAAAATGGATCCGCCAAGTGCTGCAAGTCGACCGAAGGGAGCGTTGGGGACTCCTCTTTTTGATCGGATCGCTCGCTGCCCTGTATGGGATCGGGTCCTTGTTTCCTTCGAAAAACGAGATCGATCCCCTACCCCCGGATGGGGTGCAGGGCTCCATTCAGGGAAAATTGGGAAAGGATGAATCTTTCACCAAACTGGATCCGCAAAAAAAAGAATGGAAACGCGTACCGTTTGATCCAAATCAAATTGAGGAGGGGGATTGGGTGGAGATGGCCATTCCTCCGAAAACGGCGAAGACCATCCGGAATTATTTATCCAAAGGTGGGCGGTTTCGCAAACCGGAGGATCTGCAAAAGATCTGGGGGTTGAAGCCATCGGACTATGACCGGCTGATGCCATACGTGCGAATCAAAGATTCGCGGATAAANTCAGCAGCGCGAGTGGAATACCAAAAAAATAGCCCGCGAGGGGGGGCATTCTCGAGCGAGAATATTTTGAACAGAAAGACAAAAATGATCGACCTCAATCTGTCTGATTCGGTGGAGTGGGAATCGCTGCCGGGGATCGGTCCGGGCTATGCCCGTCGGATCATGCGATATCGACAGCGATTGGGTGGATTTGTACGGCCGGAACAGGTTGGGGAAACGTATCAATTGCCGGATTCGGTTTTCCAAAAGGTGCGACCCTATATAGCGAACATGTCGGAGCACATGGTTCGACAATTGAACGTGAATACGGTTTCCGCCGACACGTTGGGCCGACACCCCTATTGTGGCTATTCAGCCGCGCGGTTGATCGTTCGGTACCGGGAGCAGCATGGATCGTTTGGGCGACTGGAGGATCTGTTGGACATTCAACCCCTTAATCTGGACTGGTTGGAGCGGATCCGGCCGTATCTGAAATTGGAATAAAAAAAGCCCCGAACGAGTCGGGGCTTATGAAATAGATCGAAGATCAAATTAAGCGATCTCCACGTCAGCACCTGCTTCTTTGAGCTTGGCTGCGATGTCTTCTGCTTCGGCTTTAGAAACACCTTCTTTAACGGGCTTGGGTGCACCGTCAACCAGGTCTTTCGCTTCTTTCAGTCCGAGGCCGGTCAGATCTTTTACGATCTTCACGACGTTCAGTTTGGAAGCACCACCATTCTTCAGGATTACGTTGAAGGAAGTCTTCTCTTCAGCAGCGGCTCCACCGCCATCTCCACCAGCTGCTACAACAACTGCTGCTGCTGCTGGCTCGATGCCGTATTCAGACTTCATAAAATCTGCCAATTCCTGTACTTCTTTTACGGTCAGGCCTACCAGGCTTTCCGCAAGGGCTTTAATATCTGCCATTGTTTTTCATTTTTACCGTCTTCACAGCATTCGCTCCGACGGCTGTTTAAAAAAATTGTTTCGTCGGTTCTTTTGGCTCATCCGACACATGAGCGATTTATTTGGAGGGATCCAAATCGTTTTACTCGGCCGCTGCGGCAGTTCCTTGCTTTTCGTGATGGTGCAGCAAGCCAGCCAATACGCGCTTGGCGGGTGATTGCAGCAATCCGATCACCTCTCCGATCAATTCGTTCTTCGTCTTGATCTTCGTGAGGGCAACGAGGCTGTTGTCGCCAGTGTACACATCGCCATTGATGAAAGCTGCTTTCAGCACGGGGCGGTCTCCGTTGGTTTCCTTACGGAACGAGCTCATGATCATGGCAGGCTCCTTGGGGTTCTCAGAGAACATCAAGGCGGTTACCTGGTTCAATGAATCAAATACACCTGCATAACGCTCGGAATCGAGCGATTCCAATGCTTTCTTGATGAGGGTGTTCTTGGCCACCTTCATTTCGACGTTCTTGCTGAAGCAAGCGCGACGCAGTTTACCGATT
>JGI24766J26685_10000552_pt1 | contig 10674 bp, 11 predicted proteins | sample SanBayMetagenome_FD_26685 | JGI IMG/M metagenome (IMG submission 26685)
CTGCCGGTGGACAGCGAGCACAATGCGATTTTCCAGTGCCTCGAGGGCCATGACTCGCGCCATGTGAAGCGGCTCATTCTCACCGCATCGGGCGGACCTTTCCGCACCTGGCCGGAGGATAAACTGCGCGCGGTAACCCGCGAAGAGGCGTTGCGTCATCCCACGTGGCGCATGGGCGAGAAGATCACCATCGATTCGGCGACCTTGTTCAACAAAGGACTCGAAATGATCGAGGCGCGCTGGCTCTTCGGTCTCGGCATCGGGAACATCGATGTGGTCATCCACCCGCAAAGCATTGTCCATTCCATGGTCGAATTCATCGACGGCTCGGTGCTGGCCCAGATGAGTCACTCGGACATGCGTTTTCCCATCCAATACGCACTGACTTGGCCTGAACGTTTAGCCGGAAGTTTGCCGCGGCTGGAATTTGCCAAGCTGGGCAAACTCGATTTCGAGGAGCCGCGCAGTGATGTCTTTCCGGCGCTCGATCTGGCGCGACAAGCCGCGGAGCGCGGGGGCGCAGTCCCGGCCGCGCTCAATGCAGCCAACGAGGTGGCGGTGGCCGAGTTCCTCGCGGGTCGCGTCGCTTTCCCGCGGATCTGGGAGATCGTTGCCCGGGTCCTGGACGAGACGCCGGACGGTGCGGACTCGCACCTGGAAGGCTTGCTCGCCGCAGACCGGCTTGCCCGAGCAGCTGCCTCGCGTTGGGCCGCGGCCTGAAGAACTCGCCCGCTTGGCAAGCGGGGTGGGAAGGGTATGTTTGCCAACAATGAAGGTGATCTGCCTCTGTTTGGTCCTGCTGGCCGGGGCGGTTTCCGCGCGGGCCGCGGATTTCGACATCTCGCGTGTGCCCACCGTGCAGGATGTGCAGGCGATTCGCGCCATGGGGTGGTCGGCGGCGGCTGACGCGCTCGAGCCCAAACTGGCGGCGGCCTACAAACCGTCGCATTTCGCGCAGGCCGGCAGCACGGGCAACTCCCTTTTCCGCCAATGGCAGCTCATTTACCAGTGGTGCCGCTTGCTCGGGACTCCCGAGCGGCAGGTCCTGCGCGCTTACCTCGGACGCCGCGTGGTGCAAAACCCCGATGATCCGAACGGCCTGTTGGTCATTCCGCCCGGAATGCAGCTGCCGACCGACACGAGCGGGCGCCTGCTCCCGACCGCGGCGGATAAATTGGAGGATGCCGAGGTGCCGCCAAATATTCTGCAGTCGCTTTTGCCCGACGACTACACGCCGCAGGACGGTCCGGTCGCGCTGCGGGCCAAGGAGGAATTCCTCGCCGGACTGTTGGCCGACCCCGAGTTTCTGCGCGAATTTTTCCGTCAGTTGAAGCCGGACGATTTCCCTCCGGTCGCACTGACGAGGCTCGAGCAGCTGTATTCCGCGCATCCCAACAAGCTGCCGGAATACCGTTCGCTGGCCCTGGCTTATGCACTGGTCTACGACCAGCGACCGCCNGTCAATTGGCCGCACCATCAGGTCGCGCCGGAAACGGTGCCGGCGATGGATGANTCGTTGCCCGAGCGATTCGGTTTTTATGTGCAGCGCAACGACGCGGGGAAGTTGGAGTATGATTTGCGCAGGCTCTCGGCTGAGGATTTGAAATTCGTCATCGACGCACCGGTGCCGCGCTCCGAACTAGAATGGGCGGCCAAGAATGTGAAATTCAGCCGTAGTCAGTTTGACCGCGCCTTCGGCATGGTCGACTATGACGAACGCCGCGTGGAGCGCGGGGATTTTGTCTGGAACAAGGGGCGCTATCTGCTCGGCAATATCGAGCTGTGGGGCGGAATTTGCACGGACCAAGCTTACTTCGCCGCTCTGGCCGGGAAGGCCCGCGGCATTCCGACGCTTTACTTCGCGGGTCAGGGCACCGACGGAGGTCATGCTTGGTTCGGATACTTGCGCGGTCCGGACAAATGGGAGCTCGATGCGGGGCGCTTCATCAACCAGAACTACACGGTTGGCCAGGCGCTCGATCCGCAGACGTGGTTGCCGATCACCGACCACGAACTGGTTTACTTCTCCGGACGCGCCGCGCGTCAGCCCAAAGTTGACGCCGCGATCGGAGACCTGGCCATGGCGGGACTGTTTGCCGGGCAGGGCAACCGCGAGGCGCAGTTGGCCGCCTCCACCAGCGCGGTCTATCTGGCTCCGCAGCTAGTCCGCGCGTGGGAGGCGCAGGAGGAGGCTTTGCGCGCCGCGGGCGACCCAGCGGCGTTGCGCGAGTTCTACGCGAAGGCCATCGAGAACTTCAGTCGCGAAAACGATATCAAGGTCCGTTACCAGACACGTTTGGCCGATTTGGAACGCAATGGCGGGGACCTTCGTGTGGCCGAACGGCTCGAGAACCGCATGATTGCCGACAACCGGCGTCAGCGCACCGACCTGAGCACCGCGGCAGCTGCGGCTTCCTTGTCCCGCCTCATCGAGAGCGGGGAATATGACAAAGCGATGCGGGAATACCGTTCGCTGGCCCGCAAACTAGCCGGGCCGGGTGGCGGGAATTTTTTCTACGATGTGGTTCGTCCCATGGTCGGGCAATTACGCGCCGCCGGACGCGACGAGGATGCGGCGGCTGTGCTCAAGCAGGCGCGGCGCGAGATGGGATTCGAGCCGGACAGCATCCTCGACCGCGAGTTCCGCGAGCTCGAAGCGGATCAGTAGTGGATTTTGTCCGGCTTGGCCTCGTAGCGACGCCAGAGGTCGAGCATTTCGTCGCGCAAGCAGTGCGCGGCGGGGATGAGGCGCTCGTGAATCGGCTTGGCCAGATCGTCGTAGATCGGTTTGTCGTCGAACTGCCCGTAGCGCAGCGCGTCCTCGATCGTCGACGCGTAGACCACGCGGTCGAGGCGCGCCCAGAAAATGGCCCCCGCGCACATCGGACACGGTTCGCCGGTCGTGTAAAGCGTGCAGCCCGAGAGGTCGAATGCCCCGAGTTTTCTCGCGGCGGAGCGGATGGCCTCCATTTCGCCGTGCCACGTGGGGTCGTTCTCGGAGACGACGTGGTTGGATCCTTCCGCGATCACCTCGCCGTCTTTGACAATGACGCAGCCGAATGGTCCCCCGGTGCCCTCGACCAGCGCGGCTTTTTCGCCCAAGGCGATGGCCAGGCGCATGAAGCGCTCGTCTTCCGCGGTCGGCTGGCGCGGGTCTCTCATGAGGCGGATGGCGCGCGGACCGCATTTTTTTCGCGGTCGCGCTTCTCTTCCAATCGCCGGATTTCGTCGGAGAGCTGTCGCTGGAGCTTGGCNACTTCGTCGAACTGACCGGAGGATTCCGCCTTGACCATTTCACCGCGGAGCAGGAGTTCCTTGGCTGCGATGTCCGCTTTGCATTTGGTCTCCAGCTCGGCGATGCGGGTTTTCTGGTCCGGCGTGAGCTCGACGCCCGGGCTGGCGGCCTCGAGACGTTCCATGGCGAGTTCGTAGGCGGATTTCATGACGCAGCCGGTTGGCAGGAGGCGTGGATTTCGGATACAACTACCCGATGCCCATACGTTTGTTGAGCACGGATTTCGACGGCACGCTGATCGGACACGAGCCGGATGCCCGCACGGCCGCGTCGCTGGCGCGTGCCCTTTCCGACTTGCGCGCGGCAGGTGCCGTGTGGGCGGTCAACACCGGGCGGCAGCTGTGGTTCGCCCTGGAAGGCTTGGAGCATGCGCATCTGCCGCATGATCCGGAGTTTGTTCTGAGCAGTGAGAAAGACATCTACCGCCGCGTGGAAGCAGGGAGTTGGGAAGCTTTCGGTGACTGGAATGCGCGGACTGAGGAGCGGACCTCCGATTTGTTCGGCCGCGCGCGCCATGTGCTCCATGCGATTGGCGAAATGGCGGCCCGCGAGGACGGGATCGAGATGCTTTACGAGCACGGCAGGATTGCCGGGCTGATGACTCCGGATGCCGCGACCATGGACGTGGTGGCGGCGCGCATTGTTGAGGTGGCCGCGGATGTGCCCGAGTTTTCCTTCAATCGCAACGACGTCTGGATGCGTTTCGCGCACCGGGAGATTCACAAAGGATCATCGCTGGCCGAGTTGGCGCGCCAGCTCGGAATTCCGCGCGACGAGGTGCTGGCCATCGGTGACCATCACAANGACATCCCGATGCTCGACGGGTCCGCCGCGGCCATGGTGGCTTGTCCGGGTAATGCGGTGGACGAGGTGAAGCGCGTGGTGCGCTCCCAGGGAGGCTACGTCTCGCCGCATCCGTGGGGCGAGGGGGTGGCGGACGCCATCCGGCATTTCGCGGGGCAGAGTGCCGCGGCGAAGAGAAAAGCCTAACGTATCAGGCCCCACTGGCCGAGGAAGGGCCAGTAGACAACGAGACCGCGTCCGACCACATTCTGCTCGGGCACGGGACCGAAAAAACGGCTGTCGCTGCTATGGTAGCTGTTGTCGCCGAGGGCGAAGTAGGTCCCGGGCGGCACGGCGTATTCGTCATCCGGCGATCCGAGGATCGGGAACGCGCCGCCACCTGCGCTCGAGTTGGCGTAGCCGTTGTAGCCGTTTTCGCAGGACATGACGCGCAGGAAGACGGGCCGATCGGGGACTTCGCCGTTGATGTAGAGTTTCGGAGGGGCGATGCGGAGGGTTTGCCCGCCGAGTCCGGCAAGGCGCTTGATGTAATATTGCGAGCCCATGCCCGGCGCGATGCTGGCTTCGATGCGGCGGATGCCCGTGGTGCGGAAGACAAAGACATCACCGAGCGCGGGACGCACGAAATTGTAGGACACCTTGTCGACGAAGAGTTGATCGCCGGAATCGGCGTGTCCTCGGACCACGGGCTGTCCCGCGGTGAGGGGGCGCCCGGGGTAGATTTTGAAATCCCGCCGGACGACATCCATGGGTGCGGGCACTCTGTAGGTGCGCGTCCGGGTGATGATTTCGGTGGAGGTAAAAAAGTGAAAGCGGTTCACCTCGCGTAGCCCGATGACCGTGTCGTCTTCCTTGGCAACGACGTCAATGTAGGTCCGGCCGCCCAGGACAAAGTCCAAGGCGCGAAGCGGGAAGAACGGCGGCGGGTCGACAGTCGGCGTTCCGGTCACGCCGTAAAGCGTGGGCTGCATGGAGCCGGTGGGGATTTTGAAAGGCTGGAGAAAGTATGCGCGGACTCCGAGGGCGATGACCAGGGCGACGAGCACGACTTCGGTGTTTTCCCGCAGTCCGGCCAGCGGGGGGCGTGGCGCGGCTTGGTCGAAGAGCTCATGCAGGTTGTTGGTGGCCTGCTCGATACCGTTGCGCTCTTTTTTGCGCAGGGCGACCTGCAACTTGGCGATGCCTTCGTGCAGGGAAATAATCTGTTTTTCGGGCAGGATGTCGCGCCGGTAACGCAGTAGCTTGCTGGCGGCGCGAAGCACAAGCTTGGCCTCCTTGCGATAGCGTGGCGTGAAAAAAAGCATGGCCGCGGAGAGGGCGAATTCTCGGGTGTGCGGGGACAAAAGGCAATGCCTTGCGCGGGGAGACGGCTGGGCACGGGCGACAGGATGTTGTTTAATGAAGCCATGCGCCTGCACCGATCGATTTCCTTGGACCAACCCCTGCTCGTCGTTGCACTGGACGAGGAAGCGCAGCATCTGCATGTCTCCGAGTGGCCTGTGCTCGTCACGGGTGTGGGCAAAGTGTGCGCGGCATCGGCTTTGTCCGCGGTGCTGGCACGTCAACGTCCGTCCTGCCTGATCAATCTGGGCACGGCGGGTGCCTTGCGCGACGACCTGCACGGCACGCAGGTGGTCGGGCGTGTCGTGCAGCACGATTTCAACGACGAAGCGATCTATGGTCTGACCGGACAGCGCTTCGGGGCGGAGATCGATCTCGGCGGGACCGGGCCCGTTTTGGCTTCCGGTGATTTGTTCGTTGATGGAGCCGCGGAGCGGGCGCGCTTGGCCACCGTGGCCGATTTGGTCGACATGGAAGGCTACGCGGTAGCCAAGGTGGCGAGGGATTTCGGTCTCGATGTTACCCTGGTCAAGCAGATCAGCGACCGCGCGGGGGAAGGTGCGGGCCGCACCTGGCGGGAAGCCGTCGACGAATGCGCCGAGCAGCTCGGTGAATGGTTGCGCCGCGAATTGCTGGGTGCTTGACGGCGCGTGCCGCGGAAAGGACGTTCGGAGGCGATGAATATCGACGCCTACACCCGGATCGTTCTCACCGTCATTGCCGGCTGCCTTGTCTACATGGTGGCCAAAGACCTCGCGATTGTGCCCGCGGCGCATGCGCAAGACTCGGCCGCCGCAACGCCGGTCAATATCGTGCAGATTGCCGGCGCTCCCGTCTCGGCCCCGCGCGACAGCAACTTCGAGGTCTCCCTGCCCGTGCGCGTGCTGGAGAACTGAAATGAATCCCGCCGCTCCCGGCATCCTGCGGGCCCGGGAGGATTTTCCCATCCTCGGACTCGAGGTCAACGGCCGCCCGCTCGTCTACCTCGACAACGCGGCCACCTCGCAAAAGCCGCGCGCCGTGCTCCAGGCCGTCGAGGATTACTACATCAGCCGCAACGGGAACATCCATCGGGGTGTTCATTTTCTCAGTCAGGTGGCGACCGATGCCTACGATCAGGCCCGCGAGCGGGTGGCCCGTTTCATCGGGGCGGCGAGTGCGAGGGAAATCGTTTTTGTCCGTGGCGCCACCGAGGGAATCAATCTGGTAGCTAGCGGGCTCGCGACCATGTGGCTCAAGCCGGGCGATGAAATCCTCCTCACCCGCATGGAGCACCATGCCAATATCGTGCCCTGGCAAATGGCCGCGGAGAAAAGCGGCGCGCACATCGTCGTCGCCGAGGTGACTGCGGAGGGCGCGCTCGATCTCGAGGACCTGTATGCCAAGTTGGGTCCGCGCACCAAAGTCGTCGGCCTTGTCCACGCTTCCAATGCGTTGGGCACGATCAACCCCGTGGCAGAAATAATCCGCCGCGCGCACGCCTTCGGTGCCGCCGTGTTGCTCGACGGGTGCCAATCGGTTCCGCATTTCCCCGTCGATGTGCAGCGGCTCGGGTGCGACTTTTTTGTTTTTTCCGGACACAAGGTTTATGCGCCGACCGGGATCGGTGTGCTTTACGGCAAACTCGACTGGCTGGAGCGATTGCCTCCCTACCAGACAGGAGGGGATATGATTGGCCGCGTTTCTTTCGAGCAGGGAACCACCTTCCGCGAGCCTCCCGAAAAATTCGAAGCCGGCACGCCAGACATTGCCGGAGTCATCGGCCTGGCTGCGGCGATCGACTATGTCGATGGACTCGGGGTGGGGGAGATCGCCGCTGCGGAGCAAGATCTCTTGCACCGTGCAACGGCGGGACTGCGGGAAATCCCCGGATTGAAGATTTACGGTGAGGTGCCCGAGAAGGTGCCGGTTGTTTCCTTCACCTTGGAAGGTGTGCATCCGCACGACATTGGAACCATTCTCGACCATGACGGCATCGCCGTCCGTGCCGGCCACCATTGCGCGCAGCCCTTGATGAAGCACTACGGCATTCCCGGCACGGCACGGGCTTCGTTTGCCTTTTACAATACGCCGGAGGAAGCCGACGCGCTCGTTGCCTCCGTGCGCANAATNNCCAAAATGTTCGCCTGATGTCCGAGCTGACCGACCTCTACCAGGAGATTATTCTGGACCACAACAAACGTCCGCGGAACTTCCGCGAGATCCCGGACTGCACCTGCCAGGCGGAGGGAAACAATCCTCTTTGTGGCGACGAGGTGAAGGTTTTCGTGCGGGTGGATGACGGCAAATTGTCCGATGTCGCTTTCCAAGGACAAGGATGCGCCATCTCGCGTGCTTCGGCCTCCATGATGACGGGAAAAACCAAAGGCCGCTCGGCCGAGGAGGCGCGGATGATGTCCGCTCAGGTCCGCGACATGCTGGTCGGACCGGAGGCGGAGCCGCCGCGTGAACTCGGCGACTTGGCCGCTTTGTCCGGGGTGCGCAAGTTTCCGGCGCGCATCAAGTGCGCCATGCTGCCTTGGCATGCTCTGGAAGCCGCGTTGGACGGCAAACCGGCGGCAACCACGGAATGATGCCGCTGCAAACTTTACGAGGGACGCTTGGCGCGATAGGCAAAGGTTGATGCAGGTTTACCATTCCGACTGCGTGCTCAAGAGCCGCGCCACCTTGGGCGAGGGGGCTTGCTGGTTCGCCGCAGAGCAGAGGCTTTACTGGGTCGACATCCTCCAGTGCGAAGTGCACCGCTTCGATCCGGCCACGGGCGAGGACGAGGTGCGCAAGACTCCCTGTCACGTCTCGCTGGTCCAGCCGACGACCCGCGGTGATCTCGTTCTCGGAACGCGCGACGGCATTGCGCGGATGGATTTCGAGAGCGGCAAGTTCGTCCTGCTNTGCGATCCGGAGGCGGACATTCCCGGCAATCGCTTCAACGACGGGAAGCCCGACCCGCGGGGCAGGCTTTTTGCCGGGACGATTGCCTACGACGGGTCGGACAAAAAGGCGGCTCTTTGGCGTATCGAGCCGGATCTGACGTTCACCAAACTGATCGACCAAGTGGGCAACTCGAACGGCCTCGGCTGGTCGCCGGATCAAAAGACATTTTATTGGACGGANACGAAAACGGGTTGCGTCTTCGCTTTCGACTACGATGCAGCGAGCGGGAATATTGCCAACCGTCGCGTGGTGGTCGAAGTGGAGAAATCAATCGGACGTCCCGACGGCATGACGGTCGATGCGGAGGGTTTCCTATGGACTGCGCTCTGGGCCGGTCACGGAGTCGCGCGATGGAATCCGGCCAACGGCGAGATGGTGGCCAAGGTGGAGTGCCCGGCGCTCAATGTGACTTGTCCGAGCTTCGGTGGCCCGCATTTGGACGTGCTTTATTTCACCACGGCACAAAAAGGGCGGGACGATGCGGAGTCTTCGCCTGAGCCGGAGGCGGGTGATTTGTTCGCGGCGAAGGTTGGCGTGAGAGGAATGCCGGGGTTCGCTTTCGCCGGTTAGCGGTCGTTCTGCGCTTCGCCGGCCATCGGCACGAAGCGGACCGGGAGCACGGACTGCTTTTCGACTTTGTCGCCCTTTTTGCGCAAGAGGACCAATTCCTGATTCATACCGCCGCCGACGGGAATAATCATGCGGCCGCCATCTTTCAACTGGGCGACGAGGTCGGGCGGGATTTTGTCCGGGGCGCAAGTCACGATGATGGCGTCGAAAGGGGCGTGCTCCGGCCAACCGCGGAAGCCGTCGCCATGCATGACGCGGGCGTTTTCGAAGCCGAGGCGCTCGAGGGTTTGGCGTGCCATCTCGGCCAGCGGTTCGACGATTTCAATGGTGTAAACCTCCGCGCCCATCTGCGCGAGAATGGCGGCTTGGTATCCGGATCCGGCGCCGATTTCCAAGATCTTTTCGCCAGGCTGCGGACGGATGGCCTCGGTCATGAAGGCGACGATGAAGGGCTGCGAGATCGTTTGGCCGTGACCGATGGGCAGGGGGTAGTCCATGTAGGCCTCGCCGCGCAGGCGCATGGGCAGGAACTCGTGCCGCGGGACGGTTCGCATGACCGCAAGCGTGGCGGGATCGGTGATGCCGCGGGCGGCGATTTGCGTTTCGACCATGGCTTCGCGTTGCGCGCTCAGGTCGCCGGTTTGCGGAGATTTGGCGTCGGAGCATGCAACGATGCCAAGAAAGACAAGACAACCGGCGCGGCTAAAGCTCCGCGAGATGCGGCGGGACTTCCACGGTGATGTCCGTCTCATGATCGGCATGAACGGCATTTTCGTGCCACGCGCGGATCTGCGCAAGTTCCTCCAGAGATTCGACGGCTCCGAAGCGACGGCGAAGTTCGCGGCTCGAAGGCAATCCGCGCGAATAGGCCATGAGGCGCGAGCGCATGGCGTGCATGCCTTTCTCCGTTTTGCGCCAGCGCGCAAGCTCCTGACGGCAGTGGTCCTCGATGAGGTCCCAGCGATCGGCCAGGGTGGGCGCGGGCGGCGCCTCTTCGCCGCGAAAGGCGGCGCCGATTTCCTGGAAAATCCAAGGACTGGTCATGGCGGCACGGCCGACCATCAGTCCGGAAACCGGTGCCTGATGCCAGCGTTGCATGGCTGTTTCGGCCGAGGTGATGTCGCCATTGCCGACCACGGGGATTTGCACGGCTTCGGCCACGGCGGCGATAACATCCCAGTCGGCCTCGCCGGAATAGCCCTGCGCGCGGGTGCGTCCGTGCACAGTCAGACGTCGGATCCCGGCGTCCTCGAGATAGCGGGCATTGTCGGAGGCATTGACTGACTGGGCATCCCAACCGGTGCGGATTTTTGCCGTGACCGGAAGCGGCGCCACGGCACGGACAACGGCCGAAGCGATGGCGGCGAGCAGTGACCCGTCGCGAAGGAGAGCGGAGCCGCCGTTTTTACACACCACTTTGTTGACCGGACAGCCGAAGTTGATGTCGATGAAGTCCGGTTGCTTCCAGTCGACCACCGCTTGCGCGCCGCGGGCCAACTGATCGGGATCGGCGCCGAAAAGCTGCACGCCGAGCGGTTGTTCCCCCGGAGTGAAGTCGACGTAGTGCTCGGTGCGCTCGTTGCGGTGCATGACGCCCTCGGCAGAGACAAATTCCGTGGTGAGGATGTCCGCACCCCGGGCTTTGCAGATGCGGCGGAAAACCGAATTGGTCACGCCTGCCATCGGAGCAAGAAAAAGCACGGGGCGCTCCGGGCGGCGGAGGAAGCCAG
>JGI24766J26685_10000555_pt1 | contig 10617 bp, 5 predicted proteins | sample SanBayMetagenome_FD_26685 | JGI IMG/M metagenome (IMG submission 26685)
CCTTGATCTAGGGGGGTGTAAGGGTTGTAGTAGTGGTTCGAAAATGCCGGAAATCGACGTTTGCATGGGAGACCTGTGACGTCGTACCGGTTCATTGTTTCGCGTTCTCGCCGCTAGGTGGCAGCTCTGTCTGAGCATGTAAGACCTGTTACGTTTTGGAAAATGATGGTTTGAACATTGTACTTTCACATATTAATTTGTGGATACCGTACTTTGAGTACCGTATATTATTTCTTCGTCGGCAGGGGAGACCTGTGACGTTGTACCGGTGTATTATTATATCTTATTGGTACCGTATTCGAATACCGTATTTTGAGTACCGTATATGGAGCTATATATTCAGTACTGGATATTTTTTCGTCAGCAGGGGAGACCTGTGACGTTGTACCGGTATGTAATTTCGAAATCATATCTTCTTGGTATCGTTTTCGAATACCGTATTTTGAGTACCGTATATTATTTTTTGTCGACAGGGGAGACCTGTGACGTTGTACCGGTTCATATTTCGTCATTTTGTTATAAGATGTCGTTTCTATCGACATATGTTGTTCTGAAGAATACCGTATTTTGAGTGCTGCGCAGTCTTCTCAGTGGATGGTGTCTCACGTTCGAAATTCCGTATTTCCAGTACCGTGTTTTCAGTACCGTAAAATATTGACTTTTCGTGTTCAGGACTGCTTTTTTTGATTACTGCAGCGATGATTCATGAATTGTTCTCGAACATTCTTTTGTTTTTATGCGTGTTGAAGTTTGTCGGCGTTGTGTAATAAATTTGCGATGTCCTTGTACCCCGGAAGACGAAAATATGACAGAAAGGTTTTCTTTTTTTTGATTTATGGTTTTTATTACTTTTTCTGTCGCGCGTTATTCTGCATCTTTGATCGTTTTGCGGAGTATAAAAGGGGAAAGTAAAATTGAAAAAATTATGCTTTCTGTTTGAGGTCATCGCCCGCTCATCAGTTATTTAGAATTATCAGTGATCAAGTTTTTTCTGCAATGAAGCGGGTGCACGGAATTTGTGTAAGTGGATCGTTTCGGTTCTTTTGGTTGTGTCGTTTTCTTTTTTTCGGATTTTTTGTGATATTATTTTTTTTATTTTTTCAGGTTGATTCGTGCTCATGCATGTCCTGCATGTATGAGAAAGGGGAAGAGGGGGTTGCAAAAAGGCGAAAGGAATATTTGAAGAATCGGAAAGAGGCTGTTTCATTTTTACCTGCAGGAAGGTTTTTTTTTCCATCTATAACAGAGGTTTGTCCTTCTGCTAAAGGTTTGGGTCCTAATGATCTGCTTCCAGCACAATGGATTTCTGACGAACATGAAATGGTAGGCGGAGGTTTGAAATTTGATAGATTGGTTGCGAAGCATATTTCAAACAAAGAATACGCTCAGAAGAAGACTGCAAATTCAAAAGATTTGATGAGTGATGTTCAGTACCGTATTCATACTAACAAAGTTTTGGCTTCTTTGAATGGTGCTGTCGGATTGAAAAAGTATCGTATTTATTCCTTGTTTGCGAAGAAGAAGGACGACGAAGAGTTGGATTTGTCGGAACTAATGGCTAGTTTCAGCACAGTTCTTCATAACATTGTTCAAGAATTCATCAAAGAGGAAAAATTGAAATCTGACGACAGAATACAAATTGTTATGACGACGGAGAAGGGGGTGATGAACAATCCGATAAGTTCGAAAGTTCAAAAGGTGGAAGATTTTGATGTTTCCAGTTTTCTGGTTCATGCTGCTGCATATTTTCAAAGCGACAAGAGTCTCAAGATTTCAGACCGTATTCTTCTTGAACTGATTCATATCAAGATGGATCGAAATCGAAACGACATCGGTGTTGGCGGGAGGACGCGTTTCAAGATTTTGAATTTGAAAAATGCGGTTTCAAAAAAAGTTTCGTGTTGTCCGGTTTCAAATATCGACAATTTGTGTTTGATTAGAGCAATTATTTTGTGTTTAGCCAAAAAAGGGGTTTTGCAAAAAAGGGTTTCATCTTTGTTTTGCAAAGACGACAAAGAAGACAAACCGTTTGCATATCTTTTGAAAGAAACAACTTGTCGGTTTTTGAACATCAGACGAAGTGTAACAACACATCAACAAAAAATGGCCGAATTTTTTTGCAGGAAAGGTGGGGTGGTTTTAGATAAAGGTGGTGGGGTTACCGAAATTGAAGCTTTCGAATCTTTGCTTTCTATTCAAATTAAAGTTTTCGACGGTTGCAATTTCATGAAACTTATTCATTCAGGTCGCCCCTCAAACGATATTGTTTATCTTTTGAGAAGTGAAGGGGCGAAACCTGGTACTTTCCATTATGATAGTATTTTGAATGTTCGAGGGTTTCTGGGTAAATTTTTTTGTGATTTCTGTGATGTTTCACATAGAGAGAAGTTTTCACATCGTTGTTCCGATATTGAAAGTTGGTGTTTTACATGCAATCATCGTGAATGTTTTGACAAAAAAATTGAGGGTTTTGGGGAACGTTGTGATAGTTGTTTTCGAGTTTTCAGGAGTCCTTTCTGCAAACAAATTCATTTGGGGAAGGATTCGGTTTGTGGATTCTTCAAATGTTTTGATTGTGGTCGTTATTTAGCTCGAAAGAAGGTTAAAAAAGATGGGGTTTGGGTTAAGGAAACATATAAAGAGGTTATGGATAGGCATGCAGGGTGTTCTTCTAAATGTAGTGTTTGTCATCAACAGGCGTCGGAAGGACATGTGTGTTTTATGAGAAAAACTCAATTCAAAAAATTTGTGAAAAAAGTTGTTTACCTTGATTTTGAAACTAATTTTGAAACAGGTGAACATGTACCTGTTTTTTGTCATTTGAAATGGGTTTTCAGAAAATCATTTGATGATAAAGATGAAGAAATTGGTGAGAAATCTTTTGGGGTTGGAAAAGATGTTTCACAGCAAGTTGGAGAATTTTTGTTTTCACCGTTTTTCAAAGACAGCACAGTAATTGCTCACAATCTTAAGGCTTTTGATGGTTGTTTTCTGATTCAATATATGACTGCAAATTCAATGAAACCTTCAAACGTCATTACGAATGGGACGAAGGTAACTTATATGTTTCTTCATATGTTAAACATGAGATTTGTCGATTCTTTGAATCTTATACCTTTGCCTTTGTCGGGGTTTTCAGACGCTTTTGGGGTTTCTGAACTTGGAAAAGGGTTCTTTCCGTATCTTTTTGTGAAGAAGGATAATTTTCGATATGTCGGACCTTTTCCCGACCCAAGTTTTTATGGAATTGATGAAATGAGTGAACAAAAAAGAGAAGAGTTTTTTGAGTGGTTCAGGCTTCAGAAAGGGAAAGTGTTTAACTTCAGAAAGGAAATTGCTCGGTATTGTCGACAAGATGTTGAAATTTTGTTTCAGGGGGTTGAAACTTTCAGACGACTTCTTCGTGATTTGACGATGTCGAAAAAAAGAAGGAAGATTTTCAGCGACGAGCTTACTGAATATGAATATTCAGACGACGATGACGACAGTTGGTGTCAGAATGAGAATACTTGTTCGAAGATGACAAATCAAGTGGTTGTTGACATTTGTCCAACTGAATTGAAACATGAGTCAAGTTCTCGAAAACGAAAATCTCATTTTGACAAAGAACAATGGGGCAGTTTGAAAAAACAGATCCGTGAAACTTCTAGATTTTGTGATCCTGTTGCATATTGCACACTTGCTTCTGTTTGTCATTCGATTTTCAAAACAATATTTTTGAAGAAAAATACAATTGCTCAGACTCCTTCAGGAGGTTATTTGAATCATCAGTACAGCAACAGATGTATTGAATGGTTAGAGTTTTTGAATTTTTCAGAAAACAGACAAATCATTCATCAAAGAAATTCTTCAATGGGGGAAATTAAAGTTGGAACTTTCAGGGTTGACGGTTTTGAAAAAAGCACAAACACAATTTTTGAATTCAATGGTTGTTTTTTTCATGGTCATGACGCTTGTATTGTTGATATGAACGCAATTAATCCTGTTTTGAAGAAAACATATCAAGCTTTGTGGGACAAAACACAAGCACGACAGCAATTATTGGAAAAGAAGGGGTATCGTGTTGTTGTCATGTGGGGGTGTGAATGGGAAAAACAACGCAAGAGTGAAGAAGTTTTGTCATTTTTGTCAACCTGCGGAATTTCGTCACAACCTTTGAACCCAAAAGATGCTTTTTTTGGAGGGAGGGTTGAATGTTTCAAATTGGTCGACGAAGGGGAAATTTCTTCATTGGACGTCAATTCCTTGTACCCCTTTGTTCTTGCAACTAAGAAGTTCCCTGTCGGACATCCAACAATCATCATTTCAAATACTGGAACAGATCTTTCGCCATATTATGGGTTTGTCAAGTGTGATGTGCTTCCTCCTTCAGATCTTTTGATTCCGGTTTTGCCTATGAAATTTCAAGGAAAGTTGATTTTTGGGCTTTGTCAAAGATGTATTGAAGACCAGGTTTTTGGATACTGCCCTCACAGCGAAAACGAAAGAGTGCTTTCTGGAACATGGTTTTCTGAAGAATTGAAATTAGCGGTTTCAAAGGGGTATCGTGTGTTGAAGATTCATCAAGTCTATCATTTCAACCAACAATCTTCTCGACTGTTTGCACCATTCATTCGCAAATTTTTCAAATTGAAGCTGTTGTCAAGTGGACGTCCGAAAAACATCGATATGGACGAATTCGTGAAAATGATGAAAGAAGTGGAAAAAATCGACATCGATCCTTCCCAATTCCAAGACAACCCAGGGGTTCGTTTCATTGCAAAAATTATATTGAATTCTTTTTGGGGTCGGTTCGCGATGCGAGAAATCAGACCACAATTCACATTTGCATCAACAATGAAGGAAGTTTATGGTTTGATATCGAACGAGAACATTGAAGTGAAAAGTGTCAGACCAATTCGAAGCAACATTGTCGGTTGCACTTATGAAATGAAAGACATTTCGTTGGTCGACGTCACAAACGATAGAAATATTTTCATCGCTGCAATAACAACAGCGTGGGCAAGAATTGTCTTCTACAACTTTGCAGATCAAGTTTCAACTAGGACTGAAACACAAATGATTTATGGAGACACCGACAGTTTTTATGTCAACATGCTCCGTTCCCCATTTGCCAAACTGACACCTGGACCATATTTAGGAAATTTGTCAAACGAGCTCAAGGATGGAGAAATGATAACATCAATGGCTGCACCATCGCCAAAAAGTTATGCCTATCTGACAAACAAAAAAAGATTTTGTGTCAAATTCAAAGGTTTTTCGCTTGGTTTTGAGACAAAGAAGGGGTTTTTGATAGGAAACATGAAAACATTAGTCGAAGATTTTGTTAAGAACAATGTCGACGAAGATGGATGTGTTCAATTTCCAAAACATTTGTTTTCAAGAACAGAAGTTTGTAAAACAAGAGATTTTTTCATGGGAAAACATTTGGAACATCCGGACAAAGTATCGTCTTGTTTTGAAAGAGGTGTCGGTGTTTCAATTTTCAACCCAAGAAAAATAAAACGAACTGAAACATGGATCATAACTTCTCAGCACGAACAAAAATTGTTTTTGTTTGATTATGACAAACGAATTGTTCTCAAAGATTTTTCAACGATTCCTTTTGGTTACAAGGTCAGAAAAAATTGGAATGGGTGGGATTCAGCTGATCGTCGGACCAATGTTTTCGGGGAAAACGAGTGAGTTATTTCGTTTGTTGAACCGTTGGAAAATTTCTGGAAGAAGTTGTGTGTTGGTGAAACATAGTTTTGATTCCCGCTATGTTGATGACGAGGAATCTGTTCCAACAGTAATTTCTCACGACGGCAAAAGTTTTCCTGCTATTTGTTTGGAAAAGTTGTCCAAAGACATTGATTATCAATTTCACAATTTTTCTGTCATCGGGATTGACGAAGGCCAATTTGTGAGTTGATTTTCAAGTGTTGTGTGTGAAATTTTGTCAAATTTGATCTGTGATTTCATTTTGAATTTGTTCAATTTTTTCAGTTTCCCGGAATCGCCTTGTTTGCTGACAGGATGGCAAACCAAGGAAAATGGGTCGTCATTTCTGCTTTGAATGGGAGTGGAAAAGCAGGATTCAGACACGTTCATTCGTTGATGTCAGTTTGTGAAAGCATCACTTTTTTGAGAGCTGTTTGCATGATTTGTCGAAATCATGATGGTGTTTTCACAATTCGGCGAAAGTTCAAAAAGGTATGTTTTGTTTTTTTTCCATTTCTGTTGAAAAAATGTCAATTTGTTTGGTTTTTTTAATTTTTGAGAAAAAATTTTCTTTACTTTTTTTCAGCCAAAACGGGAGAAAAAGAAACCATTTCCTGGCATTTTGACAGGCACCATTTCAAAAGAAGCTCTTGGGGGATCCGACAAGTATCAAACACTATGTCGACGATGTTTCCTTCACAATTCTGAAAACAAAAAATAATTTGATGTTTTTTTCCTTCTGTTGAAGAAAAAAATGCAAAATCGACTTTTTTCTTGTTGATGTGTATTGATCATCTATTATTCGACGATTATTTTTTGAATTTGTTTACTTCAATCGATATTCTTGACCGTTTGTTTTTCCAGGAATGACTAATAACGGTGTGTCTTTTGATAGTGAGTTGAAAAACACTAAAGAGGGAAATCTCGACGCAACACCGTCAAATTCAGGTATGCTTTTTTCTTTTTTTCTTTTTTGATTTTGATGAAAACTTCACATTTCTTATGTTTCTCATTGTTTTTTCAGAGTCAGAGAAGGATCTTTTTGACCAAGTCGATTCAAACCCGGAAAAATATTTCAAGAAACGACAGACCAAAAGTGGGTTGCTGTTTTCATATTTGAAGTAATGCCTGTTTCCAAATTTCAGATTTCACATTTCCCCTTTTTATTTTTTCAGAAAAACAAACACCGAAGAAGGAAAAATTGAAAAAGGCGTTGACCCTACCACAAACGTTGACCTCTGCAAAAGGTAATTCTCATTTTCAAAGACAAGATTTTTCTTCAATTTTTTTGTCTTTGTGCAAAGTTTTTTTTCATATGTACTTTCAGAGTGGGAAGTTGTCGAAAACGCTTTCGCTTTGTCAGCTTCCGTACGGTTTCTTTTGGCCAACCGTCAATTGCTTTCAAATTTGAAGGAAAAGATCAACGATGTCTCAAACACCAAACACACAGCCGGAAGCAATGCCGGAAATCGAAAAAGAAAAGGGAAAACAACAAAGCATGCTTGAATCTTTGAAAGATGTGGAAGAAACCCCAATTTCTGAAGAAGGTGAATCAAATATCTTCGGAGGATGGAGAATTGTGACTGGATTGGACGATCGAGACAGTGCAAAAAAAAGCATCAACAAAGCTCTTCATGGGTATCTTCAAGATATGGAAAATTCAATGCTTGTCATTTTCGGTGGAAATTCAAATGCACAATATCCAGAAGTCCAAATCTCTGGCACTAATATGACATCATCTGATTTTGACAATTCAGAGGCAAAGTTTTTTTCCATGATTGTTCCAACCAAAGGAGAGACTTTTCGATATTTTTTGAGAAAAGGTGTTGGAAAAGCAAAAAATGAAACAATTCTTGAGTTGACCGAATCGGAAATCAACGAAATTTGTCGTGTGGCAAAAGAAATTTATTTTCCATTTCTTGAATCTGTCCAAGGAAATATTTTCAATTTCATCAAAGACTTCAACGACAAATTGCCAGAAAGTGTGACAATTCGAGAAATCGGGAAATCAAGAAAGATTATTTTCAAGATTGATGAAGGTGATCTGGTTTTCAAAAAAGGAAAAAGAACCGTAATGCCGAACATGTCAATTAGAGTTTGGGAGTTTGGAAATCGAAATGGGTGGTTTGCAACAAAATCAGGGGTTACGATGTCTTGTTTCAATTTCTTTCTGCTTGTGAACGCTGCGTTTGCGAATTTTGTTCCTGACGTCAAGTCTTTGGTGAAAAATTATTTCAAATCGATCAAACAATTGAAAGAAATGTATGCACAGACGGACGACGATATGGACGACGAACCGTTGGTTCAATGAATACTTTGTGTGTTGCATTATTTTTTTGTGTATATACATGTTATTGACATTCATATATTATTCATGAAAACCAAATTTCTTGATGAAATTGTTCATTGCTTCTTTTTTTTCAGACAAGAACAATAACCAAAGGTATGTCTTTTCATGAAATTTATCAAACAAACATAATTCCAAAATTTTGAAAACTTTGTTCTTTTCTTTTTTTAGATGGTTTCAATGTTTTTGCAACCCTCCGCAATGGTGTTGTTTGTGCTGCGTCATCAGATGGCTTGTCGGCAAATTGTGCAATTTTGTCGTCGAATTGTTTTGTGAATAAAACACATTATATGGATAACCGATATCTTTGTTTTATTTCATCTCAAAACGCGCGCACTTTTTTCGAATCAATCACATGTGTTTCCGGCAACCATTCAGGTTTTGAATAATTGACAAACTTTATCAAATTCCACCACTTTCCATTTCGCTTTTCACGTTTCAATATTTTTTCAATTTGATAAAACGTTTCTTTTGGTTTCACAACTCGCGAAATTTCATGCCCATAAAAATCTCCTTCAATCTTTTCACCTGTCTGAAGATCACCTATCTCATACATAGGGAAAGGTTTTGTATTGTTTATTTTCAAAATTGTGAACATTTCAGGACTCCAATATCCTTCATATCCTTTTTTGAAAGGAATTTTCAATTCAGAAATTCGAACACGATCTCCAACTTTAAATTTTTGTTTTTTCTCCCCACCGTCATCAGTTTTCCACAAATGACCATACAAATTTTGAATTGCAGTTTTCTCTGTTGATTCGTCGACGTCGTCCGGTTTCATACCAATGGATTTGTGAGGAGAGGCGTTATATGTTTTTATTAGTTTTTGAAAGACAGAAACCCAGTTGTTAGTAGAATTTGCATCCATATAACGTTTGATCTTTTCTTTCAAGGTTTTGACAAATCTTTCTGCCACAGCAGCTTTTTTGTCTGAATGCGTGCTGTACAACAAAATCTTATGTTTATTCATGATGTTTTTGAAAACTTTATTGTAAAATTCTTTCCCTCTGTCAGTTTGCAATTTTTCTGGTTTGTTTGGATGTGCACGTTTCAAAATTTCAGAAAAAGCGTTTGATGTTGAAAGCATATCTTTTGATTTCATTGGCTCTCCATACCCTTTTTTTGACAACACGTCTATGCACGCCAAAAAGTTGGAATAACCGCGATTATTTTTGCTGTATTTGTCTAAAAACCCGATATCGCACTGCCAATTGTTGTTCGTGTGGGTTGCAATGACAGGATTTCTTTTGAAATTCAGACGGCGGTTTCGATGTCTTGAATACGTATGCTGAGCCTCAAGCCAATTTTGAATTTTCTTCTTTGGCACCGAAATTCCATATTCGTCAAACAAAACTTTTTTCAAAACATCCGCCGAACTGAAAGCACCACTTTTTCCCGCTTTGTAATAAACATTTTTCAGAACCGTTTCCCACTCATCGTCTTTGACATTGTCGGTTTTCGTCGACATGATTTCTGCAAAAAAAAACTTCAATGAATAAAAATCTGAATGAAAGAAAACATGCAACAATGTCATTCAATATCTTTTTTATTCACAACGAAGGTTTTTTTCCATACATTAGAATATGGCATCTTCCATGAAGTTTTTGTTTTGTTGACGGTGAGATTCGAATAGTGTCAGAGATGGAAAGTTTTCCGTGTTTCTTTTTCTTCCGCTGTCTTTTCATCGGACGCGGAACCATACGAACTTTTTTCACCGAAAGATTTTTTTTGGAACGTTTGCGTTTTGCCATCACTTATCTTTAATGATCAAGAAAATGATTCCACTTTTCAAAATTGACAAAGAACCCGCCGCCTTTCGATTCCGAAATCTGAGGCTTTCGACGAGAAGACTCAACTTTTCGTTCGTCAGTATCTGAAAGTTGTTTCAAAGAACGACGATGTTTTTTAGTCATTTCAACGAGGTTAGGATAAGGACTCATATCCATTTCTGAATTGATGGCGTTGTTTCGCCATAGAAATGACAAAATTTTTTTGACAGTACTCGGTGTTTGTTTTCCTTGAAAAGTTGGAATTGGTTGTTTGGTATCGTTGAACAGAAAATTCAAAACACTTTTGAAAAGAGGTGCAGGAATATTCGCTTTGCTTGAATCCCCAAAAATAGGACTTAAAAGGGAAAAGAAAACAGCATTATCAGGTTTTCTTTTTAATATCTTAACCCCATCCATATTTCCCTCTTTGTCCAAAATCCCTTGCATCTTATAGAAGAATTGACGAGCACTCGGTGAAAAGGAGATATCTTGTGTCATGCTAGCATCACGAGATTTTTCATATTGTTCGTCATCATCTTCGTCATCATCTTCGTCTTGATCAGTATCGTCATCTTTTTTTGGCACAGCCCCAGGAATTGCCGTCATATCTGGAAAAATTTGGTCATTTTCTGTTTCATCTGCCTCTGCAACTCCTTCTGTTTTGTCAACCTTTTCTTCTTCACCGTCTTCTTCAACTCCTTCTTCTTCAGTTCCTTCTTCTTCTTCTTCTTCTTCTTCATTTTCGTTTGAAGACAATGTGGTTCGATGATTCGTGACTTGAGGTGTCGACGCCGCAAC
>JGI24766J26685_10000556_pt1 | contig 10615 bp, 5 predicted proteins | sample SanBayMetagenome_FD_26685 | JGI IMG/M metagenome (IMG submission 26685)
ACTTTGCCATACAACTTGATGATCTTATTTTTATTGCTCCAGATAGAGAAAGAAGTTCTCCATACAAAATTGGACTTGTTCATATTCTCGGTATTGATGTTCAATTCAATACCTGAGTTGTCGATCGCACCAAGATTTGCAATTACACTTGAAAACCCGGTTACATTAGGAAGTGCCCTGTTTACAAGCAAATCTGTAGTTTGTCTGATGTAGTAGTCAATCGCACCTGAAATTTTTCCGCCTTTCAATGAGAAGTCAGCGCCGAAGTTAAGTGATGCATTTCTCTCCCATCTAAGGTTTGGATTACTCATATTAACGGTTTGCACGGTACCTACACCCACGTTTGATCCTGCAGTATTGGTATACAAATAACTGTTGGAAGCCAATTGTGAAAGTGCTGCATAACGTCCGATTTCCCTGTTTCCGTTTTCACCATATGAAGCACGAACCTTTGCATATTCCAACCAATCGGTTGTATTCTTCATGAATTTCTCATCTGAAAGTACCCAACCCAATGCTGCTGATGGGAAGAAGGCTCTTGGATTTCCTTGACCAAATGCAGAATAACCATCGCGACGACCGGTTACTGTCAACAGGTATTTGTCATCATATCCATAATTGATCCTTCCCATGATCGCGTCACCCGTAGCGTACTGATCATTGGCAGTTACCAATGTTACAAGTCTTGCAGCTTGAATTGCATTGTAACCTAAGTTGTCATTCGGCAGATAGTTTTCAGCATTGATCGTTGAAGAGAATGACCGAAACTTTTCTGCGTTGAAGAGTCCGGTTGCATCAACAGAGTGTTTTCCGAATTTCTTGTTCCACATCAACAAATTATCGATCTGCCATTGGTATGTACGATCATCTCTTCTAGATGTGATACCGCCCCTGCTTTCCAACAAAGGACGCTTAGAAGAAGTATGTTGGTAGTTATGGAACCATTCGAATCGAGGTGTATAGTTTACCTGATAAGAAAAGCCCCAAGGCAACTTGCCTTTTGCATATACAGTACCAAACAAGTTATTTGACTTGATGCTTCTTGTTACATAGTATACATCAATCAAAGGGTTGGTATTGTTACCAATATTGTCTGTTGTACTGGAACGCAATCTTCCATCGGCCTGATAGAGGCTACCAAATGGAGTTGAGCGGATCATGTCACCCAAATTCACTGGAACAGCTCCTTCATCTCTGCTTGCAAATTGCATGTTCATTCCAATTGTCAGGTACTTGGCAATATTAGATTCTATATTGGTTCTGGCGCGGAAGGTCTTGAATCTTTCGCCTACAGACATTCCCTCGTTATCAAAGATTCCAAATGAAGTGTAATAATTAAGGCTTTCGTTTCTTCCTGCAACACTGACGGTATGGTCATGCTGACGGCCGTTGCTGTTCAACATCAGTTTTTGCCAATCAATCGGAGTATTGTTTTTATAGCTCTCGATTTCAATTGGAGCCATGCCCACTGTACCACCCAAACGGTTCAACCATACTGTTGTTGGATCCTGTCCCACTTGGTTTCCAAGTCCCAACCACTGATCAACGGTGAATCCGGATGGAAGTTTCTTGGGATCCCATGCCCAATATTTAATGCCTGGCTTGGAAGTAGAATCATACCCACGCATGCTATAAATTACATCTGAACGCCAGCTCAAGAACTCTTCTGGTGATAAGAGGCCGGGCCAACGAGCGATCTTGTTCATGGTATAGTTAGAGTTGAAAGTAATCACGGGCTTGCCGCTCTTTCCTTTCTTGGTAGAAATCAAAATCACACCATTGGCAGAACGTGCTCCAAATACAGCAGCAGAGCTGGCATCCTTCAGTACGTCCATGGTGGCAATATCATTTGGATTGATATCACTCAAATCACCCTGATAAATAACTCCATCAACAACAATCAGCGGCGATGAGGATGCTGTAAGTGAAGCACGTCCTCTTACGCGCAAATCACCTCCTCCTTTTGGAGAGGCGTTGAATCCAACGTCCAATCCAGGGGCGTTGCCTCGCAACATATCCTGCACAGAACGCGCATTCTCATTCTCCAATTGGGTTGCTTTTACTTGCACAACAGCTCCTGTTAAGTCCTTCTTACGCTGTGTACCGTAACCAACCACAACAACGTCTGTCAATTGATTGATTTGCTCTCTCAAGGTAACTTTCAGAGCTCCTGCAGCTGCCTGAACTTCTTCTGTGAGATATCCACTGAAAGAAATTTGAATCACAGCTCCATCGGCAACTCCTCTTAAACTGAATTTTCCGTTTTGGTCTGTGACGGTAGATAATTTAGTACCCTTGATGGTAACAGTTGCACCCGCCAACGGGGCATTGCGAACATCTGATACAGTACCTGTTATATCAACAGGTGGTCTCTCAAAGTTTCTAGGATTTTTTGAGAGAGAAATTTTCTCTGCATGCAACTGGACTGCGCTCAATGACATAAGGGTCACTAATGCAGTGCACAAGATTGCACTCATGCTTTTTTTTCTCATGGCAAGTTTTCTTTTGGTTTTGGTGAACTATGCATATACAAATTAGGCTAATTTTACTTTGTTCATTACACCGACATGTAGAATTACCGAAAACGTTTTCAATGTTCAAAGTTGAAACACCAAGTTGTAGGGAATTTAGAATCAAGGAGAAAAAATACAAAAGTAATTACCATAGAACATTAAAAATCAAATTGATACATATGATGAAGTTTTTAAAACTAATGATTGTGCTGCTGGTCTCTTCAGCTGCTCTGGGACAACAAATACCAGCCCCCAAGGAACATTTTGGATTCAATATAGGCGACAACTATAAGCTTGCAACCTATGCCCAAACAGAAGCATATTTTCAAAAACTAGACCTGGTATCCGATAGAGCCATCATGCAATCCATCGGCAAAACAGAGGAAGGAAGAGACCAATTCATGATGGTCGTTACGTCTCCTGCCAATCAACTTAAGCTCTCATCTTACAAAGAGATATCCCAAAAACTGGCAAGAGCTGAGCATCTTTCAGAAGCAGATGCAAAGAAACTTGCTGCCGATGGAAAAGCAGTGGTATGGATAGATGGCGGACTCCATGCAACGGAAGTAGTTGGGGCACATCAGTTGATTGAAATCGCGTATCAACTCTGCAGCAGAAATGATGATGAAACAAAATACATTCTAGACAATGTAATTGTATTGATTGTGCATGCAAATCCCGATGGACAAGAATTGGTTTCCAATTGGTACATGCGCAACAGCGACTCAACCAAAAGAACAACTTCGTTTTTGCCAAGGCTGTATGAAAAATATGCAGGGCACGACAACAACCGCGACTTCTACATGATGAATCTGAAGGAAACCCAAAACATGGGTAGACAATTGTATGTAGAATGGATTCCTCAAATCATGTACAACCATCACCAAACAGGACCACAGGGTACAGTGGTAGCTGGCCCTCCTTTTCGCGATCCTTTCAACTATGTATTTGATCCACTGGTCATGACAAGTCTGGATGCAGTAGGTGCAGCCATGATCAACCGCCTTATCCAAGAAAATAAACCCGGTTATACGCAAAGAGCAGGATCTCCCTACTCTACTTGGTACAATGGTGGACTTAGAACGACTACTTATTTTCACAACATGGTAGGATTGCTTACAGAAATCATCGGCAGTCCAACTCCTTCTGAAATTCCAGTAGTACCCAATCGCTTGATTCCCAGCAGTGCAAATCCTTATCCAATTACTCCCCGCAAATGGTTTTTCAAAAATTCAATTGACTACTCAGTCTCGCTGAACTACGCAGTTTTGATGTATGCTGCAAGACACAGAGATGAATTGCTGTATAATATTTACAGGATGGGTAAAAACTCAATAGAAAGAGGAAGCAAAGACAACTGGTCATTGTATCCCAGCAAAACTTCGTTGATACAGGAATACTATCAGAAAGATCAACCGCAAAGACCCAGAGAAGAAAATACAACACCAGAAAGCTGGGGTAGAAATATTGCCAACATCTCTAAAAAATATTTTGACACTGTTTTCAATAATGCCTCTCACAAGGATGCACGTGCATACATTCTCCCATCCAATCAATCAGATTTTGCAACAGCTACCAGATTCGTAAATGCATTGATTAGAACCGGGATAGAAATACATGAGTCAACATCGGACTTCATTTTCAATGGCAAGACCTATCCAGCAGGTTCCTATATCGTACAATGCAATCAAGCATTTCGACCACATGTACTTGACATGTTTGAACCACAAGATCATCCCAATGATTTTCAATACCCTGGAGGTCCGCCTGTTCCACCCTACGATGCGGCTGGCTGGACACTTGCATTTCAAATGGGTGTTGAATTTGACAGAATAACTGAGAGCATCAGTGGCCCGTTTAAAAAAATCAATATTGGTGAATTGCAACCTTTGAAGGGAAAACTCAGTATNAACNATGAAAAAGGCGGATACCTGATCAATGGCGCAAACAATCATGCTTTTACTTTGGTAAACACTTTGATGAAAAAGGGTATTAAAGTTTTCAGAATTGCTGGAGCATTGAATGGATTTGCAAAAGGTTCATTTTATGTTCCATCCTCATCTGCAGCTGCGTTGATTGTAAAAGGACAAGCAGTTGACATCGGTGCAGATGTTCAATCCATTGATAAAAAACCTGCAGATCTTATGGCTATACAACCTGCACGCATTGCCTTGTGGGACACCTACGGTGGATCTATGCCATCCGGATGGATGAGATGGATATTTGAACAATTCAAATTTGACTACAATGTTATCTATGCGCAGGAAATCGACAAAGGTGATTTGAAAAGCAAATACGACATCATTCTTTTTGTGGAAGGTGCCATGCCATCATTGAACCCCAATGCAAGAAAACCCATCGGACCAAAACCTGAGGATACACCTGAAGAGTTCAAAAAAACAATAGGTTATCTAAGTACTGAATCATCCATCCCTGCTTTGAAAAAATTCATGGAAGACGGGGGAACAGTTTTGACGATTGGCAATTCTACCAATCTTGCCTATCATTTAAAACTTCCTGTGACCAATGCATTGGTTGAAACCGTGAGTGGCAATCAACGCAATCTGCCCAACGAGAAATTTTATATTCCTGGATCTGTCATGCAGGTCACATTGGATGAAACGCAATCCAATACCTGGGGCATGAAAAAAACAGCAGATGTATATTTTGATGACAGTCCAGTATTTAACATAGCCCCGGAAGCCCAAACCAAAGGAATGATCAAACCCATTGCATGGTTTGCCTCTGATAAAACGTTGAGAAGTGGTTGGGCATGGGGACAGTCCTATTTAAAAAATGGCATTGCTGCATTTGATGCCCAAGTGGGTAAAGGAAAATTGATTGCTTATGGACCTGAAATTACTTTCAGGGCACAAACGCATGGAACATTTAAACTGGTATTCAATCAACTCTATAAATAGCCATCATTTTTAAAGAGATTGTAATCAAATGAATAAAATACTTTGTATTGGTGAGGCACTGATTGACATGATCTGTACAGATAAAAACAGTTCGTTGTCTGAAGGTGAACTTTTTTTAAAAAAAGCAGGTGGAGCGCCCACGAATGTAGCAGCTGCAATTGCAGCACTGGGAGGTAAGGTTGAAATTGCTGCCAAAGTAGGAGATGATCCATTTGGCCATCACTTGATCGAGGTATTAAAAAAATTTGGTGTCTCAACGAATGCAATAGCAGTTGATCCGGACAATTTTACCACCATCGCTTTTGTATCGCTGATGGAAAATGGTGAAAGAGACTTCTATTTCAATCGCAGTGCAGATCGGATGCTGACAAAAGAGGACATGGCTCTAATTGATTTATCAACTTTTTCAATTAGTCATTTTGGTTCAGCAACTGCATTTCTTCCAGGTGCATTGCAATCCACTTATGAATACGTATTGAGAGAGGCAATTAAACAAAATCATTTCATAAGCTTTGATCCCAATTACAGAGAATTGCTTTTTGGAAACAACAAAGAAACATTTATTCAGCGTTCAATCAACTTCATCCAACAATCTCATTTTTTCAAGGTCAGTGATCAGGAAGCTTTTTTGATCACAGGAAAAAACAATTTGAATGAAGCAGCTGCCGCAATGAGAGCAATGAGCAATGCTGTATTTGCCATCACGATTGGCAAAGAGGGAGCTTTTCTAAGTACCAAAGAAAAGAATTGCATTGTCCCGGGTATCAAGGTAGAAGCAGTCGATACGACAGGGGCAGGAGATGCATTTGTAGGAGCAGTTTTATTTCAATTGAGCCATCACAGCCCCAAAGATATCGGTACGCTTACAATAGATGATTGGAAACGCATTGTTTCGAATGCCAACAAGGCTGGAGCCAGAACTTGTGAATACATGGGAGCGATGGAAGCATTCAAACATTTGACCAATACAATCTTCAACGCTTAAAGCCCAATTACATATTTTTTCAATGCATCTAAAAAATTTTCAAAACGATCATGTGCATTGTTGCACAGCAGTATGATTGTTTTATCGGCATCGATGTAGCGGACAATTTCAGTTTTGTAGCCGGGGTTGTCGCCACTGTGCTGCACATATTTGCCCAACACTTCATCCGTCCCCAGCTCCCACCCAAATCCATATTGTGACAACGTTTGATCATTCAATTGCACTGGTTTGAATGCTTCTTTTTTCATTTCAGGACTCAAAAATCTTGGGTCATACAATGCCCGGTCCCACTTCAATAAATCATAGGCAGTTGAACTGATCCTTCCCGGACCTTCACGATGTCCCAACCAAATGGTATAATTGGAGGAAGGGAATGAGTCAGCCTTTATATAATTTCCAGATTCAGTTTGCTTGATATGACCGTATGCAAGGTTTTTCAATTGCTTTTTTTCAGATGGTGTTCTCAAGTCAGCATCCGTCATCTTGAATTTTTTGAAGATCCACTCACGCAACATTTCAGTAAAATCTCCTTTACCGGCTTTCTCGGCAATACTGGCCAATAGCACATATCCTGTATTGCTGTAATCGTATTTGTCTCCAGGTGAAAACAAAACAGGTGGTGCATATTTATTTAAATATTGAAGAATATCACTGTTGTCGGCAATGCGCGCTTTGTCCCAATGTGCATCCATGATGGCTTGATAATCTGGCAACCCACTTGTATGATTGAGCAGGTGCCTGATGGTAATATTTTTATAAGGAATGGATATATACTTCTCAACTGCATCATCATAATCCAATTTCCCTTGGGACTGTAATTGCATGATGACCATTGCTGTGAATTGCTTGGAGACAGAAGCAAGTTCAAATATATCAGAGGATTTCAACCCTATTCCCGTTTCATAATCTCTTGTTCCAAAAGCCTCTGCAAGATGTACCCTGCCATTTTTAGCAATCAATACAACTCCATTGAACGGATCGGTTTCATCAAAAACTGTCTCCATGATTTTATGAAGCGGAGATTTCTTTTGCTGAGCATAAGAGAGCCCAATCAGCATCAATAATAAAATTGCAAACAGTGACAATCCTTTCGCCAATGAAACCATATAAAAAATTATCATTTTAATTCTACAATCATTTCAATNTCAACCGCGGCATCCAATGGAAGAGATGACATGCCAATGGAAGACCTTGCGTGTTTNCCNGCTTCCCCAAAAACTGCAACCAATAAATCAGAACATCCGTTGATGACAGCAGGATGTTGGGTAAATGCTGGATCTGCATTGACCATGCCAGTAACCTTTACAATGCGCTTTACATTTTTCAAATTCTTGGCATAGTACTGCAAGGTGGAGAGCAAACTGATGGCAGTCAGGCGCGCTGCTTCTCTTCCCTCATCCACATTCAANTGAACNCCGAGCTTTCCTCTTGTTTTTNNCCCGGCTACCTCATCAGGAATATGCCCTGATAAATACAATAAATTCCCTGTCTGAACAGCCTTTGCATAATTCGCAATCGGAGCTTTCATCTCTGGCAATTGAATTCCCAATTCAAGCAATCTTTGATTCGGATCAACTGCTTGTGCATGCGCCCATTGCTGCAAACAAACGAATAATATCAGCAAATATTTCATATCCATTATTTTAATGCAATCCCATTGAGATCATATACAATCTCTCCGGCCCGAATCGTTAATTCACATTCCAGTTTTTTGTCTCCCATCATCCGAACACCCATCGTGTCGAAGAACCCAAACTTCCCCTTCCTCAAGTTAAGAATTGCCAGATCGGCTTCTGAACCGACAGAAAGATTGCCCAACTCGGTTTTGCGCAATGCTTTTGCAGCTTCACTCGTACTTGCCTTGATGACATCAAACAAAGGCATGTTCAACGCGAGAAACTTCGACATGACATTCAACTGATCTTTCATGGCTGCATTCATACTATCAATATGGAGATCAGTGCTGATGGTATCGGGAAAGAATCCCTCCTGTATGGCAGGAACAGCTTGCGAATATGCAAAACTTGCGCCTCCATGTCCAACATCAAATACAATTCCCTTTTTTCTTGCATCATGCATGAAGGGCTTTAATTTTTTTGTGGATGGATCAATGATCGGATCTCTCCTTTTTAAATCTGTATATACATGGGTATAAATATCTCCCGGCCTCAGTTTCTCCATGAATAATTGTTCGATCGACAAGGGTGGATGGCTGTCATCACCACCAAAATCAATTACAACAGGAAGATTAGAAATTTTTCCAGCCTCCAGCACCCTGTCAACTGCAATCCAATCCTCTGCTAAAAAATGTGCCACTTTGAATCCAATGACACAATCCTTGTTTTCATCTGCTGCTCTAGCTGCCAACTCGGGATGCATATCATTCACATCCTGTTCCCATGGATTGCCGCGCATGCCTTCACCCACAATATTTACCAAAGCGAAGACGCGGGTCTTCGACTGACTGATGACATTTTTTTTAAAGATGTGAAGATTCTTCCAACCTGCACCACCAGTATCCAATACGGTCGTCACACCAGACCGAAATGTAAAGCCATCTGGTGGAACAGCATACATACCATTGCACAGGTATCGATTGTGTTCTGTTCCGTAAAAATGATGTGCATGGATATCTATCAATCCTGGTACAACCAACATCCCAGCTGCATCAATTTCAATTGCTGCTGATGCTGAAATGGTTTCTGCAACTTGGGCAATTTTACCGTCTACAATCAATACATCGCGATTGGCATCCAGGTGATTGGCTGGATCTATCAGATGACCATTTCTAATAAGTATACTTTTCATGCGTATCAATGCAGGAAGTCAATTGCAACAGGCTGGATCATATCAATATCTTTTTGAACAGACTTCATCGCACCAGTATTGCTCTCAAATGTAAATACCTGCAATTGATTGCCATCCTGCCCGCATACAAAAACAAATTTACCGGTTGGATCAAAACAGAAAAATCTTGGTTTTTTGGTTACTTCCACATGTGCTGTTTTTTGAATCTGTCCATCAGGTAAAATTTTATTGATGACAACCTGATTGCTTGTAACCCGATTGCTTGCCAATAACCACTTTCCGTCAGGAGAAAGATGAATGGCGCCACTTCCATGGTCATCTTTTGTTTGTACGGTATCAATAACTGTTGTTTGTATTTTTTTCAATCCTGTCTTGGTCACCTGAAATGCATCTACAGATCCAGCCATTTCATTTACTGTATAAGCAAATACACCACTGCTGCTCAACACCAGGTGTCTGGGTCCATTGCCGTTCTCTACATTTGTCACAANAGGTTTGTTGCTGATCAATCCATCTGCTCCGATGGCATGCTGATAAATAGCATCAGTACCCAAATCAACTACAAACAATGTTTTTTTATCGGGTGAGACCACAGCGCTGTGCGCATGAGAGGAGGTTTGGCGAACCTTGTTGATGCTGCTGCCTCTGTAAACCAAATGCTGAGAGATTGGCAACAAGGCACCATTTTTTTCTGTCTTGAAAACAGATACACTTCCTGAGCTGTAATTGGCTGTATAGACCGTTTTTGTTACTGCATTGTATGAAATATAACAAGGTCCATCACCAATGGTTTTTTCTGTATTGAGCAATGTCAGTTCCCCGGTGGAACTATTGACCGTGTAAGCACTGACCGCGCCCTTTTTATCTTCCTCAGTTAACACATACATTAATTTTTTATCCGGTGACATTGCCATGTAAGAGGCATTTGGATTTTTGTAGTCACGGACAAAAGAAAGTTGCCCTGTTTTTTCATCCAACGAGTAAACGTGGATGCCGTTATTTCCTTTGGATGTATATGAGCCTACATATAAAAGTTGTGTATGACTGGATTCAAAATCTTTTTGCAATGTCTCAATCATATTTTTTGAAAGAGCTGTTTTACCTGAAGCAATTACAGTTCTGTATCGGAAGGTGACAGATTGATTGGGCTGCAACGAAAGATTTCTTTCCGCTTTGCCATTGGTGAAAATTTTGTCACCAAGTGGATTGGCTGCAAAAAGGCCATACCCTCTCGCATGCCAGTTGGTAGGATAGCCGATATTTTTTGAATGATCCATCATGAGGATGCTGATCGAATCATTGTTCATTTTCCCGTACAGCATGCACCAGCTTGCTTTTTTGCTCCACACATCTTCTCCTCTTACCCCATTGCTGTTGATGTAGTTTCC
>JGI24766J26685_10000557_pt1 | contig 10608 bp, 9 predicted proteins | sample SanBayMetagenome_FD_26685 | JGI IMG/M metagenome (IMG submission 26685)
GAGTAGGCGGCGGATGGAAGCCGATCCCCGGGCCAAACTCAAAGAGTGGCTTTCCGCCGGCAAGGCGCGGCTCGAGCCTCTTTCCTTCCCGCAGCGCGAAATGTGGGAGGCGTCCGCCGTTCCTCCGAATGATGCGTCAAACAACATCTGCTGTTTCCTCGACATCCGCGGTCCGCTCACGCCAGCCATGTGCACGGAGGCGCTGGAGCACGTGATCAAAAGGCAAGATGTCCTGCGCACCACCTTCCTTCCGGGCAAAGACCGACCGCTGCAAGTAGTGCGCGCGGAAGCCGATCCGGTGCTGTCCTTCCGCGAACTGCCGCCGTCCTCTTGCAACGAAGGGCAAGTGGTCGGTGAAATGGAAGACGGCTTCGCCCGGCCGATCGATCTTTTGCGCGGACCACTCTACCGCATCGAGATGCTCAAACGCGGCGCCGACCATCATGCGTTGGCCCTAGCCATCCATCACTCCATCGCCGACGGCTGGACGATCAGNAATTTTTTCCACGACTTNACGANGGGTTTCCTCCTCGCGTGGCAGCGCGCCGGCAACGATATGTCGCGCCTCGGGGCGATGCGGCTCGAATTACCTCCGCTGGAAAGGACCCACGGACAATGGGCCGCGACGGAGCGCGCGCGATGGACACCGCCGGAGTTGCAAAAGCATGCGGATTACTGGCGCAAGCGGCTCCATGGATCACGCCTGCTCTTCCATGATCGTGGACCGATCCGGCCCGGACCGCTTGCCCGCTGGCACGCCGAGATCTCCGGCGCGTTGGCCGACCCTTTGCGCGATCTGGCCAAGGCGCGCGGCGTCACTCTCTTCTCCACCCTGCTCGCCGCCTTCCGCGTGGCGCTCTTCCGCTGGGCCGGAGCGAGCGATGTGGTGGTCGGCACGCCCGTGGCGGGCCGACACACGACCGCTGTGCGCGAGACCATGGGGTATTTTTCCAGCACGGTGCCGCTGCGCGGGCACCTCGATCCCGACCGGCCCTTCGACGCGGCGCTGACCGAATGGCACCGCGGGGTGGTTGACGACTTTGCGCATGCCATGCCTTTCGCCGAACTGGCGGCGGCGGTCCGGTGCGACGATGCAAAGGCCCGCCACCCTGCGTTCGATGTCCGCTTTGCCGTCCAGAACCATCCTTTTCCCGGCATCGATATCCCGGGGATTTCCAGCCGGCTCGAACTGGTTTCCACCGGCACGGCGCGCTTTGACATCGGCTGCGAGATCACCGAGGATAGCCGCAAATTGGAGCTGGTCTGGCTGCACCGGACGGACGTGCTGGCCCAAACAGATATGGCGGAACTCGACCACATCTTCCGGGGCGTCATCGGTGAAGTCGGACGCAATCCCTCGGTGCGCCCCGCCGCCGCGACAAGCTGAAAGGAAAATCCGCCATGCACATGATCGTCAAAGACCCGTCGCACGCGGCGCATGCCGAACCGTGGCCGTGCCGAGCCTCGTTCACCTGGGTGGCTGCGGGAACTTACCTCACCACCGGTCTGCTCGCCTGGTGCATGTATGAATACACCTCCGGCCACGGCGCGTTCCTCTGGGCTATCGTTCCTCTGGTCTTTGTCTCCAGCCATTTCATGCACGCCATGCTCATCGCCTTCCACGAGGCGGCGCACGGCAACCTGCGCGAGAGCAAATGGCTCAACGAATTCGACGGCCAAGTGGTCGGCATGATCAGCCTGACCCCTTTCACGCTCTACCGCGCGCTGCACCAGAAGCACCACGTCAATCTCGCCACAGTGAAAGATCTCGAGNTGTGGCCCTTCGTTGATCCGCAGCAGCCCCTTTGGTGGCGCCGCGTCGCCGCCTTTCTCGAGCTGAACTTCGGTTTTTTCTACACGCCGCTTCTTTTCTGGCGCGTTTTTCTGGAGAAGCCTTCGCCCGTCACGAACAAGGCGGTGCGGACCAAGATTTGGCGCGAAACGGCCGGCATGANCCTTCTTTGGGGCACGACGCTCGGCCTCGTCGCATGGTTCCATGTCTGGAGCTGGTTCCTCGTCATCTACTTCATCCCCGCCTTCATCGCCGGCAACATGCAAAGCTGGCGCAAATACATCGAACACGTCGGCCTTAGCGGCAACACCGGGCGCAGCGCGACCCGCAGCGTCATTGTCGATACCACGGCCGGCCGCTTCGTCGCCCTCAGTCTCCTGCACCAGCCGCTGCACGGTGTTCACCATGTGAAGAGTTCCATCCCTTATGACGAACTTCCGGACCATGTCGATCTGATCGACCCTTCCGACGAGGGCGACACCACGCCGTTTCCCAACTATCGCTCCGCCTTCGTGGATCTGCTGAGGTGCCTGCGCGATCCCCGCGTCGGTGCACAGTGGGCCACGGTCGATAGGGCTCACCATGCCGCCTAGCGACACGCCGTCCGGCGAGCTGCTCTACGAGGCAGCCGGACTGACCAAAGAATACGACGGCGGGAATGTCCCCGCCTTGCGCGGCGTCGATCTGCGCATACGCCGCGGCGAATTCGTCGCCATCGTCGGCCCGAGCGGTTGTGGAAAGACAACGCTGCTCAACATGCTCGGTCTGCTCGACCGGCCGACCGCGGGCACCTTGCGCTTCCGCGGTCGCGATCTCACGGCGCTCGGCGACCCCGCCTCTTATCGAGCACGGGACATCGGGTTCATTTTCCAGTCCTTCCACCTCCTGCCCAATTTCACCATCGAGGAAAACGTGCAAATCCCCATGTTCGGCCTGCCCGGAGCGCCCGCCGCGCGCCGTGCCAGGGCCGTCGAACTCCTCGCATCGGTCGGACTTTCCCACCGGCTCGACCACTTGCCAGTCAAACTCTCCGGCGGCGAACGCCAGCGCGCCGCCATCGCGCGGAGTCTGGCCAATCGTCCTTCCATCCTTCTGGCCGACGAACCGACCGGCAACCTCGACAGCAAGAACTCCGCGCATGTCATGGAATTGCTCCAGCGCCTGCGTGTGGAGCATGACGTCACGCTGGTTATGGTGACGCACGACCGCGATTTGGCCGCCCACGCCTCGCGTCTGGTCGAAATCCGCGATGGGTGCGTTGTTTCCGACGGACTGACCTCATGAATTTCCTCCAAGTCATCTTTCGCGGCCTCTGGCGACGCCCGGTCCGCACCGGTCTCACCGTGCTGGGTATCGCCATCGGAATCGCCGCGGTTGTCGCGCTGGTCGGCATGGCCTCAGGTTACGAAAAAAGCGTGGTCAACCAACTCGACACCATCGGCATCGATGTCGTGGTCAGCAACATGCAGGGCGGGATCATGCCCAAGGCCTTCGAGGAGACCGTGCGCGACAGCATCGCGTCGCTGCCCGGCGTGACCGCAGCCAACGCCACGCTCATGCAAATGCTGAGCGTCGAGGATGCGCCCATGATGGTCGTTTACGGACGGGAGTGGGGTTCGTTCACGTGGGAAGGACTCAAAGTCCTTGATGGACGGCTTCCGCAGAACGCGGAAGAACCGGCCGTCGTGCTCGGCAAGCTCGCGGCCGAGGTGCTCGGCAAAAAAGTCGGCGACCCGCTGCAGATTGAAGCCGCCGATTTCACCGTGGTCGGCATCGTCGACGGATCATCCGTGCTGGAAAATGGCGCGGTTAACCTGGCCCTCCCGCGCTTCCAGGAAGCCTCTGGTTACGAGGAACGGGCCAATTTCGTGAATATTCGCGTCGAAGACGGCACCGATGTGGAAGCACTTTGCACGGCCATCGAAGCGCAGCATCCCGGCTTGCGTGCGGTGGCCTCCGGCGAAGTGGTCGGCACGAGCCAAGGATTCCAAATGGCCCGCGCCATGAGCTGGAGCACGTCACTGCTCGCCATCATTGTCGGCGTCCTCGGTGTGATGAACACCATGCTGATGAGCGTCTTCGAGCGCAAACACGAGATCGGTGTGCTCCTTGCGCTCGGATGGCAGCGCGCGCGGATCATGGCGCTCATCCTTTGCGAATCGGCTGCCATGGGACTCCTCGGCGGGATCGTCGGCGTGTTGCTCGGCGCCGGGGTCCTCGCCGTGCTTGAAACCACGCCTTACGTCCGCGGATTCCTCGAGCCCGACCTCGGCTGGTCACTCGCCGTTCGTGCCGTGGTCATCGCTATGCTGGTCGGCGTGGTCAGCGGGCTTTATCCGGCGTGGCGCAGTTCGCGGCTTTCCCCCAGCCTTGCGCTTCAGGGTTGACCACCGCCCCGCACGGTCGTTCAGTGCGGAAAGCCATGCGCTATCTTTTCCTCGTCCCCGCTTTTGTGGTCCTCACCGCATTCCCCGTCGCCGCCCTCGAATGGACGGCACCGAATCTGGCCAGCGCCATGGCCGCCGCGGTGGAGGACGGGGATGCCACGGCGCGCGTGAAGATGACTTCGCCCGGAAGCGGTGTGCTGCAAATCCGGATCAAGTCGCGACGCAGCGTGGGAAATACCCTGACAGCTTACGAGATCCTCTGGCCGAACGAACGAAAAGGAGAAGCATTCATCCTCCGGAAATCCGGCNACGGCACTTTCAAAGCAGCCGGTGGAACGGCTGATAAACTNGGCGCGGCCGACATGTCGAAGTCCGTCTTCGGCACGGCCCTGGCTTACGCGGACGTCATCGAAAATTTCTTCCGCTGGAATAACCAATCGCTGGCCGGCACCGAAACGGTCGGCAAAACGGAGTGCGTTGTCCTCGAGTCCCGTCCCGGCGGCCAAGATGCGAGTATTTACGGCCGCGTGCGCAGTTGGATCGATCCGCGGCGCATGGTCACCATGCGGGTGGAGAAATACGACAAGTCCGGACGCCTCGCCCGGCGCATCGAGACCACGCAAGTGGCCAAGGACGATACCGGAAAAAACGTCCCGTCCGGAATGCGCGTGACAGCGGGAGAGAAAACCACCGAGATCGATGGCGCCAACATCCGCCACGACGTCACGCACACGGACGCGGACTTCGCGTTCTAAGCGCGCTTTTGGAAAACCTCCACGTCGAAGACGTGGCCCGAATGGTGACGCCCTGCCGGGGTGAAGCCGGCCGTGGCTAGCAGGCGCTGCATTTCGGGGCGGCCTCGGTAGCGGAATTTTTTGCCGAACACTTCCATGATGCGGACCGCGCTGATCAAACGGAAAGTGTTGGTCACGAGCGAGCCGCCGGGAGCGGTCATGGCTGCCACATTGCGCACCAGATCCTCGGCATGCGGCGGTCCCTGCGGCTCGGGATGTCCGAGATGCCGTTCCGTGGTGGTGAAGGTGTGACCCGGAAAATATTCGAGGATGCCCATCACGGTGATAACGTCATGTGGACGGTCATCGCTCGGGGCAAGCAGGTCCTCGGTCAGCGTCTGCACGCGTCCCGACTCGAGGAGTTGGCGCGTGCCCCCGAGCTTGGCGAGAAGGCGGGCNGCTTTGGCCACGTTGGGGGCTTCGCGGTCGGCAATGACCGCCGAGATAAGCGCCGGATCGTGNCCATCGGCGAGCAAACGATCGAGGACGAGCACCATGCTCAGGCCGGCACCGGCGGCTACCGCTTTGAGCCGGACTGGTTCCCCGCGCGAAAGCCGCGCGGCGGCCAGATCGCGGGTGCAACGTGTTTCCCAGACAAAGCGAAGCTGCACATCACGGGCCTGCACGGAATCGAGCATAATGTGGTCCCAGGTTCCGGCCGCGCGGCGGATCTCCGGAACGAGCATCATGTAAAGGGCGTTCATCGGATCGCCTCCCTCGACGAAATCCTGCGTGTCGGCCCGCGAGGGCTCGAGCAAAGTGGCGGCGTAAGGATGTCCGGAACGCTCGAGAATGCGGTTGCGGAAAACAACAACCTCACGGCCGTCGGGCCCGGAGCGCCCTTCCATGCGTGTGGTCCCTTGCATCAGACGCCAGACCAAGCGGGCCAAGGCGCGNCGCACGAGGTTGGAAGGACGCGGAGGCTCCGCCTCAAACACGCGTTCACTCAGGCTGGCCACCACGGTGCGGGCCTCCTCCTCGCGGCCATGACCGAAGAGCGCGGCCACGGCTTCCATCGGCGGAAGCGGGTTATCCGCGAGGGCAGACAGCGGGGGCGAAGTCGCGCTCACAAGTGTTCGACGAGGACGCGTTTTATCTCCGCCATGCCGAGCGGATGCAAATGGCTCCAGTGCCCGCTGGGAATGACGCGCTCGCTTCGCGCCCCATCCATGTGGCTGCTCCAGTAAGGGACGATACCGTCGCTGCTTTCAGGTCTGGTCCGGTCGAGAAAACCGCCCTTGCCGCGATCGCCGATGAGCGAGTGGTAAGGCACTCCGGGAGCGGTGGGCATGGCATTGATCTTCTCGAGGAAAGGACTGTCCGGGTCGAGGAGGTCGATGCTGTTGGGAAAGCGGCTGCGGCTGCGCGTGCGAACTTCGGGACGGGCCTGCGACAGAACCTCGGCATAGGTCTCTTTGTCCGCCACCGGATTGCCGACGAGGGCTGCGCCGACACGCCCCCAGAAATCGACCGCCATGTCACTCCCCCGGTGCGACGCGGAGACGAAGATCACGCGGGAAATGTCCGGCACAGGCTTGAAGAGGAGCATGCCGTCGAGCATGCGGCGCGCTTTGTCCGACAAAGAAAGCTGCTCCGGGGGCTTGTCGAAATAGAGATTCCACAGTTCGTCACGGCTGTCGGTGATGAGCGCCCGGGTGATCATGCCACCCATGCTGTGCCCGATGACCACGGCATCGCGCAGGCCGGGGTGGTGGCGGCGCGCTTCGGCCAGCTGCTCGCGCAGGAAGGAAGCGGCCAGCGGATAAGGAAGGCCCGAGGGGTAGGCATAGAACCAGATCTGGTAGTTCTCGCGGATAACCGGATCACCGCGCAGGAATTCGACGAGCGGCGCCCAAGTGGCCGGCGAGTTGCCCAGACCGTGGATGCAGATGATCGGGATTTTGCGCGGGTCGTAGGGTTGCAGGCGGGCCAACCGCGCACGGCCGGCGAATTCCTGCGGTTTGAAAAGCCCGAGCAACTCGCGCTTCTGCAAATCAAGTTCGTCGAGGGCCAGCGCCAGCGGCCCTTGGAAGTCCGCAGCCAAGGGGTAAGTCCGCCCGTCGAAAACAATCTTCTCGCGGGCCAGCGGATCGGAAAGGGCGATGTCGGCCTGCCGTCCGCGGAAATTCACCAACGCGGTCATGCCGTAGTAGACGTTCTTGCCCTGCGCGAAGGGATCCAGCTTCGTATAGTCGACCTTTCTTCCGGCCACGACCAGCGGCGCACCCAGTCCCTGCTTGAGCACGCGGTCGCCGACCAGTTTCCCGCGGAAGTCGTAGCGGTCCGACGGACGAAACTCGAAGAGCGACGGATGGAATTGCTTTTCCTTGGACGGCGGCGTGAGGGTCAGACGCCAGGGCTTTCCGCCGGCCGAGGGAGCNACGACGGGCCGGTCCCACGGCGCGAGTTTGTGGTCGTAAATGAGGTCCATGACCCGCGCCACGGCGAAATTGTAATCGCTGCGGAGGACGGCGTTTTGCGGATCGCGCGCGAGTTGGCGGCGCGCTGCATCGGCCGCATCGAGATAAGCACCGAGTTGCGCCAGCGGATCGCGGGAAAGACGGTTCTGGGCAAGAGCGAGTTGCTTTTGCTCCGCGGTGTTGGCCAGAGAAGCGGTGTTGCGGATGAATCGGACTTCGGAATACTTCACGCAACCGCAAAGCAAGGCTGCGAAGACCAGAGAGAGGGGGCCTCGAAACATCATGCGAACCACACTAATTTCGCCCCTGCGGGAGTCAACCCCCGCTCAACCGCCGCCGAGCAAACCTTCCTTGATCGAAGCCTGCAGGGGACGGCCGATCCAAAGGCGCAGCATGACATGGTAAAAGTCATGGCCTGCAATCGTCCCGACCTCACGCCCGTCCAATCCGAGCACGGTGCCTTGGCCGGGAACATAGTCGATCGTGATGATCCGCCCCGGTTGGATGTCGCCGCCTTTTTCCAGGTGCCCGAGGTAAGCGGACAATTCGGCGGCGTAAGTTTCTTTCTCCGCGGTGGTGAGGTTCTGATCGACGTTCTCGCGCACCGTGGCCATGAAATCTTTCTTTTCGACCGCCCGCAGCATGTTCATATGAATCCGCTTGGCGCCGCGATCGGCCGTCATGATGGCCACTCCGTCCGGATTCCGTTCTTCGAGGAACAAGCCGACGTGATAAACCGGAAATCCCCAGACCGTGCGCGTGGCCTTGCCATTCAGGACGAGGCTCTGCCCCCCCACTTCCGCCGTTGCCGGAGTCGCAGGCGCTTGGCCCCCGGCACGGCCGATGGCGGCAAGGAGTAACGCCAAGGCGAACAAGATGCGCGACGGATTCATCTACGGTGTCTCCGGCAACGCGCCGGGAAAGACGGGTTCGAGTTTGTCGGTTTTCACCCAGCCATCCACGCCAACGGGTAGCCGGACGAGCGACCAATCGTCGCGCGAAGCAATGATGCGGACGACCTGCGTCTTCCCGAGGTCGGCCATTTTTTGCGAATTGGCGCTCGGTGCGCTGAGCGCCTCGGTGGCATCCGCGACCATGGCGGTGCGGGCCAGCGCGATGCGCGAATCGCCCGCCCACGAAACCGCGACCGCGGTGGCACCAATCAGAGCGAGAAGAAATCCGAGGAAGGCGAGACCGCGGTGCCGCCCCGCGGAGAAAAGGGCGAAGACAAGAAGAAGCAGACCGGCCCAGAAAAACAGGCTGCCGAGCAGGACAAGGAGGTCGAAGGAGATGTATTGTCCGACAATCTCGGCGAAACCGAGTCCGGGGGCGGGCACGCCGAGTTCTCCGAGGACATGTTCAAGACTGCTGCGGGCAGCAGTGTTCGAGGGATCGAGCGCCAAAGCGCGCCGGTAGTTGATGGCCGCGGGAACAACGCGGCCCGCGCGGTAGTCGGCGTGACCCAGATTGAGAAAGACCGCCGGGTCGAGCGAACCGTCGGCGACCAATTTCTCGTAGGCGCGACGCGCCGCCTCATAGTCTCCTTCGGCATAGGCACGCAGGCCTTCCTCGAAAGAATCCCGCTGCGGCGCAGCCTCTTGGGCAAGACTCGGCAGAGCAGCGACAACCAGGGCAAGAAGGAGAAAAAACTTAGGCATGATTCGAGGCAAATTTGTCGAGCACCGCGGAGAGTCGTCGCCGTTCGGCGGGATCGAGCGCATCGGCGGCGCTTCCTCCGTATTTGAGTTCGTCGCGGCGGGCGAGCATGGATTGCAGGTCGCGGCGCTCGGCGGGATCCGCGACGCGCCGCGTCAGCGCTTCGTCGGAGTCGATGAGCGCAACCGGCTTGCCGTCGAGCAAGGCGAGCCGCGCCTGCACGAATTGAGCCGCAGCGGCATAAAAGTCCGCGGGAGCGGACGCCTTGTGGTAAGCAGACTTCGCTTCGCGCAGCACCGCCTCCGTCTCCGCGGTCAGGGCACTCTTCCGCGCGCGGCGCCGCTGCCAGAGAAGATAGGGTATCGACAGGAGAAGCGCGGCCAGCAGCGCGATGTTGATCCAATGGAAAGAGGGTTGGAGAAGACGGGGGACGAAACTCCGACCGCCGCCGGCCAAGGTTGCAGCCGGTCCCGCGATATCACCGGGCACCGCGGGTGCCGCCGCGGTGGGATCACTGCCGGTCCCGCCGGTTTGCGCGGTAGCAGCGGCATCGTCGGGTCCCGCGCCGCCACCCGCCGCCGCGACAGTCTGCGGCTCTGCTTTGAGCGTGAAATATTTTTTCTTCTGCGGATCGAAGTAGGAAAACTCCGCACCCGGCGTGGCTGTCTGGTCGCGACGCGCCACCATGCTGATCTCGAATGTTTTGGTGCCACCGTAGCCGATGGCATCGGCCGCGGTGAAAGTATCCTTCGGCGTATAAACGCGCCATCCGTCCTCGCCGGTCAACACCGGTGCGGAGACTGCATCGAAGTTGCCGCGGCCTTCGACGGCAAGAGTGAGAGTGACGGGTTCGCCGGAGGCTGCTTGGTCCGGCGAGGCCGAGGCGTCGAGACTGAACTGCCCGATGGCACCGGTGAAGTTGGCCGGGCGTCCCTCGCGCGGGAGGGCCTGCACCTGCAAGGCGCGCGGCTCGGTGCGAGCTTGGATGTTTTCCGCCCGCCCGATGCCGGGCATGGGGAAGTTGCGGAAAAATTGGTCGAAGAAAGGATCCATACCGGGCATCGCTCCCTGCGTGACCATGCGGCCTTCCATGGCGGCGGAAGGAATTTCGATCTCACCCGGTTTGACCGGCGTGATCGCGCTGCGGAAGGTCACCACATTGTAGGGAATGTCGCCGACAATCTGCTCGGTCTGCTCGGGCTCGGTCAGCGGCGCCGCAGTGAAGCCGTCACCGCCGAAGCTCGGAGGCTGCAGGTTGTCGAACGCGATGTCGGCACGGTAGTGGAAACGCAGTTCGACCGGAACGACCTCGCCCGCGTAAGCCGTCTTGCTGCCGATGATGATCTCTCCGAAATACGGTGCGGGTTCGCCCTCGGGCGTAAGCGGCGGGGTGCGGCCCTGTGCGGGTTGCTGCGGGGCTTGGGACGGCGGACGCACCCGTTGCTGCTGTTGCGGCGGCATTTGCTGCGGTTGGCCNGGCGAGAANGGNGGCGGTATGACTTGGCGCACCGGCGGGGGCTGCGATGGGGGCACATATCCACCGGCGCCCGTCACGGTGA
>JGI24766J26685_10000559_pt1 | contig 10600 bp, 5 predicted proteins | sample SanBayMetagenome_FD_26685 | JGI IMG/M metagenome (IMG submission 26685)
ACGCCAATTTCAATTTTTTTTTTCTCAACGGAGGGGAGGATTGATTTAAAGTCCCTGTCATAAAATTGAAATTATTGTTGATACCGCATTATTGATTATTGACACATATTACTGAATCACTGAAATTGACACTTGTTCTTTTATATTACAGTTGAATGATTGTTACGGAATGATTGACTGAATTTGCACATTTGAAATTTGAAGACACCGAATCAAGAATCACTAAGTCACAGTGCAACGAATGGAAGATTGAAGACTTTCAACCTAGTGGATCCCTTTGATCCCCGAAAAAGGATCTCAGAGCGACTGGCAGCAAGAATGAATTTACCGTATCATATATCTCTTGTTTGACGGATGATTAACGGAACGAAAGAGATTATAAAGAGTTGTTTCCCATAACTAAGCATAGCTCACCTCAATCCTGAGAAGCTCACGTTGTGTTGATCGACACGAGGCATGTGTATTCCCATGTTGCGCTGCGATTGATGAGTAAAAGAATGTTCTGTCGCACTAGCGCACTTTTATAAAAAACCTGTAAAATGCGAGTTAATTGCAAAAAAGGCACCGAGCGGATTGATTTATAAACCATAAGAAAAACATTCCGAACTGTCTTGAATGTTTCTTTCTTCAGCGACGCAATGTCACTTTTAATTGTGATACCATTATGCATCGTCATTAAAAATGGAAAATTGAATTTTGCATAATGAAGATGGTTATATAGTATTTCGTTTCGGTGGCTCGCGAAATAAAAAACTGTAAACGAAAAGTCTATTAAAAGAAAAATAGACAACCAAAAATATTGAATGTTTATACGCGGAAATTTTTATACTAAAGGCTCAAGAAGAGGAGACGCGCCAATGTGTGTATATAACTACATGCATTGCAAGTCGTCATGGACCCTGGATCTTCAACGACCAGAGCCAATGTGAATGTGTTTCGATTGAATGAAATTTAATATACCCGAATATTGAATGCCATGCCTATTAGAACATCTTAATAAGAAAATGATGTCAATTGTATAAGACATACATTTCAACCGTGATGGAGGGAGGATTGTGAGCGATAGAATATTAAGATGTATAATATTAACATAGCGAAGCAATACATAAAAATGATGAGCGCCATTGAATATACTTAAGACCTGAAACAACCGCATATATGAGATCATATGGAAATCTGCCAAAGCCTTGCTTGAAGGAAATAAACCTGAAAGCCCAGCAACCGCAGAGTCGGAAGAGCGGCGATTCTGGTACCATCGACTTCGGTGTTTTATTCTTACCATATAGTATTGGTCTTACTTTGTGATTGGAATTATTAGGAGATACTAATAATTACTGTGGAAGCATACGGCTTAAGGGAGAACGGGACTATCAGGCAAGCTACCTGGTAGAGAGCCTATGCCCTCAGGGAATCATCGGATGATCACGTAAATATACCGGTATCTATGCATGCAATACTTAGGTATATTTAAGAGTAACGTAAAGTAAACGATCATTGATATATAATATATATTTATATATATTATATTGCCTATCCGAATTATAGGCAACGTACCACAGTTTTGGCGCAGTCTAACGTTTTCCTTTCAGCCTTTAAAGGGGGGTGGAGTCATCAAAGTTTTGTTTGAAGTGCTATTTTTGGTGTGGTCTAGAATTGTATGTGTTTTGAATATATGCGCAATATTCAATTCGGATACGATAGACTAATTAGCACGTGATTATTGTCTGAAAACATCAGACATGATATTCTTTTTCTAAGACCCCCATGGAAGGTGCTCAAAAACCTGAAGAACAAAGGCACGAATTAAGTGACGTAGAACCAGTTGAACTGGCAGAAGTAAAGGAAAGCGATTCTGATTTGAATATCGACGACGATACGATAAGTGGAGTTACATCTAGATCTTCGCAAAGTCCTCAAAGAACAAGAATGGCCTCTAAATTATCAGAACCAACGGCGGATGAACTGGCAATGATATCAGAAATGATGAAAGCCATGAAAATGGAATCAGAACGACAAGCAGTGATAGATGCATTAAAAAAGTATCAATCAGATCCCGAAGTGAAAGACGAAGTTGAAAAACTAACAGCCAAATTAGAAGAGCAACAAGCTAAGGAAGATGGAAAAGGCAATTGGCAGAGAGAACCAAAAACAGCGAGTAAATTTGTACAGAATATTCCAAAATTCGGAGTAAACGACAAAGTGACATGGCCAGAATTAGTTTCACATTTAGAAATGGTTCAAGAAACTGGGATATATAGCGACACTGAACTAAAGATAATGTTGTTTGGTGCATTTGAAGGCCCAGCTTCTGAATACGTTAGAGCTCACAAGGAAATATTTCAGCAGTCATTTTCGAGAGCAATGGCTATTTTAGAAAAGGTGTTTGGAAAGACAACAAGCCAGAATGTGCATGATCTTTCAAACATTCAACAATTGCCAAATGAGAAGGTGGATTTTTTCGAAGGAAGATTGATAAATGCAGCTGGAAAATTGAAACCAGAGAGACCCCAGTTCATTCGAAGAGAGTATGATGAAGCAAAAAAGGAATGGAAAACAGTTCCTAATGATGATTACAAGCGAGAATTATACAGATACGAAGGAGAATGTCGTATTCTTGAAAAATTGATGTTGCAGCAGTTCTTGAATGGATTGCGTCAAGATATTAAAAGACAAATAAAGATTGACGCAGCAATGTATACAGAATTAAGTGAAGCAGTAAAAGCAGCCAAAATGGTTGAACAGTTTTTGGATTTCCAACTAGGAATGGTTAATGCAGTGACAACATCAAAGGACGACAAGGAAGAAACCAACGCAGTGTATAATTCAGGAAAAGGTAGAGGTCGAGGTAGAGGACGAGGACGAGGACAATACATTAAGGATATGGAAAGTCAAGCAGTTCCAGGCTCAGGAGCGAAACCAAAGAAAGGAGGTTTCAATATTCAAAATGCAAGGTGTTATCGGTGCAACCGATTTGGGCATTTTTCTCGAGACTGTACTCAGACGATCGTGAAGTACGTGAAGTCTCGATCACCATCTCCAAATCAAGGAGCCACGGGAACATCATATCCTGGAAAAAGTGGATTTAAGAGAAAAACGGTTTTTAGACAGGCTAGAAACCCAAGGAGAGGAGATCCGAATTGTCAAAAATGCAGACAATTAAAGAGAAGTTGCAGCAGGCATCGTCGGAATTCCCAAAATAAGAAACAGCAATATGTTAACCAAGTGGAAACTGAACCAGAAGATGAAGAAGAAGAAGAATATGAAGACGAAGAAGTATATGAGGAGTATGTCGATTATGAAGATTCAAAAAACTAAAAAGGAAAGGTAATCCCAAAAAAGGAATTCGGAAGGGATTACCCATCATTATTTTAGAAACAGACAGCACAAACCCGCAATATTTTTTGTTAGATTCTGGAAGTACAAGATGTTTATTGCAAGAATCTAGTTTAAAAGGAAATCATCAGTATGTAAAAAATAATTTGAAAGTGAAAGCAGTAACAGGAGATCCGATCAAAATAGAAGGACAACTCGACATACATTTGAAATTAGGAAATGAAGACATTGGAAGTCAAAGGTTCCTAATTCAAAAAGATGATTTTCCATCAGATTTTCAAGGAATTCTGGGAACGGATTGGTTAACAAATAATGGAGCGATTATTGATTATAAAGTAGGAGCAGTACGAATCAATAATCAAAAGACGTGGATACCATTTTGGGACTATACACCGACTGAATCCTATGGAATAAATGCTGTGATAGACAATACTATTGAACCTGAACCGATGGAAGAATACGAAGTCGTAGCAAGGGTTAAGATTAATGCTACAAAACCAGGAAAGATTCCGGCTCTCACAACTGGTAATTTGGAAGTTAAATGGAGAAAGAATAATATTCCTGAAAATGACGATGAAGTCATCATATACGTTGAACCGAATCGACGAATAAAATCTGATTTAGAGGGACTAACCATAGGACGAGCATTGTTAAATGGACGCCATGGAAGATCTTATGTCCCATATGTCAACATAACGGATCAGGAATATTATGTGGATAAAGGGGATGTCCTAGCCATAGGAACTATCCTAATAAAGAAGAAATTACCAGATGAATCAGAAGAAAGCGAGAAGCGAAGAAAGGATCCAAAAGAAAGTCTGAATTTAAATGATAGGAAAAATTCCGACTATAAACTAAAAAGAGAAGAGAGTCTAAATCAACACACGAAGAGGGATTTGGACTATAAACAAGCATTACGGACGCGTAATGAGGAAACGAAGTTTTCAACTTCGAAGCCTGACGTTTCACGAAAAACAGGCGCAAACGCTTCAAAGGATCAAAAGAATCAACAGTCCAAGAAGGTATACCATAAAACAACAAAAGGACAAGTTGAGAAAGAAAATGATCAAGGCAAGAAGCAAGAAAAGGGAAGAGAATCAATTTTCATCGGGGCATTAAACATTATGGATGGAAAAGAATTTGATAAAGCGGAAGATATAACGAAATTAATAGAGGCGGCTATTAAAAAGAGTGAATGCCCTGAAAAACATCAAATGAAATTAAAAAGATTACTAAGTACATTCCAGGACGTTTTGGCAAAGAAAGGTGACTCTGTTGGATTATGTGAATTCTACCAACCGTCAATTAATCTAGACACGGAGGAACCTATCTACGTCCCACAATACCCTATACCTCATGCTATGAGGAAAGAAGTAACATCATCAATCAACCAATTTTTGGAAGAAGGAATCATTCAATATAGTAGAAGTCCATATAATGCACCTACCTTGATGGTAAAGAAAAAGGACAGTGGTTATAGAATGGTCGTAGATTATCGAAAGTTAAATATGCATATAATTACAGACCCATTTCCATTACCACGAATAGCTCAAATATTAGAAGATTTAGGAGGATGCAAGTATTTCACAACTTTAGACTTATTGAATGGATTCTACAACCTGGAAATAAAACCATCCGACAGATACAAGACAGCATTTTCAACGCATGATGGGCATTATGAATTCATCAGGTTACCAATGGGACTGAAAAATAGTCCATCGATATTCCAACGTATGATGAATGCAGTGCTTCAAGGAAGTTTAGGCAAATATGCTTATATATACATAGATGATATTGTCATCTATAGCAAAACAGCGAAAGATCATTTAAAGCATATCGAGAAGATATTGTTACAACTTCGAGAAGCAAATTTAAGAATTAAATTCTCAAAATGCCAATTCTTTCAAACCAGCGTTGAGTATCTTGGATACATAATAGGACGTGACGGAATGCGTGTAAACCCTAAGAAGCTAAAATCTATTTCACATTTTCCCATTCCCAAAGATGTGAAGGGAGTACAAGCATTTCTGGGACTCGTGGGATATTTTCGACTATTTGTCGAGAACTTTGCTTCCATCGCACGCCCACTATACGATCTCTTGAAGAAGTCAACCGAATTCAAATGGACTATAAGGCATACCACAGCTTTCAACAAGTTGAAGGATGCTTTAATGAACGCCCCAGTTCTGGCGTTCCCAGACTTCGACAAAGAATTTATACTCACAACAGATGCAAGTTCAATTGCATTAGGGGCAATCTTAACACAAGAGACACCTAAGGGAGAAGTGCTTATATCATGCCACAGCAGAGCCCTAAAAAAGGCGGAGATTAATTATTCAAACACCGACAGAGAATTGAGTGCTGTGATGTATGGAGTGAAACAAAACAGAAGTTATTTGTGGGGACATCCATTTGTAATACGAACCGACCATATGGCCATACCATATCTACAGAGAAACATGACGGATAATTACCGTGCTATCAGATGGCATACAGAACTCGGAGAATATACCTATCGAGTTGAACACCGAAAGGGTAAAAGCATAGGACATGCCGACGCTTTATCAAGATACCCTCATAATGAAGAATTAACGTGTTATTTATCACCCAGTATGCAATCAACAGATTTTGTGCCAATATGGGATTTGAAATATTGGAAGAAAATGTTAGACCTAGAAAAAGAGAAACCTGATTGTCAACAAAACCAAGACTACAAGGAAATTGGAGGTCTAATATATTTCATCAAAGAAAATAAACAAATATTATGGGTACCACGAAAACTTCGGTTTGAAGTAATTCAAGCATTTCATGACCCTCCATCTATGGGTCATCAAGGTGTCGATAAGACATATAATGCCATGAAGGAACTTGTCACATGGAAAAACATGCAAAAGGATGTTCGATCCTATATACAGAGTTGTGACGTATGTCAGAAATATAAAGCTTTTAAACATATGACCCCGAGTCAACGAGTACCAATACCGTTAGCCCCATTTGAAGAAATAAGTATGGACATTGTAGGCCCAGTTCCAAATAGTAGGGCAGGAAATCGATATGTATTAGTTATACAAGACCGATTGTCAAGATGGTTAGTATTTACCCCAATCCCTGATCAATCAGCAGAAACAACAATAAGAGCTTTTCTGACTAAATGGATATGTGTTTACGGAGTACCTAAAAAAGTAATAACAGACAGAGGAACCAACTTTGTCAGCGAGCTGTTCGCTGAATTACATAAATTTTTAGGTATTCGTCCATCAAATACTTGTGCTTATAGACCGCAAGGAAATGGTCAAAATGAGCGAAGCCATCAAACGTTACATAAGTATCTAGCAATGTATTTAGAACCATCTACACGAAGTACATGGGATACTATGTTAAGCGTGGCATCATGGGTACATAATAGTACCCCTCATCGAAGCCTCAATATATCTCCGTTTGAGGTAATAACGGGATTAAAACCAAGACAAGCGCAAGCTTGGCTTCCTCAGCAAGGAGAAACAGCACAAGAAATGTTCCAACAATATATGGATTACTATGGAGTCAACAAGAAAAAGTTGACAGAAATACGAGAAATGGCGAGAGAAATGATAGGCAAAGCACAAACAGATTACCTAGAAAGATTGAATAGAAATTCAAAAGAGTTAATTTATAAAGTAGGAGATTTAGTATTAATTCGAGTACAGGATCGAAGTACGTATATTAGTCGAAAATGGTCAGCGAAATATAAAGGACCTTATCGAGTGACAGCAATTATTGGACCAACGGTAGTAAAAATAAAGGATCCAGAAACAAATAAAGAAGATTTAATTCATATTGTTTATCTCAGACCGTATAGGGAAAAATCGCCACCACCATCGTCATTGGAAGAAGAACCCAGAAGTTATCAATCCGTAGAAATTGGGTTAGGACAAAAATATACTATTCGAGATGTTCCTGAAAGCGAGCCAGAAAGTGACGTTGAAAGTTTACCAGATTTAACGGAAGTCACGCCATTTGGAGCAACAGGACAGGATATTTTAGCTGAAACCGAAAAAGACCATTATGATGTGGACATTGGAATTTTGCCACCTGAAGATTCTTGGCAGGAATCTCCAACAAGTACTGCCAAAAGTACCCCAACTAAATATCACGAAATTCCATCAAGTGACGAAAGCATGAGCCCAAGCTTTTTAGAGAATTCAGGAGCCATGGCAACAGCTTCTAGCGGTACAGTCAGCAGCGAATCTTCACCGGAAGATCCTCGAAAGCAGGACCGGAAGAAAACGTGGCGAGAAAAAATCGCAGAAAACACGAAAAGTTTATTAACTATGTGGCAAACAGGTGCACCTAGCGACAGTGAAGAGGAACCAAAACGCCCTCTCACGCGTTCTCAAACATCGGATTTGTTTCGATGGGAACCAAAGCGTTCATCTGGCGCAAAGCCAAAGAAACGTGTTCAATTTGACGTCAAGACACGTTCACAAAGTGAGTCGACGCCCTCATCTTCAAAACAAACGGGGGGTGAAATGCGTGCAGCGCACACTCCTGACCTAGAAAGTAAGGAAGGTGAAGATCAAGGTCGTCGATCCAAACGTCTGGCATCCAAACCCAAGCCGGACTATCACGAACCGCGCTTAGAAAGTCAACGCGAAATCCGAACGCGACATTTAAAATCTAAGCAACCAACGGACAAGTGAGTAATTTTTCGAATTTCAAAATTCAAGATTATATTTCAATGGAAATCGGAACCAAAATGGTTCTACTAGGAATTATAATCGGATGTTTCACAGTGATTGTGATAATGACAAAAGCAATATTCTTTCCTAATGTTGCATCGTTTCAGAGTGATATAGTAGCTTTAACGGTGATTCAAACTGTGCTAATTATTTTATGGATTTTGACATGTGGACGCATGATTGGAAATGAATTAGTAATAGAATTCATTGACTCACATGTGTGAATGTTGAATTAGCATGAAAATATTAAAACATTCCCGATATACAATGCTATAGAGAACATTATTATACTTGACTTCATTATTGATTCCAGATATGGCAATTATCAGTTTTCTATCCATTGGCGTCGTGCTCGTCTTAATGCTCACTGGACACCTCAGGGGCCAAGGAGTTGGTTTCGAAGCATTAAACGAAATAATGGACAAGCAGCAGAAGGAACAACCGAGCCAAGCAGCATTGGAATCGATAATGAAGACTCCAACAGTCAACAATGTTAAGGAAGCGAACCGGCAACGGAAACCGAATCAATTGGAAGCTGAGTATGAACGGTATTTTGAACCTAATAGCGTGGAATTTAGATCATTGCCGAATACAAATGGTTTAACTATAACTGAAACTGAATCTCTGTGTTTTCCAACCTCAAATTGGATTTTTGCCTCTAAGTTTAGTCCATATGATGCTATGAAAGATTATCTTGAAGGAATAGGTGAAATTGAGGATATGTACGGTAGTTTATGGTACGAATCTTTGGATGGAGCTACAAAGGCTCCTCCAACCCCAACTACTGAATCAAAAGTTAAAACCATAACAGACAGAGAAGAAGGAGAAAACAAATTCCTTATGATGAACATTTTCAGAAAAATCAAGTTCAGGTATATGAAAATTAAACCATTGATCAGAGCTTTAGCGAAAGAATTCAAGACTCAAATACCATATTTGACAATAGCGACATTGAAACATTTCTTTCCCATATTAGGATCGTTACCGGCCTCAGTGGAAGTTAATGCATTGAAACGATTAGTCAAAATAAAAGACAACCAGAAATATTATTCGAAGAGATTTATTGAAGATGCAGATACAATAGGAGTAATTGGAGATGTACCTGACGGAATAACCCCCGAAAATGAAACCAGACGAAAGGCAACAACGAATCAATTCATAAATTTAGGACAAAACAACTTGCAGAATATAGCAATGTTTGAGAGAATCATCAACGCATTCATGCAAAATCAATTAGATCCAAGCTTTTATGACAACATAGAAAGCGTTAGATCGGCAATACAAAGCATAGTTGACGGAAACCCTGGAGAATTGTTAGAAACAACAGATCAAATTTTAGGAAGACTATTTGAAACAAAAACAACCTACTTAGCAAAACAAAATGGAACAGATGAAGGACCAGATGGAGAATTAGGAAATACCACATATGCAGTGTACACAATTTTACCGATTTTACAGAAACAAGGATACTATAGGACATATATGATTGAAATGATGCCTTTCGAAGAAAATGAAAAGACGTATAGATATGAGACGAAATTTAAAACGGTAATGCAGGATATGAAAGGAAGATTATACGAAAATATTCCAATCGATTATTCATGCATCGAACCAAGAGTGACAGAAATATGCAGAATATGTTATGTGACTCGATATCCAAAATTAATCAATGATAAATGTTTGACTGATTTAATTTCAGGAGATTCAAAGCAAAACGAAACGTGCACAAAAATGGAAATTAAACAGACACAAGATTTTACAACAAGAATAGGCCGAAGAGAATGGGCTTATTCAACAAATAAACCTTCGTCCTTAATAACAGTATGCAATAAGGAAATTACAGAAAAACCAATTCCCAAACGAGGCATAGTAAAGATACCAGAAAATAGTATTTGTTCATTCAGATTCAAAAATGGACCGTTTACTGGATTTAAACCTTTTGCACCAGGAATCGAAATTCAAACAGAAATAGTCGAATATAAGGACGAAAGCAATTTGAAACAGAAAATGATGGAAATCAAAGATCATTTTCAGGAATACATGTACATATATATTCCAGTCATACTATCAATCATAGGATTGTTGTTGACTACATTACTACTAATGATATGCTGCTTTCAGCAAACACGAACCAGACTAAACCAACCAAAACTTCCGAAAAGAGTTCGTTTCAGAAATGAAAGAACCATAGAAACAAATGCACGACCAACTCGAAGACTAGAAATTGGATTCACAGCACCATATAGACCAGGATGGGAAATTCAGGATGTATAAAGCTATAGATTAATATCATGAACGGAATTTGAACGCATCATAGCAATAATTTTACGAATTCCTTTGGACATTTTATCAAGAACCGACGGGAATCCAGTAGATTCAAAAAGAGTGATCCGTAGGAAAATACTGTCCGGAGGTAAAATAACGTCTTGATGAGCAGAAAACCCAAAATTAGCAGAAGGTTCTGGATCCAATTTGTGACAGTCGAGTTTCAGGAACTATAGGAATGGAAGGATTTGGAAATTAATAGAAAATTCAGAGAAATATTACAC
>JGI24766J26685_10000560_pt1 | contig 10577 bp, 7 predicted proteins | sample SanBayMetagenome_FD_26685 | JGI IMG/M metagenome (IMG submission 26685)
TAGATGCGATTTCAATCGCCGAGATTAGAGCGATTAGATTAGGAAATCCGGCGATTGGAAATCCGGCGATTGGAAATCCGGCGATTGGAAATCCGGCGATTGGAAATCCGGCGATTGGAAATCCGGCGATTGGAAATCCGGCGATTAGGAAATCGCGTCTACAGAAACGAAGTCCGCCTGCGCGGACTAAGATTGAATTAAGATAATGTCTTATATTTTCTTTGATTATGAACGAAGCACAGCAAATAAGTAGTGGTCATAAATAAAGTCAACAATAGAAGAAGATTGTTTAGGATAATTCTTAAGGGTTACTAAGGGAATTCATCGGGTTTACCATTTGGTATATATAAACCAGACTATTTAATTCAAGCAGTAGATCAAAGTCAAATTTTTAAATTTGAATGGAAGACAGGAATAGGAATTATTGAAAATAATGTTGATGTATATCCTAATTTTACTTATCCTAAACTGGCTAGTTGCTTAAAATGTGATACAGATAATAATACTCTGCGCGACTGTTTAATAGAAATGAATCAAACTAAATAAGAAAAAGATTTTTTCTATAAACATGGAAAATTTTCTCAATGCAGAAAAATCAGAAAAAACGATGCCCCTATATTAATACCTCAAGGATGGATTCAATGGCATTCATCATCTAAAGATAAATTAAAACCCACTCATTCACTTAAAGATGATATATATCGTATAGATTTTGTTGCATTTTGGAATAATAAAAGGTTTGCTATTTTAATAGATGGTGAAAGCCATTACTCCAAGCAAGAATCTTATTCAAAAACTTTGAAAGAAGATCGAGATTTACGCCAAAAAGGATGGGAAATCTTCAGAATAAGTAACTGGGATGTAGACAATCGAGTTAACGATATTTTAGAAGAATTAAAAGAATTCATTGGTTTTTAGTTTTTAAAATATTTGATCGCTTTTAATTTCTATAGTATAATTATGTTTTAAAATAATAATTATTTCCAACCATATACCCGAATATTATTAAAATTTACGGTATCAATTCCGATTTTTTGCAAATAGTGAGCTAACCTTAAATCATCGGTTAAGACTAAATAGCGATCGATAATACCTGTATCTGTTAACCCAAATTTTGTAAACCCTTCAACTTCTACCGTATTNCTGCTTTCAATATAAAATTCCTGCATTTCCCTAATCCCAATTTTCATAATTTCTAAACATTGAAATCTTTCGGGTTCACCAACTTGATTCATCAGACTATTAACTTCTGTAAGAATATTCGGTACTAAAAATTATATCCCCCCGATAAAAATATTGCATAGAATATTTATACCGAGGGGAATCGGGATTTTAACGGGTTTTATTTAACCCCTTCAATTCGGTCTTCAACTTCTTGGTATAACTCCCGCAGACGGTCTAAATTCTCATCGCTGGTTTCCCAATAGCCGCGACCATTAACCTCTAACAAAGTGCTAATAATCTTACGGAAAGAATGGGGGTTTAAGTTCAGCAAACGCTTCTGCATTTCTGCATCTTGAATAAACGTTTCATTCACATCCTCATAAACCCAATTATCCACCGCACCCGCCGTTGCACTCCATCCCATTGTATTAACCAGGCGCTTAGAAAGTTCGCGCACCCCCTCATAACCATGGGATAACATTCCTTCATACCATTTCGGGTTGAGAAGTTTAGTTCGTGCATCCAAACGCACCGTTTCCGATAACGTCCGAACTTGAGCATTTGCAGTTGTCGTATCCGCAATATAAGAGGTCGGTTTTTTGCCATCCTTGCGTAAATTAGCAATTAATTTCGTCGGGTCAGAATCAAAATAATGGGAGACATCTGTTAAACTAATTTCCGAAGAATCTAAGTTTTGGAATGTGACTTCTGCGGTTTTTAACGCCGACTCAAAGATATTTCGATCCTGTTCCATCATCCCCGGATTATCAGAATTAAAAGCAAAAGATTTACGCTTTAAATACATTTCCTGTAACTCAGATTCCTGTTCCCAACTGCTATTTTCTACGGCTAAATTGACGTTAGACGAATAGGAACCGGAAGCATTACTAAATACCCGTGTAGCAGCTTGTCTTACCGATACTCCTAACTCCTTCGCCTGTTCTAAAGCGTGTTTGCGAACGAAATTCATTTCCAAAGGTTCATCAGATTCGGCTGCCATTTTTACCGCTTTATCTAATAGTGCCATTTGGTTAATAAATAAGTCGCGGAATACCCCAGAACAGTTGATCACGACGTCAATTCGAGGTCGTCCCAATTCTTCTAAAGAAACTAACTCTAACTTATTCACCCGTCCCAAGGCATCGGGTACAGGTATAACCCCCACCATCCACATAACTTGAGCCAGAGACTCACCGTAAGTTTTGATGTTATCGGTTCCCCAGAGGACGACGGAGATGGTTTCGGGGTAATTTCCACCATTTTCAACCTGTTGCCGTTCTAACAGCCGTTCTACGACGATTTGAGCAGATTTAACTGCCGCCGCCGTGGGGATAGACTGGGGGTCGAGGGCGTGCATATTTTTGCCCGTCGGTAAGACATCGGGGTTACGGATGGGGTCGCCTCCGGGCCCTGGGATGATATATTCTCCTTCCAACGCCCGCAGCAAGGAGCCCAACTCGTTATCAGCGCAAATTTGTTGTAAGCAGAATTCCAAATACTCAAATAACGGTTTAATGGGTTCGGGGTCAACTTTGGTGAAACCGAACTCATGCAGTGCTTCAATCCAGGGTTCTTTTTTACCCATATTGAAGAAGTTGAGTTTCGAGACTAGGGAAACCCGTCCCTCGGCGTCGGTTTGTTCGTTAACTAAGGCGATAACAGCCGCGCGACACGCTTCAGTGATTTTTTGTAATAACTCCACATCCGCTAACAACCCTAAGTTATTGTTAGAGTAGAGTTCCTCAAGATTGCGGTTCAGGCTATTGGCAATAATTCGGGGTAAACTGAGAAGATTATCTTCTTCCCGATCAATACTAGCGATATTTACCAGAGTTGAAATTGCTTCTTCGGCCGTGGGTGGTTTACCAATAACGTGCAACCCACAGGGTAATAACCGCGACTCAATTTCCATTAACCGCCGATAGACCTGTCCAACAATATGATCCCGTGCTTCGGGGGTTAATTCCGCCGCATCGGTTTCGGGAAGGGTAATATCTTGGTCAAAATTAACCAAGCGGGATTTATCTATAATTGTGTTAACAATTGCCACACCCCGACCGCTATCTTTTAGGGTTTGATAAGACCCAATTAACTCGTTGAGTTCTTTCAGCCCTTTATATAACCCAGCGTTTTCCGCAGCCGGAGTTAAATAAGAAATAGTGGCAGCATAACTCCGCCGTTTGGCAATAGTAGCCTCGCTGGGGTTATTGGCGGCGTAGTAATACAGGTTGGGAATATTACCAATTAAATTATCGGGGTAGCATTCTCCCGACATTCCCATTTGTTTACCCGGCATGAACTCTAACGATCCGTGTGTGCCGAAGTGTAATACTGCGTCGGCTTTCCAGACTTTCTCTAAATAGGTATAGTAGGCGGCGAAGCCATGATGGGGACTGGCTGACCGGGAGAATAACAACCTCATCGGGTCGCCTTCATAGCCGAAGGTAGGTTGAACTCCGATAAACACATTCCCAAACTGTTTGCCGAAAATCAATAAATTCTCGCCGTCGCTGTTTAAGGTTCCTGGTGGTGGCCCCCAATTCTCATTTAAGCGCTCAAAATAGGGGGTTAACTGTTCATATTCACCCACGGACATCCGATAGGCGACATTTAATTCCGGGCTCTGATATTGGGCGGTGGCGTCGTGGATAACTTCCTGCATCAGTTTCTCGGCCGACTCAGGCAGGTTTTGAATATCGTAGCCATTGCCCTGTAAGGCTTTGAGCACTTCGTAAATAGAACCAAACACATCCAAATAAGCCGCCGTCCCGACGTTTCCTTTATCCGGGGGGAAGCTAAAGACGGTAATAGCAACTTTTTTGTCTAATTTGGGTTTTTTCCGCAGATTAGCCCATTTTAAGGCACGTTGGGCGATCGCTTCGATCCGGTCTTGTAAGGCGATCGCTTTTCCGGTTGTGCCATCCCGTCCTGATATAATAATTGGTTCGATCGCACCATCAAGTTCAGGAATAGCAATTTGCAGCGCCACTTGGATCGGGTGTAGACCTAAATCACTTTCTTCCCATTCTTCAGTGGTTTGGAAGACTAAAGGCAAGGCCACCATATATGGGCGGTTCATCCGCTTTAAGGATTCTATCGCCTTCGGGTGATCCTGTCGAGCCGGGCCACCAACTAAAGCAAAACCCGTTAAGGAAACAATAGTATCCACAAGAGGTTGGGGTGGAATACCTTTCGGGGGGTGATCCCAGAAATACTCATCAATGGGTTTAGAAAAGTCCAAACCTCCCGCAAACACAGGTAATACCCGCGCCCCTAAAGCTTCAATTTCCTGTACCATGGCCACATAATGGGCATCATCTCCGGTGACGAGGTGAGTCCGTTGCAAGACTAACCCCACACAGGGAGCGAGGGGATCTTTTTGATCGTCGGAAATATCGTCGCGGCTATTATTCCACTGGAAATACTCTTTAGCATCCTCGAACATTTTTGGCGCCAGGGGATGCCATATTCCCATATCGGGATAGGTGACAGGATCGGCAAATTGCAGCTTGTCTTTGCCCGTGAAAACATATTTTGATCCTAACATCAGCAGGAAGTTTTCCAGGTTTTCAGAAGAACCCCCTAACCAATATTGGAAGGATAACATAAAGTTGCGGGCATCCTGGGCCTTGTCCATCGGTAAATATTTCAGGACTTTGGGCAAAGTTTGCAACAACTTCAGCATGGCATCTTGGAAAGAACTACCAGACTGTTCTTTACGTTTCTTCATAAACTGGGCGATCGCACTTTTGCTTTGTCCCAGTTGCGCCATGGAAAACGTCCCCATTTTGTTCAGACGCATCACTTGCGGCATGGAGGGGAACACCACTACCACATCCAGTGTATCCCGATAGGGGGCTACGGCCTCAACGAGTTTATCCGCTAAATCTTCAATAAAAATCAGGGAGGCTATGAATATATTAGCCCCAGATAAATCTTGTTTAAAACTTTCGTAGTTTTCGGGAGATCGTAACTCCTCGATCAAATAACCGCTAATTTCGATCGCAACATTAGGGTTATTTTTGTTAATAGACTGCACTGCCGCCGATAGGGCGCTTTGATATTGCGCTTCTAACACCACATAGACGACTTTCATCAGTTGTCGCCCGTTTAGGTCATCTGGCTTGATGTGTCTAATGGCGGGTTTTACATAAGTAAACATATCTTAATTTGTTCCTTTTTTGTCTGCTGCTTTTTTAGGGTGATCGGCGATGGGCATTGCCAGATCATTAGGACTCACCTTTGAGTATTCTTACCAGAAAACGGTCATTCTGGGCAGGTTTGATGACCCTTCGCAACAATTCGACAAGAAAAATGTCATAATTTTTCACATTTCTTGACTTTTGTGACTTTTTAGTTTTTTGGAATTATTAGCAATAAGAAAGAATCGGCAAAAATCTAAATAACTACTAGAAATTGCTAAAATAGGAGTAGAACGAGCAATTGAAACCGATGAGCAGACAGTGACTATTTGGATAAATCAACAACTTGAAAGATTAGGAATCAATCTAAGAAAATCAAGGATAAAATCATGAAAAGTAGAGAATTTTTTATGGTGACTCATAGTTTGGGCAATAGGTTGTGTTAAAATTCAAGTAACTCCATCAAGTTTGGTTAATACTATGATCGGCACTATCTCCCAATCTCTAGTTGTCAATCAAGCGGACATAGATGATTTAAAATTATTCTATCAGTTTCGCCGTGAGCATAATGTTGTTCAATTTTTAGAAATTCATCCCAATCTATTATCAATTTTGGTATTAGGTAAAGATTTAATCAGCCAATATTTCCCTGAATCAAATGTATTTCTTGACTGGATTTTAGATCCAGAATTAGCTGAGTCTCAATTGGTTGTTTACCTAACAAGAACAATTGCAGATACAGAAGCAGCGATTGAACAAATTGAAAAACTTTCTGATCAGTGGTTAGGAAGCTATGACGGTGATATCCGCAGTCAAATTTATGTCAGATATGATTATTTATGACTTTTGAGAGTCATGATCAATATGAGGCATTTTTAGGGTAAAGTAGAGGTTGGTAAATAGCGATCGCTATTTGAAACTCACTCATTTGCCTGATCATCCTTAGTGTCTTAGTGCCTTAGAAGAGTGATATTTGTTAACTTTGAGAATTTTCAGACAAACTCCCTAACGAAAGTGTATTATTCTGATCCAGATTATCCAAGTCATCTAATATAGAGACAATTTCCCGTTCAAAAGTTACTTTTGCTCGATTAGTTTTACCCCCAATATAAAGGCGATCGCCATCTTTTAAAGCCCAAATTTGAGAATGGGAAACATAACTCATCATCACACTAATCATTAATAATCCAAACCCCAAATAAACAATAGGAATCCCCGGATCGGCTTTAATTTGTAGTCCCGTACTTCCAATAATTTCATCAATAAATAAAGTCACCCCATCCACTTCCGTTGACATTCCCTTTCTAACCGTTGAAACTAATTCCCCCTTGCCATTATAAACTAATACATTTCCTTTTAAGTCCCTAGCTAAGACAGAAACCCCTGCACTAAAATCCGGTTTAATTGGAATCCAAGTTCCCCAAATTCTGCCCTTTCCTTGGGTGTCTAATTGTGCCATCGGTAAACGAAAGACAGGGCTTTTATTCACCCGTACTCGTAACGCTGCAATACCCCAATCAGCTTGATAAAAAGTAACCCCTTGATAGTGCAAAGGTTCGTTAACATGAATGGTTTTGCGATCAACTTCTTCTCCTTGTTGATTTAATACGGATAAATCAGAATAAAATTGATCAATTCTACCTTCAGCATCATAATCAATCCAAAACCGATTTACTTTAACTGACCAATCTTTAGGTACTTGAGATTCAGAAAATTGTCCGGCATCTATGATATTTTTGACTTGAAAAGTATTTCCTCCTGGAACCAGTTCTTGAGCCATAAATCCTGTCATAGAACCGATAATCGACCCGGCTAAAATAATTAACATACTAGCATGAACAATAATCGGCCCAATTCTGCCAATCAGTCCCCGTCTAGCATAGAGTTTATTGCCTTCTTGAAACACTAAATAATTGCGTTTTTTCAATAAAGGTTCTAAAGCTGTTAATGAACCTGTAGTTAATTCAGCACTTAAAGCAATATTTTGAAATTGTTTGGGTTTATCGTAATAGACCCAGCGACGGGCTGATTTTAAAGTAGGTAATTGTCGGGTAAAGGTGCAAGCAGTTAAACTACTACCAAATAAGACTAAAAGGGATAAAAACCACCAAGTTCTATAAACATGATCAAGTCCAATAAATACTAGAAATTTCCAGGTTAAAAAGCCAAATAAAGCCGGATGTTCAGGGTAATTAGATTGATAATATTCTAGGGATTGTCCCTGTTCTAGCACTGTTCCTGAAATACTGAAAACGGCAATCAATAATAACAATACAATAGCTAATCTTAAATCGGCCAAAAGGGGCAAAAGTTCTTTTCTAATCATTTTTTGCAGGGTTGTTTCCCCTGTAATTATTTTTTGAAATAGTGAAAGTTCCGTATCCATTTTTATTTTCCTTTGATTCAATTAAACGACGGGTAGAAATCTAAACAATAGCGAAAATACGCCAAATCCAACTAATAAAACTCCGCTTGTAGGTGTAATCCAACTTGACCATTTTCGCAGTGCTAGTAACTTTTTAATTGTGGCGGTAAAGGTTCCAGCTAATACTAATGGGGCGACATAACCTACTGCATAGGCTAGTAATAAAACTCCGCCTAAAAGTACATCTCCGGTGCTTGAAACCCAGGCTAATAACGTTGCTAAAACGGGGGTACTACAGGGAGAAGCCACTAACCCAAAAGTTAATCCTAATAAATAGGATTTCAAGCTATGGGGAAACTCTTTAGGTATCCAACCTATCGTATCAAAAGCGGGTAACTGGAGGGGGAGAGCTTCTAATAAATTTAACCCCATTAAAATTGCAATCACACTCGCAATAATGGGCAAACCTAAACCGATTTGACCATACACTTGTCCGACAAAAGACGCTAAAATTCCTAACCCAGCTAAGGTGGTAGCCAGCCCTAATGCAAACCAAATAGATTGAATCGCGGCTTGCAGTCGATTTTCGGTTTCATAGCCTCCAATATAACCAATGGTAATCGGTAACATTGAGAGCATACAAGGGGTTAAACTGGTCAATAAACCCGCTATAAAAATAATGCCAATACTCAAAAAACTGAGATGATGGAGTTGAGTTTGAACTAGATTATTTGCCAGTTGTGCCAGTTCGTACAATCTAATTTGTAGGGTTTCTAGCATGAAATTTATTCAACAATTGGTGTCCTTTAATATACTATTATACCCTGTTTTGACTCTTAATTGATTATTCATGAATTGAACCATCGGGCATAACAGCACCTTGTAAAATTACGGTTTCTAAGTGAACGCCTTCGAGATTTGCTCCTTGTAAATTGGCATTACTAAGATCAGTAAATTGAGTGGCATCTCGAAATAATAGACTATTGACATCGGCAAAACTTAAATTACTATTTTCTAAATTAGCATATTGTAAATTTGTTCCCCGTAAACTGGCATTGGTTAAGTTGGCTTGACTGAGATTTGTCCCCCATAATCTTGCCCCTAATAATTTAGCTTTTTCCAAATTAGCATAGCTGAGATTAGCTAAGGTTAAATTAACTTCTAATAAACTCGACTGGGTTAAATTAGCTTCAGATAATTTAGCCTTGTTCAGATTTGCTCTTAATAAATTAGTATTTTCTAAGTTAGCTTGTCTTAAATCGGCTCCTGATAAGTTGGCATATTTTAAGCTAGCTTCTCTCAAATTAGCTTGTTTTAAATTGGCTCCTGATAAGTTGGTATTTGATAAATCTAATCCCTGTAAATCGGCAGGCAATATCCAGCCCACCATTAAACTTAAAATTAACCCAATTTTAATCACGAAAGCAATTTCTTTCATGGCATAACCTAGATCTTGATGGCACTGCAACAAATTATAGTTTATCTCAAAATTGCCTCCTAGATGGTTAAACGGGTCTAAAAACACTCCCAATTGGGGGATAAGTCAGTCGTCCGACAAAAAAAATGTCGGGTACTGGGTCAGATGCTATCTATAGTTCAAATTAAAAATTGCATCATTTTCTTGACTTATATCGAATTTTGTATCAAATTAGAAGGTAGGATTCTGGCTATACAAAGGACAGCAAAATGCNGACAATTAACTCGACCTGGGATGACTTAATTCTCCAATGTGACGGGCGATATTTGACCAATGCAGAACTCAAGCCTCTGCATCAGTACGTTCAGACTTTAAATGCTCGCACCAAAACCTATGAAGTTCTACGGGTAAAATCAGCAGGTTTAATCAAACAAACCCTGAAGAAATTCATGTTTTCCCATCCAGAAATCATGGAAAAGCATTCAAAACGCTGTGTGTATGATATGTCAATGACGATGTGTCTGATGTCCGTGGCTTTATTACGCGATGACCCGCACTTTTTTAAGGAATCTTTAATGTTATGGTTAGCCAATATTTTGGCAGCCCACGAAAAAAATACCCAATGTCTACAAGCCTATACCTATCTTCAAGAAGCCTTACAAGAACAATTGCCCAGTGTGTGTAATCAATTATTAAAGCCCTATATGGACATTATTTTAGAAGTTTTAGATACTCCCCCTAAACTATTAGCAAATGTCCAAAGAAGTGGGGTTTAAACCCGATTGATTTTGTATTGTATATCAGGGTGTTATTTGATTTCTAGCTACAGAAATTATAATTTCAATTGATCATTTCATTGCCAATCACTCCAACTTAACTTTGAGTATTGATGCACACAGGAGTTTAATTTATGTCCCTAACTCAACCGGTTACAACTCGTCATGATGCTTCCCCAGAAGAACGAGAGTTTGTTTTAAAACAAATTTATCAGCAAGTAATAGAACGTCAACTTTATGAGTTTGAACACAAGCAACTTGCGGATTTAGAAAAAGATTTTATCAAGGGGAAAATAGGGATTCGACATTTTTTAAAAAGTCTGGCGGTTCGTTCTGTCTATTTAGAGCATTTTTATGAAAATAGCTCTAATATGAAATTCATTGAAAATGCTTGTAAACATTTTTTAGGACGAGCTCCGAGAAATAATCAAGAAATTCAGAAATNGGATGATATCTTAGTTCGCCGTGGCGTTGGCGCACTGGTTTCAGAAATAGTAGACTCGGAGGAATATCGTAAATCCTTTGGTTATTTTACTGTTCCCTATTGGCATGAACACCGTTATGAATCNGCGAGTGAATATATTGAAAATGAGCGTTTAGGTCATGAACACGCGGGACAAAGAGGCTGGGCAATTCCTAACCATTATCAACATGAATTACACATTGATTGTGATGGCGGAACTTGTGTTCGAGAGGAGGATAAATTAACAGTT
>JGI24766J26685_10000561_pt1 | contig 10569 bp, 8 predicted proteins | sample SanBayMetagenome_FD_26685 | JGI IMG/M metagenome (IMG submission 26685)
GAAATGTTTACCACCGGATTCAGCATGCAACCGGAAAAACTTGCAGAGTCCATGGATGGTGAGACAGTGGATTGGATGAAAGAAATTGCGAATAAAAAAAATATAATTCTAACGGGTAGCTTGATTATAAAAGAGGACGATCAATTTTACAACAGGTTGTTGTGGGTATTGCCAAACGGACAGGTTGGACAATACAACAAGCGCCATTGTTTTTCATTGGCTGGGGAAGACCAACATTATACACATGGTGAAAAAAGAGCCATTGCCAATGTGGGCGGATGGAGAATCAATCTCCAGATTTGTTATGACCTCCGGTTTCCTGTTTGGGCAAGACAACAACTTCAGCAGGACGACGATGGCGTATATCCCGAGTATGATGTATTGCTCTATGTAGCCAATTGGCCTGTCGCAAGAGCACATGCTTGGAAAACGCTCTTGAATGCAAGGGCGATTGAAAACCAATCATACGTGATTGGAGTAAACAGAATAGGTGACGATGGAAACGGAACACCACACGCGGGAGACTCAATGGTGATCGATCCTCTGGGAGAGACAGTCTACCATGCTGTCGAAAATGAATCCGTACATACTGTTGCGTTGGAAAGAAAAAAGCTTGATCAGGTAAGAGAGCGTTTCCCTTTTTGGACTGACGCAGATGCTTTCTTTATTTCAGGATGAACTATTTCTTGAATGCATTCCATCCCTGTGCAGTAACATCAAATGTATTGCCACCCTTGGTTTTGATTTTGGCACCTTGATCTGCTTCGGCGATGTATCCAATTACACTGATTTGTTCATTGAGCGTAAGTTTTTCATAATCATCTTGTTTGATGGTAAACAAGAGTTCATAATCTTCTCCCCCGCTCAGTGCACAAGCTGTAGGATCAATTTCAAATTTATAGGCAGCATTTCTGGAATCTTCTGAGATAGGAATTTTTTCTTCATAGATCACACAACCCACGCCACTTTTTTCACAGATATGCAAGATTTCAGAACTCAATCCATCGCTGATGTCCATCATAGAAGTGGGAAGCACCTGTTGCTGTTCCAAAAACTCGATTATGTCTTTTCTTGCTTTCGGTTTTAACAATCTTCCGATTACATATGATTCATTTTCCAAATCAGGTTGAACCTGTGGTGATTCTAAAAATATTTTTTTCTCTCTTTCCAAAAAGAGCAACCCAATGTATGCAGCGCCTAAATCTCCTGAAACACAGATCAGGTCTCCTTTTTGTGCCGTTGATCTTTTTACAATCTTCTCCTCATTTGCCTCACCTATCGCTGTAACAGAAACGACGAAACCTTTTTGTGAAGCCGAGGTATCACCACCCACCAAATCAACTCCATATTCTTCGCATGCGATGTAAACGCCTTCATAAAATTCTTCCAATGCTTCTACGCTCACCTTGCTGCTGATGCCGATGCTCATGGTAATTTGTGTGGGCGTGGCATTCATGGCGTATACATCACTCAGGTTCACTACAACAGATTTATATCCAAGATGTTTCAGGGGTGTATATGACAAATCGAAGTGCACTCCTTCCAACAGCAGATCGGTTGTAACAANAGTTTGTTTCCCGAAATGATCAATTACAGCAGCATCATCACCCACTCCTAAAACCGATGAAGCGTTTTGCAGTTCAATATTTTTAGTGAGGTGATGGATCAATCCGAATTCACCATAATCATTTACTTCCGTTCTATTCGACATAATATTTTATTGATGCGTGTTTGAAATCCATTTCAGCAATTCATCGTGAATTTTTCCATTGGTTGCAACCAGATGCGGTTGGTAAGGAGAATAGTATTCTCCTTTGAAGTCGGTTACTTTCCCACCCGCTTCTTCCACCATTAAAAATCCAGCTGCACTGTCCCATGCCTGCAATTTATGTTCGTAATAACCATCGAATCTTCCTGCTGCTACCCAACACAGGTCAATCGCAGCAGAGCCGAGGCGGCGAACAGGAATTCCTTCTCTGATCAGTCGTCCGAAAACTTCCAGTGGACCGTTTTCGCTGTTGAGATATGAATATGGAAAACCTGTAACAAGAGCTGCACTGTCCCATGCCTGCAATTTATGTTCGTAATAACCATCGAATCTTCCTGCTGCCACCCAACACAGGTCAATTGCAGCAGAGCCGAGGCGACGAACAGGAATTCCTTCTCTGATCAGTCGTCCGAAAACTTCCAGTGGACCGTTTTCGCTGTTGAGATATGAATATGGAAAACCTGTAACAAGACACGCATGTTTCACCTGGTTTTGTTCACTTACAGAAATCCGTTGATCGTTTAAATAAGCACCCTGATTTTTTTCAGCAAAGAAAAATTCATTCATCATAGGATTATAAACCGCTCCCATGATGATCATGCCATCTTTTTCAATGGCAATGCTCACGCAACAAAGTGGAATTCCATTGGCAAAATTTACGGTGCCATCAATCGGATCGATGATCCATTTATAAGATGAGTCCATTGCCAATGCTCCGATTTCTTCGCTTAGAATGTAATGATCGGGGAACTCTTCTCTTATGATATTCATAATCAAAGTTTCAGATGCTTTGTCAACTTCTGTTACAAGATTATTGGGACCTTCTTTGTGTTCGATGAGAAACTTGCTGTTGATTTTTTCTTTGATCAGTGCACCGGAAGCTCTCGCTGCCTTGATGAGCGTGGGTTTTAACATGCAGCGAAAATACAACAGAGTTGTAAGTTCTAAGTTGTAAGTTCCAAGTTTAACTTAAAACTTACAACCTACAACTAACAACTGTTTATAAATTACCTTTCTTCAACTCACCCACGGCAAAGTCCACTGCGCGTGCGGTCATGGCCATATAAGTGAGAGACGGATTCACGCAGTTGGCAGATGTCATGAATGCGCCGTCGGTGACGAATACATTCTTCGCATCCCATACCTGGTTGAATTTATTCAACACTGAGTTTTTTGGATCTGTTCCCATTCTTGCTGTTCCCATTTCATGGATGCCGCGTCCGGGGGTACCATCTCCATCCACACCTTTTACATTTTTCAATCCAGCTGCTTCGAGCATTTCAATACCATCGTTCAACATGTCTTTGCGCATGTTCAACTCATTTTGTTTGAGTTCACAATCGATGGCCAATACATTCAATCCCCACTTGTCTGTTTTGGTTTTATCCAGCGTTACTTTGTTTTCATGGTAAGGAAGAATTTCTCCGAATCCGCCCATGCCCACTTGCCATGAACCCGGCTCGGTCAATAATTCCTTCAGTTCAACACCTATATTGTATTCGGCAATATTTCTGTTCCAGTTTTCACGGTTTCCTTGTCCCTGGTAACCGAAGCCTCTGATGTACTCTCTTTTCTCTCCGTTCAGATTTCTGAAACGAGGGATATAGAAACCATTTGGACGGCGTCCAAAATAATATTTGTCTTCATATCCTTCTGCTTTTCCTGTGATGCGCACACCGAGATGGTGATCCATCAGATTGTGTCCGAGTTGTCCGCTTGAACTTCCCAATCCATCCGGGAATACATCATTTGCAGAGTTCAACAATACCCAAGTACTGTTCAATGTAGATGCATTGAGGAATACAATTTTCGCTTTGTATTCGTATGTCTTGTTTGTTTCTGCATCCAATACTTCGACACCTGTTGCACGTTGAGTATCTTTATCGTACAATACTTTTGTTACGATAGAAAACGGACGAAGCGTAAGATTGCCTGTTTTCATTGCAGCAGGAAGTGTAGAAGACTGCGTGCTGAAATATGCGCCGAACGGGCATCCCAGCGAACACTTGTTTCTGAATTGACAATTGGTTCTTCCAGGAAGTGGCTTCGTGAGGTTCGCAGTTCTTCCAATGATCAAATGTCTTTCACCTTTGAAATGTTCTTTGAGTCTTGCTGCAACATCTTTCTCCAAGCAAGTCAATTCCATTGGAGGCAAGAAGTTTCCGTCGGGCAATACATCCAATCCTTCTCTTGATCCGCTGATACCCGCAAATCCTTCCACATAATCATACCAGGGTGCAATTTCTTTGTAACGAATAGGCCAATCGGTTCCAATACCATCTTTTGCATTGGCTTCAAAATCCATATTGCTCCAGCGGTAACTTTGACGTCCCCACATGAGTGATCTTCCACCCACATGATAACCGCGAAACCAGTCGAATCTTTTTACTTCTGTATACGGACATTCCCAGTCTTTCACCCAGTAATTCAAATTTGTTTCACTCAATGGATAGTCGCGTTTCAACACAGGATATTTTTCAATCATCTCTTGTGTTCTTCCACCACGGTGAGGAAATTCCCAGGGATCTTTTGTAGCGTTCACGTAGTCTTTTACGTGCTCAATGTTTTCACCTCTTTCGAGCATGATCACCTTAAGACCTTTCTCGGTTAATTCTTTGGCAGCCCATCCACCACTGATTCCTGATCCCACAACAATCGCGTCGTAAACATTTGATTCTGGCATAATCGTTTATTATACTTACGAATTTACTGATTTCATAAATTTAAACATCAGCTCTTTTCATGAAAAGAAGTTTCTTCTTTTATGATCATTCCTGTTTATCATCTTGAGGTGCCAGATTGGCATCTCAAGATGCGGGCTTTTATCCAACGATATAACGAACGAATCGCTTCTGCCCCGTGTTTGAATGTTATGATGAAGAGACATAAAATTTGGCTAAGAAAATAAGTTTAGTTAGTTTTCAATGAGCATTTTGCTCAGCCACTAACTTATTAACCAAAATAAAAACGATGAGCCAGCCAATCAACGCAAACCGACTCTTTTATGCGAGCTGTTTCGCACTCATTACAACAGCCTTTTCTTTTAGCATAAGGGCCGGAATTCTTACCCAGCTTGGAACACAGTTGGATCTTGATCCTGTTCAATTGGGCTATATCAATCAAATGTGGTTCTTGGGATTTCCGCTTTCCATGATCATCGGGGGAATTTTTTATCAGCAAATCGGTCCCAAGCTGATCATGCAAGTTGCACTGGTTGCACACCTGGTCGGAATTCTAACAACTATCTATGCATCCAGCTACAACGTACTGCTGGTTTCAACTTTGCTGATCGGAATCGGGAACGGTTGTACCGAAGCTGCTTGTAACCCAATGATTGCCGATTCTTATACTGGCAATGAATTCCATAGCAAGTTGAACAAGTTTCACATGTGGTTCCCTGGCGGAATCGTATTGGGTTCACTGATTTCAAAATTCATGACCGATGCCAATATGAGCTGGCAGGCGCAGATATGGGTGATTCTCATCCCTACTATTATATATGCCATTCTTTTCTATGGACAGGCATTCCCGAAAGCAAAAGCAGCAGAATCAAATATTCTTGCCAATTTCAAAGCGATTCTCAATCCCCTTTATCTCTTCATGGCATGTTGCATGGCGCTGACTGCCATTTCCGAGTTTGGTCCACAACAATGGGTCGGACCCATCCTGGCAAAAGCCGGTGCGAGTCCCATGTTGATCCTTGCATTGGTAACCGGACTCATGGCGGTGGGAAGGTATTTTGCCGGACCATTGGTTGAAAAACTCAATACTGTCGGGGTTTTGCTGGGATCAGCGATTTTTGGTGTGATCGGTATTTATATGCTCAGCACCATGAGCGGAAACATGCTCTATGTGGCAGCTGTATTTTATGCATTGGGTATTTGTTATTTCTGGCCCAACATGCTTGGTTTTGTGGGGTCAAAACTTCCTGAAACCGGCGCACTGGGATTGTCTATCATGGGAGGCATTGGCATGTTCTCTTCTTCTATGTTCCAGCCGGTCATTGGCGGATGGATCAAAAACAACAAGACGGTTGCTGAAGGACAGGGACTCATCGGGGATGCAGCTGATTTGGCAGCAGGACAAATGACCTTGTCCAACATGTTGTTGTTTCCTGCAATTTTGATCGTTGCATTTGCAGGGTTGTATTTCTTTTCAAAAAAGAAAACTGCATAAATTAAACGCTTTATAAATTTTTAAGAGGGGGCGTTTGTCCCCTCTTTTTTTGTACTTTTAAAATCCCTTTTCAACGAATAATTTCAATCAAGCATATGAACAGAAAACTCAGAATGGGAATGGTTGGTGGAGGCAAAGATGCTTTCATCGGTGCTATCCATAGACATGCCATTGGCATCGACGGACTCATTGAGCTGGTTTGCGGCGCGCTCAGCATCAATCCAGATATTGCAAAAGATTCAGGCCAATCACTTTTTCTTGCAGAGGATAGAATCTATCTCACGTTTGAAGAGATGATCACCAAAGAAAGCCAATTGCCTGCAGACAAGCGAATGGATTTTGTTACCATCGTTACACCCAACTTCGCGCACTTTGCTCCTGCCATGATGGCGATGGATCATGGGTTTCATGTGGTGATCGAAAAACCCATTGCTTTTACTTTGGATGAAGCAAAGCAATTGAAAAAGAAACAAGAAGAAACGGGAAAAGTACTGTGTCTTACACATACGTATTCAGGATATCCATTGGTGAAGCAGGCCAAGCAAATGGTGAAGAACGGTGCGTTTGGAAAAATCCGAAAAGTTTGGGTAGAGTATCCCCAAGGATGGTTGAGTAAATTAACAGAGCGAGAAGGCAATGCACAAGCTGCATGGAGAACCGACCCCAAGAGAAGCGGCAAGAGTGGATGCATGGGAGACATCGGAACACATTGTGCGCATTTGGCAGAATACATCAGTGGGTTGAAGATTACCCAGATCTGTGCCGATTTGAATGCAATGGTGGAAGGAAGAATGTTGGATGATGATGGAAATGTATTGTTGAAATTTGAAAACGGTGCCGCAGGTGTATTGATGGCTTCACAAGTTGCTGCCGGCGAAGAAAATGGAATCAAGATCCGAGTATATGGTGAGAAGGGTGGATTGGAATGGGCACAGCACGAACCCAATACCATGTTGGTAAAATGGTTGGATCAGCCTACACAGATTTACAGAGCGGGGGGCAATTATGGCGACAGACTTTCTTCATTTGCAACACATAATTCAAGAACTCCCGGCGGGCATCCTGAAGGATACCTTGAAGCATTTGCAAACATCTACAGAAATTTTGCATTGACACTCGGTGCAAAAATGGATGGCAAAGAACCATCTGCTGAAATGCTTGATTTTCCTGGTGTGGAAGATGGTATTCGCGGAATGGCATTTATTGACAATGTGGTATTGTCTTCTCAGTCAGATCAAAAGTGGACACCACATACCATTTAATTAGAAACATACTGAAATGAAAACGATAAAAGGTCCGGGCATATTTCTCGCACAATTCATGGGAGATAAAGCTCCCTTCAATGATCTGTCATCTATTTGCAAATGGGCAGCATCGTTGGGATTTGTAGGAGTTCAAATACCAAGTTGGGATGCGCGTTGCATTGATTTGAAAAAAGCGGCAGAGAGTAAAACATATGCTGATGAAATCAAAGGCATTGTTGAATCTGCGGGATTGAAGATTACTGAATTGTCAACACACCTGCAAGGACAATTGGTTGCAGTGCATCCTGCATACGATGCACAGTTTGATGGTTTTGCGCCAGAGAGCGTAAGAGGAAACAGCAAGGCAAGAACTGCTTGGGCGGTGGATCAATTGAAATATGCAGCAAAGGCTTCTGCAAATTTGGGATTGAATGCACATGCAACCTTCAGTGGTGCACTGTTATGGCATACGGTATATCCTTGGCCTCAAAGACCAGCTGGATTGGTAGAAACAGGCTTCAAAGAATTGGCCAATCGTTGGTTGCCGATTCTCAATGTATTCGATGAGAACGGAGTTGATCTCTGTTATGAGATTCATCCGGGCGAAGACTTGCATGATGGCGTTTCATATGAAATGTTTTTAGCGCATACAAACAACCACAAGCGTGCCTGTCTTTTGTATGATCCAAGTCATTTTGTATTGCAATGTCTTGATTATCTCACTTACATTGATCACTACCATGAGCGCATCAAGATGTTTCATGTAAAGGATGCGGAATTCAATCCAACCGGAAANCAAGGAGTATATGGCGGGTACCAAGGCTGGATCAATCGTGCAGGTCGCTTCCGTTCATTGGGAGACGGGCAGGTTGANTTTGCAGGTATATTCAGCAAACTGGCATCTTATGATTATACAGGATGGGCAGTNATGGAATGGGAATGTGCGATCAAACATCCTGAAGATGGNGCNAAGGAAGGTGCAGTATTTATAAAAGACAANATTATCCGTGTTACCGAAAAAGCATTTGATGATTTTGCAGGAACCGGAAGCGATGAAGCATTCAATAAAAAAATATTAGGTATTTAAATAAACAAGAAAAAAAGCGCATATGAAAAAAGTACTATTTACATTGATGATTGCTGCAGGTATTTACGCATGCGGATCCAGCAGCAATGAAACAACCGAACAGAAACCCATCAGCAATGCAACAGAAGAACCAGTTGCAAAAGAAGAAGCACCTGCTGTTGCAAAAAAAGATGGCAAGGCTTTGATCGAAGCATCCGATTGCAGAACATGTCACAAGGACGATGCAAAGTTGATTGGTCCTGCCTACAAAGACGTTGCCAAAAAATATCCGCTCAATCCTAAAAACATAGAGGTCTTGGCAGAGAAAATCATGAAAGGCGGNCAAGGCAACTGGGGGGAGATTCCCATGGCCGCTCATCCAAACATCAGCATGGAAGACGCATCTGCCATGGTAGAATATATTTTATCAATGCAATAAAATCATCATTATGAAAAAATTATTAGCGATTTTTTGTCTTATTGCTTTAGTAGCTTTTGTAGAAGAGGGTGAAGGGAAGAGGTCGAAGATCCAGACCGAAGTGTCTGGAGACAAGGGGAATGGGAACAGCCATGAATTGAACGCAAAGAAAGGATGGAGAACTTTGTTTGATGGAAAAACAAAAAACGGATGGCATATCTATCGCGGTGAAGGGACTGGAAGCTCTTGGCAGGTTGAAGACGGCATGCTAGTCTTTGTACCGGATAATACAAAAGGTGTAAAAAATGGCGGCGATCTTACAACCGATGAAGAGTTTGAAAATTATCATTTCAGTGTAGAGTGGAAAATTTCTGAAGGTGGGAACAGCGGCATCATTTTCAATGTAAAAGAAGATTCGGTAAATAAGAAGTCTTATCTCACTGGAATGGAAATGCAGGTATTGGACAACGATAAACATCCTGATGCAAAAATCATCAAGCACCGTGCAGGTGATTTGTATGACTTGATTTCATCTTCCAAAGAAACCGTGAAGCCAGTTGGTGAGTGGAACCGTGCTGAAATTATTTACAAGGGCAATGAACTGAAACTGTTTCTCAACGGTGTGAATGTGGTTTCTACCATTGTGGGGGATGACAATTGGAACAAGATGGTGGCAGGAAGCAAATTCAAGTCCATGCCAGGATTTGGGAAGTTTCACAAAGGAAGAATTTCATTACAAGACCACGGAAATAAAGTTTGGTTCAGAAATGTCAAAATCAAACAACTCTAAGATCTTTTGAATTAATTTTGAAATGGATGTCTTTATGACATCCATTTTTTTTCAACCAAGTTTTATGCATATGAAAATGAAATCATTTCTCTTTCTGCTTCTTGTTTGCGGATTGACTACAGGATTTACACAAACCAAGGTGTTGGTATTTTCTAAAACAGCAGGATTCAGGCATTCTTCGATTGTGCCGGGGAAATCTGCCATTGTCAAATTGGGAAAAGAAAATAATTTTTCAGTTGATACAACGGAAGATGCCGCTAAGTTTACAGATGCGGTTTTAAAAAATTACAATGCTGTGGTGTTTCTCAATACCACGGGGGATGTATTGAATGCTATGCAGCAGGCTGCATTTGAAAGGTTTATTCAATCCGGCGGCGGTTTCATGGGGATACATGCTGCAACAGATTGTGAATACAACTGGCCATGGTATGGGAAACTCGTGGGTGCATATTTCAAGGGGCATCCAAAAAATCAGCAAGCAAGGTTGAATGTGATTGATAAATCACATGGCAGTACCTCGCATCTCCCGGATGTTTGGGAGCGAGTGGACGAGTGGTATAATTTTAAAAAAGCACCAAGCAAAGAGGAAGTGAAAGTATTGGTAACGATAGATGAATCATCTTATCAGGGAGGTGACAACGGGGAATGGCATCCCATGGTATGGTACCATGATTATGATGGAGGAAGGGCCTTCTATACAGAGTTTGGACATACCGATGAATCTTTTGCCGATCCAAATTATTTGAAACATATCTTGGGCGGCATCCAATATGCCATCGGAAGCGGTGCCAAACCTGATTACAGCAAAGCAAAAACGTACAATGCGCCCGAAGACGATCGCTTCACCAAAAACATATTGGCTGGTGGGATCTTTGATGAGCCAACTGAGTTGGCCATTCTTCCCAATTTTGACATCCTTGTTTCTCAACGCAAGGGAGAGTTGATCTACTACAATCATCTTACAAAAAAAGCTTCACAGGTTGCGAAGTTGGATGTGTATCATGCATCAGGTGTGAAGGATGTGAATGCAGAAGAAGGCTTCATGGGGATAACGGCTGATCCTGATTTTACCAAGAATCATTTTATATACATGTATTATTCTCCGGT
>JGI24766J26685_10000565_pt1 | contig 10547 bp, 7 predicted proteins | sample SanBayMetagenome_FD_26685 | JGI IMG/M metagenome (IMG submission 26685)
GGATTTCTTGAAACGATGATATCCATCAACGCATCCCACTGATCAGGAAATTTATTCATGTCCCAGGATGCCTTGATCGACTCACCCACATTGTATCGAGCAATCGCCAATTTCTCGATTGATTTTTTTTTCGCATCATTGTAAAAAACAATCATTGTAGTTCTTCTCGCCGATAACCAGGTAGCCGGCAACATCGTCCTCAACACAGGGTCTTCATTGTACTCTCGTGAAATGATCACCCACATATCAATACCTGTTCTTTCCATCAATGAAGGAAGCAGGTTATTAAATCGGTCTTGGAGGATTTCATCTACGATACGTGCCTGCTCTCTTTCAGGCAATACAACTTGCGCATAACTTGAAACAGCAATAAATAGAAAGAAATAGAATTGAAAAACTTTTTTCATATGAAGCAATTGATTATTAAGTAATGATCTATTTTAAGATTAACTGCAATACCCTCAACCCTTTACCATTCTCCCCTCAATCAGTCCACAATCCTCAATTTCGCATAATTCAACATGATTTTCTTCTCGCCGTTCAAATCAAATTGGATGGTTGCAATGGGATTATGTGCAGCCCCTTCCATTTTCAATACCGTACCAAATCCAAATTTCTGGTGTTCCACTTTTTGTCCCTCTTTTAAATCTGATGTATCGCTNGGTTTAAAATCAGCGGATGGTTGATGGATGATGGGTTTTGTTACAGAAGATGGCGGTGGCATATAACCTGGACGCTCATTTGTTTTTTTAGGCTGATCGAAAAATGATTTTTGTTGGATGGTATTTGTTGTGCCCCAACCTCTCATGCGTTCAGATGCAGATGTGCTGGATTGATTTCTAAATCCACTTCCTGCATAAGATTTATCAAGATGATCTTCCGGGAGTTCATTGATGAACCTGCTTGGATCATTTTGAACTACCTGTCCGAATTTATAACGTGTATTTGCATAGCTGATCCATAGCTTCTGCTTCGCTCTGGTGATCACCACATAAAACAATCTGCGCTCTTCTTCCAATTCCTCTCTGGTATTGATGCTCATTGCATTGGGGAACAACATCTCCTCCAATCCAACCGCAAATACACATGAAAACTCCAATCCCTTTGCAGCGTGAATGGTCATCAGCTTTACCGTATCTGCATGTTCATCTTTATTATCTGCATCCGTCAACAATGTAATCTGTTGCAGGTATGCAGCGAGTAGCACATCTTCACGGAGTGGTCTTGCAGGAATCGGTTCTTGAAGTTCATTATCAGTTGACGGTTGACTGTTAACAGTTAACTGTGAACTGTCAACTGTCTTTTCATTTGTATCCAACAATACTCCATCCTCATCAATCTGTGCACGGTTCTGTTTATCATCCACCCATTCCTTGATGGAGTTCAACAGTTCCTGAACGTTTTCATAGCGCTGCACACCTTCTGTGCTTTTATCGTTGAACAACTCTTTTACCAATCCGGTTTGTTTGCCGACATGAAAAGCAACATCATATGCATTGCTTTTTTGGAGCATGCTGGCAAAACTTTTGATCATGAGCACAAAATTTTCAATTGCCTCCAAGGTACCTGCCTTGAACCCAAATTCAGCAGCTTTGGTAAGCACTTCCCAAAATGTGAGCTGCTTATCATTCGCAAACAAAATCAATTTGTCCAAACTTGTTTTGCCAATGCCTCTCACGGGATAATTGATGATGCGCTTGAGTGCTTCTTCGTCGCGTGGATTCACAATCACGCGGAGATAAGCGATGTAATCTTTGATTTCTTTGCGTTGATAGAAGCTGATGCCACCAAAAATGGTATAGGGAATGTTCATTCTGCGCAGCGATTCTTCAAATGCACGGCTCTGTGCATTTGTTCTATATAGAACTGCAAATTCTTTGTTGAAAAAGTGATTGCGCAACTTTTGCTCCTGTATCATATCGGCAACAAACTTTCCCTCATCATTGTCGGTCATGGTCCGTACCAACCTGATTTTTTCTCCCTCCCCGTTGTCGGTCCAGAGCTCCTTCGGAATCTGCCCTTTGTTATTGGCGATGACCTGGTTGGCTACATTCAAAATCTGTTTGGTACTTCTGTAATTCTGTTCCAGCTTGACCACTTTCACATCATCATAATCTCTTTTAAACAACAAAATATTTTCAATCGTTGCCCCCCTGAATGAATAAATAGATTGAGCATCATCGCCCACCACACAAACATTTTCATGCATGGCGCCCAGCAATTTGATGATTTCATATTGCGCAGGATTGGTATCCTGGTACTCATCAATCATGATATAATTGAATTTGTGCTGGTACTTGTGCAATGCTTCCGGATGAAGTTTCAATATCAAATAAAATTGAAGCAATAGATCATCAAAATCCATCGCACCATTTTTGAAACATCTTTTTGAATAGGCGAGGTAGATCTGTGAAATCGCTGGACGATTGGCTCTTGCGTCTTCCTGCTGCAATCCAAAATCATTGGCATACTCTTCCGCTGTGATCAGTGCATTTTTCGCTGCAGAGATGCGGTTGTATACCACTGCAGGCTTGTACATCTTGTCATCCAGGTTCAATTCATTGATGACTGTTTTCAGTACACTCTTCGTATCATCCGTATCATATATTGTGAAACTGGAAGGATATCCGATTCTTGTAGCCTCGGCCCTCAAAATCCTTGCAAATACAGAGTGGAAAGTCCCAATGTATAAATTATTGGACTCCCGGTTGCCCAACATGCGCTCAATCCGCTCCTTCATCTCCCTTGCAGCCTTGTTCGTAAAAGTCAATGCTAAAATCCGGAAGGGATCAACTCCATTGGCCATCAAATGAGCAATTCTGGTTGTAAGAACCTTGGTTTTCCCACTTCCGGCACCCGCTATAATCATCAAGGGACCATCTCTGTGCAGCACGGCTTCCCGCTGTTGCGGATTCAGACCATCCATGTAATTCAACATAGATGCAATTTACTGCAAAAGGAGCTAGGGCCTGCCAATCTCCAGTTGGTAAACCGGTGAGCAGGATCTGTTAACTGTTAAAATATTGTTTAAGCATCAAGTGCATTAAACCCCCATCATCATAACAGGTCTATCAATATGTTCGGGCTGATCACCCTATGTTTAAAAATTAAAATGACATACATGAAAACAAGAAACATTTTTTTAAGCGCTTTCGCAGCCTTGGCCGTTTTAGCCATTGGGTTTGCTTCCTGCTCCAAGACAGATTCAAATCGACCCGGACAATTCAGGGTTCTTCTAACAGATGCGCCTGGAGATTATATCGCTGCGGAAATTGACATTGTAAAAGTTGAAGTAAAAGTAGATGCAGGGAAACACCATAAAGATGATCGTTTTGGCGATGGTGACCGTCATGAAGATGACCACGGCAAAAGAAAAGATGAATTTGGTGAGTGGATTGACCTTAAATATACACCAGGTATAATCGATGTGATGACCTTGCGCAATGGAGTGGATGCAAAAATTGCGGAGGGAAATATTGTTGGCACTGTAAGAAAAGTAAGGGTTACACTTGGTACAAGAAATACTGTAACTACAAAAGACAAAGTAAAGCATGACCTTGTATTGCAAAACCCAACCGAAAACTATCTATACGTTCATTTACACAATGAACACAGGGGACGGGGACGCGATCAGGCAGCTGCAGCAGACAAAGAAGTGGTGATTGACTTTGATGTTGCGCGCTCCATTGTAGAAGAGAATGGCGTCTTTTACCTCAGACCAAAAGTCAGACCTTTCCATGATCAAAATTCTGGTGCCATCGCTGGGCAAGTACTTCCAGCCAATGTATTCGCAGTGGTAACTGTCACCAATGCAAGCGGCGCTGAAGTTGCAAAAGCACTTCCTAAACCTGATGGTTATTTTAAAATCCGTGGATTGGCTGATGGAACCTATACGTTGAAATTTGAAGCAACAGGTTATAAAACACAAACCACAACTGTAACAGCAGTGAAGGGGCAGGCAGTGAAAGTGAATACAATTGCACTCGTTAAGTAATCCGCAAATACCTTTATGACACGCAAGGGGGCTCGTCGAAAGACGGCCCTTTTTTTATTGGATATTTCTCAATGCAACTCCAGTTTTCGTCCCGGTATGTTGACCCTTGTCAATCACCAATCTGCCATTCACAAAAACATATTCGATACCGGTTGTAAGTTGATGCGGACTTTCATAGATGGATTTATCCTGGATGGTTGACTCATCAAATATCAATACATCCGCATATTTTCCTTCCATGATCAATCCTCTGTCTTTCAAATTAAATTTTGTTGCGGGAAGAGATGTCATTCTGCGAATCGCTTCCTCCAATCCAATTACTTTTTGCTCTCTTACATACCTTGACAACACACGTGCGTTGGTTCCATATCCGCGCGGATGGGGCATGCCTTTCCCATCGCTCACACCTGCATCGGCAGCCGGCATATTGAAAGGATATTTCATGAAATAGACCAGGTCTTTTTCATTCATCGTATGATAAATCATCTGTGCATTGGCTTTGGCCAACATATCTAAAATCAGGTTTGCTTCATTGATGAAATTTTTCTTTCCTCCTTTATCGATGTTGATTTGGGTGATGCTTTTGCCGTTCATGGTGGTATCCGGACCATACCATGCCACCACAGCAAAGCTGTAATCTTTTTGTTTGTCTTTTTTCTGGGATGCTTTCATCCCGTCCAGTATTTTTTTACGGATGGCTGGATCTTTCATTCTTATGCGCAATGAATCAAGTCCGCCTTCCAGTGCCCAATCAGGTAAACGAACAGCCAGGTTGGTACTGCTGGCAGTATAGGGATATTGATCGATCGTAACATCGTAACCCTGCCTTCTTGCTTCCTCCACCATGCCAAGTGTTTCAGTGGATCGTCCCCAATTGTTTTTACCTGTCACCTTAAAGTGAGAAATCTGAACAGGGATATTTGCTTCTCTTCCAATGGTCAATGCTTCGTCGATCGCTTCGTGCACACGGTTTCCCTCGTTGCGCATGTGCGTTGCATAGACACCTCCTTTTGCAGCTGCAATTTTGGAGAGCGCAACAATCTCTTCTGTAGGAGAATACATCCCAGGCAGATAAATCAACCCCGTGGAGAGCCCCACTGCACCATCTTTCATGGCCTGCTCCATCAATGCCTCCATTTTTTTCATTTCACCTGCAGTTGCTTTTCGGTTGTCCAATCCCATGCCCAATCTCCGTATCGTATTGTGTCCTGCGAGTGTAGCTACATTGATGGAAGTTTGTGCACTATCTATTTTATAGAGAAACTTGGCAATATCATCTGCACCACTTCCACAATTGCCAGTCACCACCGATGTCACACCATCATATATATAATTATCGGCCGTAGGTTTTTTAAAAATACTCTCCTCGATATGTGCATGTACATCAATGAACCCGGGTGCAACAATATTATTCTTTGCATCGATGATGCTGGCATTGGGATACTTCGCTGCGAGCCCCTTGGAAACCCCAACAATTCTGTTTCCCCGGATGGCAATATCTGCTCTGAACCAGCTGTTGCCCGTGCCATCCACAATTCTTCCGTTGACGATGACATAATCAGCCTGTGCTGCTGCCAACAGCAATGAAGTACTCATCAGGAGCGTCAGTAAACTCTTTTTCATATCGACAGTTTTACAGATAAAAGGTAAGCATTCTTTTGAAAGTTTGTAAATTAGGCCATGAACATCAAGGTATTCATCACAGGAGGAACGTTTGACAAGGAATACAATGAGCTGACGGGTGAATTGTTTTTCAAGGAAACCCATCTGCATGAAATGCTCAGACTGGGAAGAAGCAATTTAAATCTTGATATCACGACGTTGATGATGATCGACAGTTTGGATATGAATGATGAACACAGGGAGCTGATCGCCAATGCATGCAAGCAGGCTCCGCATGACAAGATCATCATCACACATGGTACAGATACCATGGCAGTAACAGCAAAATTTTTGGCAGATACCATCAAAGAAAAAACCATTGTCCTTACCGGCGCAATGGTTCCATATAAGTTTGGCAGCTCCGACGGGCTCTTCAATCTCGGCAGTTCACTTGCCTTTGTACAAACCCTTCCCCACGGGGTTTATGTTGCCATGAACGGGAAATACTTCGAAGGGCACAATGTCCGCAAGAACAAATCAACCGGCGAGTTTGAGTTGATCAATGCTCAATAGTTTTTAAAATAAAAAAACCAGAGATCGCTCTCTGGTTTCTTAATGGGTAAGTAAGCGTTGCCTACATTACTTTCTTTCCAACAATTTGAAGAACTGATCCAACTGAGGAAGAACCACAATACGTGTTCTGCGGTTTCTTGCTTTCCCTTCTGCAGTTGAATTGTCAGCAATTGGCTTGTATTCTGAACGACCTGCTGCAACCAGTTGCGCTGGATTCAATCCATATTGTTTTTGCAATAATCTTACGATGGTTGTTGCACGCTTCACAGAGAGATCCCAGTTGTCCAGCATCAAATCATTGTTTCCATTCAATGTTACATTGTCAGTATGGCCTTCCACCATGTATTCCAAATCAGGCTGGGCTTTCAATACAGTAGCTACTTTGCCCAATACCACTTTCGCCTTGTCGTTCACGTCAAAGCTTCCTGTCTTGAACAATACCTTGTCAGAAATATCTACATATACCACACCTTTGTCAACCTTGATGTTTACATCCTGGTCTTCCAAATCACCCAATGCACCTTTCAAATTCATCACCAATGCCATGTTCAATGAATCCTTTCTGGCAGCTGCCTGTTGAATGGATTGGATGTATGAATCTTTTGCGCCGATGTTATCCAATGATTTTTTGATGCTCTCTGCCTGAGAAGAAGAGATCACAGACAAATCTTCCAATTGCTTCAGCGCAACGTTGTTGTTCTTTTTCAACATATCCACCTGATCTCTCAGAGCTGCCATTTGTGCTTCTCTTTGCGCATCTGCTATCGCACGCTGACGATCAGCCTCTGCTTTTTCATCTTTGCAAGCCCTTGTTTCCTTTTGAGATGCAACCAACTCATTGTTCAAGGACGCATACTTGTCATTCAATGATTGGTACTTCTTGGTGCTTACGCATGAAAATAAAGTTCCTACCAATAATAAAGGCAATAAAAAATGTTTAGTTTTCATTGTTAGTTTCTTTTTAAAGAATTGACGTTTCACAAATATAATACGTTATTTTTCATCTGCATCAACTGTACGAACAAAAGCACTTCTTTTCGGAGCGGGCATCACACTGTGCTCACCTCTCACTCCCTTCCAAATCACTTCACTGAATTCAAAATCGTTGACACGATCTTCCTTGCTAAAATCAAATGTCTTGCTCTTCTTGGCAAGCGGACCGTCTTTTGTATTCACGTCATTTAAATTGACATTGGCTGGAATGGCCTGAAAAGTTTTGGTATTCACCGTCTTACTGAAACTGCGCCACATTGGGGTTGCAGCAGCATCGTATTGCGACATGGGTGCCATCCCCAATATCAATTCAATGGTTCTCACCATCGAAGATGTACTGTAAGGTGTATGGTCGATGTATCCTCTTTTCACATAACCTCCTGCAACATAGGCAGTGGTGCGGTGTGCATCAACATGATCGGGACCGTTCTGCGCATCGTCTTCTACAATGAATACAACTGACTGCTCCCAGATGGGTGACTTGGACAAATGCTCGATAAATAATCCTACTGCCCAATCATTGTCAGCCACATGCGCAAATGGGGTTGGCCGACCCAGGCTCATCCCCTCTGTATGATCGTTGATCAACCGCAAGGTATTCAACTGCGGAACAGCATTGATCCGCAACAATGAATCAAAATCCCTTTTCCACTGATTCACCCGCGTGGTATCGCGAACGGTTTCATCCCAACTGGTATAATAGGGACAAAAATGTCCCTCTAATATTTTCAAATTCGGTTTGTAATCATCTGCAAATTCTCCGTAGGTCCGGTAACTCACTCCATGACGCTTGGCATTCCCCCAAATAAAATCACCCTTGTTGTCTGCAGCCCGTCTTCTTCCTTCGGCATCATAATCACCGCCCCTTCCACCATAAGATGTCGGCCAGTTTTTTTCAAGGTAATCTGTTGCATATGCACCGAATGTCCAGTTATGCCCGTCAGCACTGACTTCCCCATCCACATAAAAATTATCCAGCAANACAAATTCCTTTACCAATGCATGTTGATTGGGAGTGATCTTTTCACCGAACAACAACAAACTGGTGTCTCCGTTTCCACCAACAACATCAGACAAAACCTGATCATAGGTCCTGTTCTCCTTGACGATGTAGAACACATACTTAATAGGAGAGGGATCGCCCACTTTCATGGGAATCGGATTGCCGGGTTCACCAGTTGCTTGCATTTCTTTTTCTTTCGAATACGGAGTATTGGCATAGACCGCCTTGGAATACAATCCCAGCAACTGCTCTGTGGGCTCTTCGAAAATACTCATCGTACCTTTGAAGAGTCCGCCGATATATTCAACAGCTGCAGGCTTGGATGCATCGCCTTTTTGGAAAATCACTTTTTGTTTATTGCCCAATGGATTCGGGCCATTGGGATTGGCGAGTGAATTGAATCCTTTCCCGTTGGTCACAAAAACTTTTTTACCCACGACGCGCACATTGGTAGGATACCATCCGACCGGAATAAAACCCAATGACTTGCTCGAGCCTGCTTCTTCCACTTCAAAAACCGCCAATGCATTGTTGTCGGCATTGGCAATGTACAATCGCTCTTCATCAGCCGANAAGGCGAGTCCGTTGGAGGTTGAACCTGGAACNGCATCGGCATACAATGCAGCGTTCAAGGTCTCCATCACTTTCATATCAGTTGTGCGAATGACAGAAACTGAATTGTCGTTTGCATTCGCCACAAACAGTTTGTCTCCTTTTTTATTGAGGATGATTTCATTGGGATTGTCTCCCACTTGCAAACGCGTGATGATATTGCCGTTGGATGCATTGATCTTCAACACCTGATCACCGCCCCATAGGGATACATATAATATGGTATGATCTGGCGAGAGGATACAACTGTATGCTTCAGCGCCTAATTTGATCTGATGAAGAATGGACTTATTGCCTGTATGTATGATATAGAGCGAACTGTCATCTCTTGTTACCGTGTACAATAATTGTTTCTTGCTGTTGATTGCAATGCCTGCTGGTCCGATTTTTTCAGGCCAAGGTTTACCGAGAAGGATGCTGTCCCTCAGCGTCAGTTGATCCCCTTTGGTACTGTACACATTGATCCTGTTATCATATCCTGCGGAAACATACAATGACTGATCGTCATCCGAAAAAGCCAATCCATACCAGGCTTTATCGATGACCAATTCATGAAGGACGCTTTCTGTTGCGATGTCTATATATTGTATGGAGTGCCCGCTTTGTCCATTGTTGCTCACTGCCATGCGCTTGCCCGAATGTGCAACAGCCATGTTCAGCGGAAGATCCCCCAAGGGAAAACTCCTTCCGATGGGCGTCAGCGACCAGCCGTTGGGAAGGGTCACGGGGGTTGGCAGTTGACAGTTGACGGTTTGGAGTTGAAAAAGACAGGCAATGAGCAAAAGGTATTTCATACAACCGGTTTAGGTAACCTAAAATTAAGACGGATGTGCGTAACTAATTTTTGCAGGGGTGCTATGAAATCATTAATTTCAAACTGANTTTTGTTACCGGTGCTTGCCGGAAATTCTTGTTTGTTTTCTCATGTCTACCCTGCTGTTTGTCTAATCAGCAGGGTTTTTTGTGAAAAACACTAATATTTTTAGTGGAAAAAATGCTAAAAAAATTAGTTTATTAAATTTGGATGATTTACCTTTACCCTCTCAAATATTTATAATTATGTCAAACAACGAAAAATTAAAAGCGCTGAAACTCACGCTGGATAAGATTGAGAAGGATTATGGGAAGGGAAGCGTGATGATGATGAATGAAAAAGGAGAGGCGCAAATTGAAGTGGTGTCAACAGGCTCTATTGGATTGGATGCTGCACTCGGCATCGGCGGATTGCCCAGAGGAAGGGTGATTGAAATATACGGACCGGAAAGCTCCGGTAAGACCACCATCGCCACCCATGTGATTGCAGAAGCGCAGAAAAAAGGTGGTGTTTGTGCCATCATTGATGCGGAACACGCATTTGACAGTGGCTATGCAAAAAAATTGGGGGTAGATGTCGACAACCTTCTGATCTCTCAACCGGATTATGGTGAGCAAGCATTGGAAATCGCAGACCGATTGATCCTCTCAGGTGCATTGGATGTAGTGGTGATTGACTCTGTGGCTGCATTGGTTCCTAAAAGTGAATTGGAAGGAGAGATGGGGGATAGTAAAATGGGATTGCATGCAAGATTGATGAGCCAGGCATTGAGAAAGCTGACTGCAACAATCAGCAAAACCAATACCATCTGCATCTTCATCAACCAGCTGCGTGAAAAAATTGGCGTGATGTTTGGAAACCCTGAAACCACCACAGGTGGCAATGCATTGAAATTATTCCTCCGTGCGCCTTGATATCCGGAGATCGGCACAAATCAAAGACGGAGAAGAAGCGAT
>JGI24766J26685_10000566_pt1 | contig 10539 bp, 9 predicted proteins | sample SanBayMetagenome_FD_26685 | JGI IMG/M metagenome (IMG submission 26685)
CTGGGTATTACTCGCCTGAGAATCGGGCCACAGATCGATCCCGGCGTTCCATGGTGCTTTGCCAGTGCGAGCGACGGACTCCGCGCCGATCTCCACATTGCGCTAAAGTCAGGTAACTTCGGGGCCCCCGACTTCTTCACTAAATCTTTTAAAGCACTCCAATGAACGAATCCTATGCCCGCGAGGAAATCTGTCGGATCGGCAGGAGCCTATTTGAGCGTGGTTATGTCCATGCAACTGCAGGAAATATTAGCCTTCGATAGACAACGGTATTCTCATTACCCCTTCCGATGCTTGCCTTGGTTTTCTCGATCCCGCGCGGATTGCCCGGATTGACCTCAACGGCCAGCAGCAAGGCGGCGATCGGGCAAGCAAAACCTTAGCGCTCCACCAGGCTATTTACCGGGCGAGTCGCCCATTTCTGCCAGATACCTCTTGCATCATTCACACCCACAGCACGTTCTGTGTAAGCCTGAGCCTAAACTCAAAGGCTGCAGAGTTAATTCCCCCGATCACGCCCTATTTTGTAATGAAGGTTGGTCATGTCCCGCTAATTCCTTATGGTCGACCAGGAAGTCCGGCGGTTGCTGACCAGGTTGCAGAGTCGATTACCGCCTATGGCCAATCCGGTCGAATCCTTCGCGCGGTCATGCTCGCACGTCTCGGGCCCAATGTCTGGCATGACTCTCCCAGTGCGGCGATGGGGGTACTCGAGGAGCTTGAAGAAACCGCAAAACTGATTAGCATCACGGGTTCGCCGATCCCTGAGTTAGCCGGACCTGACATTGAAGAATTAAGAAAAACCTTTGGCGCATATTGGTAATCGTTTTGCACTACCATCAAAGAATGCTGAACCCTCCAAAAAAGAAAGGATCTCTCATGTCTTACTTGACCCTCTGCCGACATCTTATTGCCGCAACAATTACGGCGTTATTCGCAGGTGCAACCCTCGCCGACACGATCTCCGTTGTCACGTCATTTCCTAAAGAACTTACCGCCGCCTACAAAAAGGCGTACGAGGCAAAGTATCCTCAAGATAAGCTCGAAATCCTTAATAAAAATACGGCTGCAGGCATTGCCTATGTGCGGGAACAGCCGGCAGGGTCTCGCCCCGAAGTCTTCTGGGCATCTGCGCCCGATGCATTTGAGGTCCTTTCAAGCCAGAAATTACTCGTCAAGATCGGCCCCGGAAGCCCCTCTATTCCCGCAAAAATCGGCAACTACCCTGTCAACGACCCCGAGGGTTTTTATCGTGGGCAGGCTCTTGCGGGCTACGGATTGATGTGGAACACCCGATATATGGCCGCTAACAAATTACCAGCCCCAAAAGAGTGGGCGGATCTCGTTAAACCTGTTTATTTCGGCCACCTCGCAATATCAAGCCCCTCACGCTCAGGCACCACCCACCTGACGGTTGAGACAATTCTGCAAGGGGAAGGCTGGACAAAAGGCTGGGCACAAGTTCTTGCAATTGGCGGCAACAGTGCAGCGATCACAGAACGCAGTTTCGGCGTTCCCGATGGCGTCTCGAATGGACAGTTTGGTATTGGACTAGTCATTGATTTCTTTGGGCTCGCCGCAAAAAATTCCGGCATGCCTGTGGAATTTATCTACCCCTCTGTCACGTCGATTGTTCCAGCGAATATTGCACTGATCGACGGTGCAAAGTCCAGCGAGGCAGGGAAACGATTTATTGACTTTACGTTGTCTGAAGAAGGCCAGACGCTGCTTTTACAAAAAGAGATCAGTCGACTGCCTGTATTGCCGTCTATTTACGCAAAAGCGCCAGCTGGGTATCCCAATCCGTTTGGCGGGAAAATCCAGGCAAAAGTAAACTTCAATGCCAATCTATCTGAATCTCGTTACTACGTAGTGGTTTCACTGTTTGATCAGATGATTACCTTCCGTCACAAGGAACTCGCCGCAGCAATGAAGGCAATCCACGATGCAGAGAGGCGGCTTAGCGGCAAGGCTAGTGCACAGCTTGATGAGGCCAGAAAGCTAGTTCTGTCTCCAATTGTTGACGAGAAGCAAATTGGCGATAAGAAACTCCTCGAATTATTTAAGGCCAAGAAAACTGACGCTGAAGCCTCTAAAACAAAAGCAAAAGTTGAAGAAGAGTGGGCAAGCCGTGCGAAGGCCAATTACGCCCGAGCCATCGAACTCGCGAGCGCTGCCAAGTAACCCTGCTATCGGCTGAGGATCCCCCCGTGCCCACCCGTAGGGCTATGGAGCCAAGTTGAATCGACATCATCCCGGAATGGTCGCTATTGCAATCGCGATAGCGACTTTTCTTATTGTCTTCCTTATCGGTCCTATTCTTACCGTTATCTATACGGCGTTCTCCGATGGATCGGGTGGCTTTACCCTAGCCCATTTTTCCGCATTTTCAGAAATTTCTCTGATGCGAGAATCATTCGCAAACAGCCTATTCGTTGCGGGGATGACCGTCCTCTTTGCAACGCTGATTGCTGTTCCATTGGCTTATCTCACAATGCGGTTTCAGTTCCGGGGGGCGGTGCTCATTCAGACCCTGGGGGTACTTCCACTCATCATGCCCGCCTTTGTTGGCGCGGCTGCAATGCAACTTATTTTCGGAAGATCCGGAGCGGTTAATCTTATTCTCAACGAGAATTTCGGATTTGGCCTACCCATCATGGAGGGACTTAACGGCGTTATTTTTGTCGAGACGCTTCACTACTTCCCGTTTATTCTGCTTAACCTGTCCGCCTCCCTCGCAGCGATTGATTCCTCCATGGAGGAGGCAGGACAAAACCTTGGCGCATCCGGGTGGCGGCTTTTCCGAAAAGTCGTATTTCCACTCGCACTCCCCGGATACATTGCTGGCGCATCCTTGGTATTCATCAAGGTGTTTGATGATCTTGGAACGCCCCTCGTTTTAAATGTTACCAATATGCTTGCCCCACAGGCTTACCTGCGCGTTACCTCAATCGGAATTGAAGATCCTATCGGCTACGTGATCTGTGTCATTCTTGTTATTTTTTCTATCGGTGCTATGGGTGGCGCTTGGTGGTTTGTGAAGCGCCGTGATTACGCACTCGTATCACGCGGAGGGGCGCAGGCTCCGAAGCGTCAACTCACCAGTTGGCAGACAACGCTTGCCTACGGCTGGATTATTGGGGTTCTGATGCTTGTGCTGTCCCCCCACATTGGTATTCTTTTGATGTCGTTTTTTAAAGTGTGGAGTTTTAGCATCCTGCCTGAACAGTTTACCCTCGCACACTATGCAACGGTATTTTCTGACTCTAAGCAGATGATCTGGAATACACTACTCTATTGCGGATTAGCGGCGGTAATCGACGTGCTGATTGGGGCTGCAATCGCCTATATTGTTCTGCGCACCTCAATTCCCGGCCGCCAACTGCTTGACCACCTGGTTACTGTGGCTCTCGCGATGCCAGGACTAGTTCTTGGTATTGGATACTTGCGGGCCTTCAGGGGTATCGAATTGCCATTTGGAGCAGGTGCATTAACCGCCAGCTGGTTCATATTTGTAATTGCCTATTCGGTGCGACGACTACCCTACGCGCTTCGTTCATGTATGGCCGCCTTAACACAAGTCCACCCAGCGCTGGAGGAGGCCGCTGAGAATCTCGGTGCCGGTCGTTGGCAGACGATTCGCCGAATTGTTATCCCCCTGATGATGGGCGGAATACTTGCGGGATTTGTAACGAGTTTTATTACGGCGGCAGCCGAGATCTCAGAAACTATTTTATTAACGAGCCGCGAGAGTCTCGCGCCCATGTCCTATGGAATTTATTTGTACTTCCAATCCATCGCGGGACGCGGTCCTGGCGCAGCGCTAAGTGTGATCGCCATCACCCTCGTCGCCCTAGGCACCTATATTACGCATCGGATCGCGGCTACTGCGACGCCCCATCAATCCATCGGAGCCAATCGATGAAATCCGTCGGTATCGATATTAGAAATATTGCGCTGTCGTTTGGGTCGACGCGGGTGCTGCGCGACATTACATTACGGGTTGAGCCTGGAGAATTTTTCGCCCTGCTTGGGCCTTCCGGCTCGGGAAAATCGACCTTATTGCGACTTATTGCAGGATTCAATCAGCATCAGAGCGGTGAGTTGCTGGTTGACGGAAAGGATGTCACCGGAACCCCTCCCTGGCTTCGAAATGTCGGGATGGTCTTTCAAAGCTATGCCCTATGGCCGCACATGACGGTATGGCAAAACGTCGCCTTTGGGCTGGAAGCGCGCAAGCTTTCCAAACCAGTGATTGATCAGAAAGTGGCTGCTGTTTTAGAACTGGTTGACCTTGCAGACTTTGCTCAGCGCCGGCCTGGTCAACTCTCGGGGGGGCAACAACAGCGGGTCGCGATCGCCAGAACGCTCGCTATCGAACCCCAGGTACTGCTCCTTGATGAACCGCTATCAAACCTAGACGCAAAGCTTCGCGCACAGACTCGGCAAGAACTCGTTCGGTTACAACGGCGGCTGGGAATTACAACAATTTTCGTAACCCATGACCAGGAAGAGGCTCTTACGACCTGCCAGCGCATTGCAGTGATGGACCAAGGAATCATTCAACAAGTCGGTACACCCATGGACTTATTCGATTTCCCGGTGAATCGTTTCGTTGCACAATTCATTGGCTCCATTAACCTGTTTCCGGGCTCAATTAGTCGAGAAGGCAACCAGATCAAGTTCATATCCCCTGCGCTTGGCAGTGTAGTTCTTCCGAAAGGTCTTGAGCTGCTCGAGTCAAAGATGGAGCTCGCTTTTCGGCCTCATGCCGTTAGTTTCACTGGCGACCATCATGCGACCGATCGTCTCGGATTAAGAGGGATTATCGAAGACGTTGAGTTTCTTGGAGAGGTCTTGCGCTACGATATTCGAACAGGTGATGCCCTGATCCGGGCAGATATTGCGCACGCTCGGGGTGTTGCGCCACTGAGAAATGGCACCGNCATTGAATTTAGCGTGCCCTCTTCTGAGTTACGTCTTGTTGCAGCCTAGATATTTACAATCTAGCGAGCGCTTTCATTGCGAACGATCGCTACCGATTACCCCGCATACGTTACCCGAATAATCTCAACCGTTCGAATCCCCGATGGGCTCTCAAAGGTAACCGAGTCCCCTTCCCTGGATTTGATAAGGGCCCGCGCAATTGGGGATACCCAGCTAATGTAATTCGGGCCGAGGTGGGTCTCATCGACCCCAACGATTCGCAGAGTCTGTTCATGGCCTTCTTGGTCGACGAGGGTGACCGTTGCCCCAAAAAAGACTTGGTCTTGCGTCATTTGGGCAGACGAATCAACAATCTTTGCAAGCTCTAGTCGTTTAGATAGAAAACGCAGACGTCGATCGATTTCTCTTAGACGACGCTTCCCATAGATATAGTCACCATTTTCTGATCGGTCACCGTTAGAAGCCGCCCAGGAAACGATCTCAACAGTCTTGGGGCGCTCAACCTTGAGCAACTGATTGCGCTCATTGGTNAGCGCCGCATAACCTTGCGGCGTCAGATAGTTTGGTGTGGTTGACACAGTAACCCGAGAGATCTAAGGATAACGGCCATCCCATGGCTTATCCTCAACTCGAACGGCGCCCGTCTTGAGATCAACTGCAGGTCGATTTAAAGTAAAAAGTGATTCCGAAGACACTCGCGTGTAGTCCATATAGCCTAATCGAGCAACAGGTTGAAGTGCTGCCGTATCCACCCGGCCATCGCGAATATAGGCCTCATCAATATGGACCCCCACTATAGAGGCGATCAGGACTGTCCAAAAGGGCTCACTTTTCCCGTGCGGCGGCAGCAGGGGGACCGTTTTCCAAAGCCTGCACTCCAGCGCGACCGGGCTCTCCCCCACACGCGGCGCCTTCACCTGAACCCCAGTTACAGGTGTCAAGCCAGCAAGCGCAAATTCATCAACATCCGCCACGACTGCGGCAGAGCTCAGGTTCATATTCTCTCTGAGGGAATCGACCACCAGTGAAACCGTAAACTCCCCACTCGCCTCAATGTTCCGTTGCGTATCCTTGCGGCCGCCCGATGAGAACATCATCATCGGGGGTTCATCGCTAATCAGATTAAAAAAACTATAGGGCGCGAGATTATAGACACCCTCGGGGGAGACCGAACCAATCCATGCAATTGGACGCGGACCGACAATCGCCTTTATCGGGTCATACCGCATACCGTGGTTGTTGGTCTGTGTATCGTAGTACATTGTGGGGCTCCTCTATCAGGTATGCTGGCTCAGCGATAGTTTACAGATCGTACTAGAAGCATATTGTCGCAGGACAAAACTATCCCGAGCTGCATTATTTTTATTCCGATTGACGGATGTTAAAAGCATCTCGCATATAGACTGGCAGGTCGATTGATGGCGGCCTGAACCCCAATTGATAAAACATATTTCCCAAATGGCCTCTGTGGAGAGTCTTATGATTACAAACATGAAGCAATATGTCTCCACGGGTCATTTCGCCCGACCCACCATCAACGAAATCAAATTTGACGACTTCGTTTAGTAAGGTCTCATTAGTAGTATCCGCATAATCAATATACCAGTCCGCCATCTCGCGTAATTTTTGAGTGAGTATTTCGAGAGACTCGGGAGTGTTAGTAGTTCGAGAGTTGTACCCGTGTGCTACACCCGTCAGATGTGCCTTCCAGATCCGATCTACGATATCCACGTGAGCAAGGGTGAAAATTATTCCGCCTAACGCTGCCGACCGTTTCTTGTAGACTTCCTCTGACGGGAGCTCAGCGATTGCTTTAAGCACCAACTCATTTGCCCATCTGTTATAGCGTGTCAGCATCCTAACAGTTCGAGTAGCAGAACTCTTCTCGGCGATTTGTTTCATAGAACAGATACCTAATAGCTAGTGAGCAACAGATGTTGAAAAGAAAATTGCAAGGCGCAGTACCTAAACGACTTTTGAAAGCAGAAAAATAATCCACAGCCATGCAGCGCCAAACCCGTGCAGAACCTAGTGCCCGATCCTATTGATTTTTCAGGCGACCGATGACCCAGTCCGGGTCGCTATCGCTGGGAAATATAGGATAGTGGACTTCTCCAACCACCCCGTTTTTTACGATCAGAGTAAGGCGTTTTAGTAGGGTCATTCCCGCCGCTTGGAATGTGGGAAGGTTGAGTGCCTTTTGGAATTCGTAATGAATGTCGCTAACAACAGAAAACGGCAGCTGAAGGCGCTCTGCCATTTCCTTTTGATAGTCTGTATTCTGGACACTCAGACCAATGACATCAGCACCGAGTGCTCGAATTTCCTGGTAGTGATCTCGAAATGAACAACTCTGTGGAGTGCACCCCCTTGCCCCCGGAATCTGATCCCAACCGTCGGGCAGAGGTACATTCGGCCGCCCTGTCATTGGATAGCAGTAGATCACGACCGTGCCGGGAAGGTCTCCAAGATCAATCACCTGGCCATTAGTCGCAGCCAGTTTGACGTTAGGAAGTCTCTTTCCTTTAAGATGGTCGGCAGCGCCATCATCCTGCGGCAGGGGCAGGTCTTTGGGTAGTTCATTTAGGTTTGCCATGTTCAGAGTTTATCAGCGCCAATGGCCCTCGATAGTCCCTTAAGCAGTTTGGCAGGATTGGTGGGCCGTGCTGGACTCGAACCAGCGACCAAAGGATTATGAGTCCTCTGCTCTAACCAACTGAGCTAACGGCCCCTACGAACATTTACTCAACACAGCTGCCTGGGTAGACATCGAGAAAAAAGACCCGGTTCCCCGGGCCCTTTCAACTTACAGTGTATCTAGAAAACTCTTCAGCTTATCGCTGCGGCTGGGGTGACGCAGCTTACGCAATGCTTTCGCTTCGATTTGCCGTATTCGCTCACGCGTAACATCGAACTGTTTTCCAACCTCTTCCAGTGTGTGATCCGTTGCCATTTCGACTCCAAAGCGCATCCGCAGGACTTTGGCCTCACGCGGGGTCAGCGAGTCGAGAACCTCTTTCACAACATCACGCATCGAATCCTGAAGTGCGGCTTCCATCGGGGCAACCGTATTCGTATCTTCAATGAAATCCCCGAGATGCGAATCGTCATCATCTCCAATTGGGGTTTCCATCGAGATCGGCTCTTTGGCAATTTTCAGGATCTTACGGATTTTGTCTTCCGGCATTTCCATTTTGATTGCCAGCGTTGCAGGGTCCGGCTCTTTGCCCGTCTCCTGCAGGATCTGCCGAGAAATTCGATTCATCTTATTAATCGTTTCAATCATATGAACCGGAATTCGAATTGTACGTGCCTGATCTGCAATTGAACGCGTAATCGCCTGACGAATCCACCACGTGGCGTATGTTGAAAACTTATAACCCCGGCGATATTCAAACTTATCGACTGCCTTCATGAGGCCAATATTGCCCTCCTGAATCAAGTCGAGAAACTGAAGGCCCCGGTTTGTATATTTCTTTGCAATTGAAATCACGAGCCGCAGGTTAGCCTCGGTCATTTCTTTCTTGGCTGCGCGCGCCTTGCGTTCACCAGCCGTCATCTGCTTATGAATATCCCGAAGATCTACCAGGGGCAACACAACCTTGGTCTGCATCGCGATTAGTTTCTGCTGCTCCTCCTGCAGGGCAGGCAGATTACGCTGAAGTAGCGGTGTTGATGGGCCCGCCGAAGGGATCTTCTTCGCAAAGAGTTCCAGATTGATTTCATTACCAGGAAACTCTTTAATAAACCACTCTTGGCTTAGCCCAACTTTATCAACTGCGATTGAACGAATCTTACGTTCAATCCTACGAACATCTTCGACCTGAGCCCGCAGTGTATCGGCCAGCCTTTCGACCATCTTGGCGGTAAAGCGCAGGCTCATAAATTCGTTACTAATCGCCTGCTGCGCCTTTGCATATGCTGGCGATTTATAGCCATCCCCATCGACCGCTTTACGCATTTTGTCGAAGGCTTTTTGAATCACCTCAAATTTCTCTAGGGCTGCAACCTTACGTTCTTCAAGCCGCGCTGTATTGGCTGCCGCAGCCGCAGCGCCATCGTCATCGACCTCTTCGGTGGCCTCAATAGCGGCGAACTCTGCCTCGGTCGAGGATAAGAGGTCTTCCTCTGGCGCGTTCGGATCAACAATGCCATCGACCATGTCGTTGATGGGCATCGTTCCTTCACGGATTTTCGTTGCGCAATCAAGGACTTCTGCGATCGTTACGGGGCAGGCTGAAATTGCCATCACAATGTCGCGAAGACCTTCCTCAATCTTCTTGGCAATAACGATTTCACCCTCACGGGTCAGAAGCTCGACGGTGCCCATTTCGCGCATGTACATGCGAACCGGATCAGTTGTGCGACCGAACTCGGAATCAACGGTCTGCAGCGCGGCCTCTGCCTGCTCTTCAGCATCATCGTCATCCGCTGCCGGCGCGTTGCTGGTGAGCAGTAGGGTCTCAGTGTCAGGGGCCTGCTCGTAGATCGCAATACCCATGTCGTTAAAGGTCGATACGATTGATTCAATCTGCTCAGCCTCAACCACATTTTCTGGCAGGTGGTCGTTAATCTCTGCATAGGTGAGATAGCCACGCTCTTTGCCAAGCTTGAATAGGGTTTTGAGCTTTGTTTTTCTCGCCTCCAACTCCTCTGGGGTGACCGCACCCCCGGCAGGAAGAAACTCCTTGAGAACCCGATCTCGCGCCCGACGAGCGCTTCCTTTTTTCGGCGGCGGCGGAGGCTCCATCGCAGCGTCGACGGCATCGTCATCCATTACGGTGTCGTCTAGGCCACTCGCTTCTGCCTCGAGTTGTTCAGGCGATTTTTTCGCGGGCCGCCCAGGCTTGCCCTTTGGCTTGATTGGCTTTGGCTCNGCGATCTTTTTTTCGGCAATAGGTTTGGTTTTTTCAACTGGAGCCTTCGCTAAGGACTTTTTCACCTCAGGCTTCTTANCTTCGGGCTGCTTTGGGTTGGCCTTTTTCGGCTGCGCCTTCGCTAGGGATTTCGGGGCNGGCTCCTTTGCCGTTTTGACAGCGGGCTTGCCTTTAGATTTATCCGAAACTCTGACCGACGCTTTTGATNTGGGCTGCTTGGCCAATGCCTTCGGNTGAGCAGAGGGCTTGNTCTTTGGGGAATTCTTGGCAAGTGCTTTGGGGNGCAGTTTTTTACCNGAAGCTTTCTTGGCATTGGTACCCTTGGGGGCAGCCTTTACTGCTGACTTTGCTGTGGGTTTCACAGGGGACTTNGGCCCNTGCTTTATTTTTGATGCAGGCTTAGGGGAGGCTTTCGTCATTGCCTTCGCTACTGGTTTGGGCTTAGCGGGGGCGGGGGCCTTCTTGGCGGGTGTCTTCACAACAGCTTTCTTTGACGCTGGGGACGGCTTGACGACCTTCGCTGCCTTGGACGAAACGACCTTCTTTGTCTGGGTTGCTGACTTAGGCGTTGATTTGACAGAGGGCTTAGTTACCGGCTTGGCGGCTACTTTGGGGGTTGATTTTTGAGTCTTTGTCACGGGGATCGAATCCTTTGGTGGCGGGCAATTGGGCTGCCCACATCAATCTAAGCGGAACCTTCCATTATACAAAAATA
>JGI24766J26685_10000568_pt1 | contig 10536 bp, 11 predicted proteins | sample SanBayMetagenome_FD_26685 | JGI IMG/M metagenome (IMG submission 26685)
GTAATCTTCAGAGAGATCAGTAGGCAAATCAGTAGAGTAATCAGTAGGCAAATCAGTTTTCATGGGTTGCTCGTTAGTTGATCGGACAACAAAAGGGTGATTACTTTAGCCTCGGAGCTTCCGAAATCGGCAGCGGCACCAAGCCGTCGGTTGGGATGTAGACAACCGTTTTTTCGCCTGCAGCGTTTCCCTGTTCTTGCAAACCCTGGATATAAAGCCAGCGCAGGTACGCTTCGCTGGATCCCAACTCCTTTTTGAGGGCGCCGATCGCCAAAGCGCTGGCCTCGGCGCGAGTCACCTCAGCCTGGCCTTCAAGGGTGGCGGCTTCTTGCTTTGCCTTGGCCTCTAGCACCCGGACCTGGCGAGTGGATTCAGCCTCAGCTAATGCAGCCTTGCCAGCCATTGACTGGCTGTAGACGTTGTATTCGGGATAAAACTTTGCGCAAGCACCAAAGCTGGCAAGANNGATAACACAAGAAAGAAGGATGTACATGGTTAAAGCGCGATGGATAGGTTAGCCGATTGAACTACTGGCATCAACATCAATCTCCNTGGGTGCCACCGAAGATGACGTGATGGGCAACCATGGCGGGTTGCGGTGCTTGCGGGTTGATTTGCTTGGCGCCGCGATCGATCAGCCCACCGGGGGCCCAGGCGAGTAGCAGGCCAAGGGCGAAGCCCAGAGCGGTAAGCGGTTTCATAGAGAGCTTAGAGAAAGACGTAAGAATAAACGTAATGCAGAACAGCCAAGCAGCCTAGGGCGCCAACTTAGCCTTAGCCCAGCGAGTGACGCGATACCACTCAGCAACCTGCGGAACCCAGGACTCCAGATGCGGGAACAGCAGATCACAGAGTTGTCGAATCTCCAGCTGCGCATCGAGCTTAGCCCGTAAGTCCAAGAAGTGGAGGAGTGCCCGCAGGCTAAAGCTGACAACAAAGTGCTGCCGTACATCGAAGGCAAGCAGACCGCGAGCGTGTTCTTCCGATAAGCCNCAGAGCTTAACCCGCTCTGCGTAACNACGCGCCANCAACTGCAGTAAGTACAGGTCTAACGTACGCTGCTCTACGGTGTACGCATATCTCTCCCCNTTCCGATCTANGTACGTTCCCACAGGCCTGAGATAGAACACCTCTTCCAAGGCTTCGATGTTACCCAGCCCAGCCGCTCGACACACACGCTCACCTGTGTAGCGCATCGACTGCACATCGAAGCTCACCCCTACCCGATGAGTACGCGCTTGCTGCATCACCGAATGAGGAAAGTACCCCACAGCAAACACAATCTGCACATGCTCCAGCGGACCATAGTGCCCTCGCTCACCGGCCAGCAGCCGCTTGACGAGGATCTCACCCGCCGCCTCCTCTGAGGGCCTATCCTCGTCAAACACAAACCGCTCGCTGTAGTCCTGGTGCATTGCAAACCAGCAAGCCTGCTGAGGATTAGGCGTAGCCGCCACCACTTCAACGCGAAACAACGGATCCATAAGTTGTGGGTCAGTGTGTCATGTACTTGTGCGCCTAGGCCTAGCCTAGGTCTGTGCGATACAGCTCAGAAACTGGGCCGTAATCCAGCAGCAGCTGAGGGAAGCAGTTGAACAGCCGTTTGCGGTTGACCGGATCGGCTACAAGCCCAGCCTCAGCCAATTTAGCAATAAAACAACCCCCATACCGCACAGCCGTAAGCAAGGTGTTCAGGTAGATTTCATCCATGGGTGGAAGGCGGTAAGCAGTAAGTAGAATGACTAAGAGTGCGCACGCCTGACAGCTTACGATTTACGTGGCAGCTTAGGGACGTACCACATCTGTTGTTTGTTGGTTTGCAACCAGGCCTTGTACTCAGCGGTAGCTGCTTCGGTGATCTCGCGCTCGATCGCCGCCAGCTCCTCCTCACCGAACTCCTCGACGAGCAGAGCACGAAACTTGGAGCGATACATACGCTCGTACACCAGCTGCTGATCCAGCGTGCTACCGCCCTGACTGACAGTGGAGCACTCATGCGCAAACTTCATCGCAATGCGACGCTTCGTCGTAACGCGATGCAACCAATCTGAATCAACATCAGCACCAGTCGCTTTCTTACGCTCGTTGGCTTCGTTGATCGTGTCTGTAAGCGACTCAATGACGTATTTAAGCTCCTCATGAAAGACCTTAACTTCGTCTGGCTTCATCTTAGAAACCACTGCAATCGCAATTTCACGATTGAGCTTGTTGCTGTAAAAACGCACCATAAGGGGTAAGTATGTGGGTAGGCACCTAAGCCGCAGCGTCGAAGCGCATAAACTTAGGTGCCTTGATCTACAGCTTAGCACGTAAGCTGCGGCTAAGGCGATGTGCGCTTAGCTGAGGTCAGGCGGCAGCCGGCTCGACTGCCTCGTCGGCGGCCTTAGCCTTGCGACCCCGCTTGGGAGCGTCTGCGCCGTCCTCGCCTTCGACCAGCTCAGGCTTCTCAATAGCAAGGATGTAGCAGCCGCTCTTGTCCTGCTTGGTGCGAACGCTGAACGACTTGTCAGCACAGCGCCGGCTCATGGTGCCGCAGACTTGGCTGATGGTGGTAGGACGGAAGCCGCCCTCGACCTCGATCTCCTCACCGTTCACGACGGAATAGGCCAGTTCAATCGCCTCACCAATCTGCAGGGCGGCCATGGCCTCCCGCAGGGGAGTGGTCTTCGAGGTCCGGGTGGCAACCGGCGGAATCACGTCCGCCGACACAACTTGAAACGACATTGGTAGTGACTGATGGAGTCCTAAGCATCGTAGGTGTGCGGTAAGGGGTTGTCAAGCAAGTGGCGGCACAGACCGCCCTAAACCACTCGGCCCTGACAAACCCTACGACTCACCAGCGGAGGGGGTCATCGACATGCTTGCGCCACGAATCCCGCTGGGCCTGCCTCGACCTGCCCCTCTTCTGCCGGTTCCCCTTCCTCACCTCCCTGGCGAACTCCAGAAACTGTGCCGCCCTGTGCAGGTCCGCCACCGTCGCCTTAGCTATCTCGTCCCTAAGCCAACGCACAATCAGTTCCCTGCCCGTAAGCTGCGGCACCCAACCAACCTACTTAGCGTCGGCCCACGTCTTCCCTGTACTGGCTTCAGCAAGGGGAGGAATTGAACCCAGCCAGATGCTTTCCGAACTCTCCATCACCTGCTGCAGCACGCCCATCCACTCCTCCTCGCACCCTTCACGGACGAGCAGCAGGATCTCGTCATGCACCACAGCCGCCAGCTTGACGACCTCCTCTCCGGCCGCCCGCAGCTTCGGCCACAACTTACCAAGGCTGTGCTTCAGAATCGCAGCACCAGCCCCCTGCACAGGCGTATTACACCTAACCGTAACCCTATTCATCTCACCAGGTAGATACCGCCTAAGCTCGCTATTAGGAATGCGAATAAACGCCCACTTATCGCCCTTGGACCTATCAGCAGCCTGCGCATTGGCACGCTGCCAAGCATCCACACCACGATAAGTGGAATGGAACGTGTCTCTAATCTGCTGTGCTTCATCTATTGTCATTGTGATCCCCATACTGCCGGCATACTCACGCAACCCATTAGCACCAGCACCATACAACAACCCAAAATTAGCCGACTTGGCTACCTGCCTCCTCTGCTTCATCTCCTTAGCGTCGTCCACCTCTCCGCCGTAGATGGCAGCAGCCGTAAGCGTATGCAGGTCTTCATTGTCCTGGAAGGCCTTAATCATTGTCGTATCCTTAGCGAACGCTGCAGCAAGCCTAAGCTCCATCTGCCCAAAGTCAGCGCACACAAAGCTCCACCCCTCAGGCGCCTCGGCTGCCTGCCGAAATCCCTTATCCCTAGGCACCTGCTGCAGATTCGGCTTAACGCAACTCATTCTGCCTGTGTCTGCACCCAGCTGCATATACCCGGCTTTGATAAAACCATCTTCCTGTTGATGCTCCAACAGCGCTACCACCATCTGCCTGCGCTTCTCCGAGCGNTTCCACGACAGGTAAGTTTGCACAACCGTATGATCCGCAGCGTATGCACGCAACGCCTTCCTCGACACACTCGGCTTCCCCGCACTCTCCTTAGGAACACTCCCCAACAACACCGTAAACTTATCCAACAACTGCTTAGGTGAGTTCAGATTGAACCCTGCCAACCGCTTAGTCCCCAACCTCACCGACCCCTCAGCGTGGGCTCTGAGATTGAACGTTCCGTCGATGTCACGCGGCAGCTTGTGTTCCTCTGGCAACGCGGCATCCAGCTCCTCCACAAACTGCTGCCCATACTTTGCAATGTCCTGCTCAAGCGACTCCTGCAGAGCAACCAGGCGCTCACGGCTGAACGGCAGCCCCGTCCTCTGCATCTGCGCCATCGGCTGCAGCGCTAAGCACTCCAAGTTGAATGCGTTGTCGAGATACGCTGCAGTAAGCCGCCGCTTGAGCACAGGCACCAAATCAACAAGCGCCTGCACATCAGCTGCCGCATAGGCGAGCTGCTCCGTAGTGAGCGTCGGTGTACTCCAGTCACTACGCTGCAGCTCCTTATCCAGTTGCTTCCCCAGATAGCGCTCAACCACGGCCCCCAGCCCGTGCTTCAGATTGGGCAAACCGTTAGTAAGCAGTTTGGAGGCAAGCATTGTGCAGGACACATGCCCTTGCGGATACAGCCCCTGTTCCTGCAGCCAACCAAGATCAAACACCGCATTATGCGCAAACCAATCACGCGGCTCAGCAAAAAACTTACGCAACTGCACCCACTCCTCAGCGGTAAGCTCAAAGCAATCGACCACGACAATGCAGTAACTCTCGGCAGCAAACTGCAACAACCTAAGGCCACCCTTAACCGGCCGCAGCCCCGTCGTTTCACTATCAAACACAACGGTACGCGCACCTTCCAAACGCCCAAGATGCTGAATCCCAAAGTAAGTCGGAAGCTGTGTGGCAGGCTGATTAGCCATAAGTGGTGAGGTGTAACGGGTAAGTTAGTAAGGCAACCACTAAGCGCTATACTGTAAGCACAACACTTAGCACTTAGCGTCCGGCCTATCACCACGCAACTTATGTTCGGCACTTAAGCCCAACAAAATTAGCCGCTTAATGATTAGGCTTTCAGAACGCTCCTCCTCCTGAGCACGCTGACGTACCAGCGCTGCCAACTCGCTATCGAGATAGGTTTGGACACGGTGTCGCTTGGGCACCAGCGGAGGAGGTAGGGCACCCAGCCTACCAGCAGTTGCGACTCACCGCAACTCCCTGTACGGTGTCGGAACCCCCAAAGGCCCCGATGGTGAANTGGATTGAGGCTGAGACCCAGCTGCGACACCTGAACATCACAGCTGAGGAAGGCTTCGTCCTGGCCCTGTTCCCCCCAAAGGACAGCCGAGGCAAGGGCTGCCTCCACATCCGCGTCAGGGGAAGCCTCGACCAGCAGGCCGTCGAGGAGGCCCTGGAGGCACGCCCCGGCTTCAGCTTCGGCTACATCCCCAACTGGGGAGGCACGAAGGACGCCGAGATCGCCTACTGCCGCGCCATCTTCTACGAAGACGATAATCCTCTAAGTTCGTGTGAGGAGAAGGCTCAGCAGTGGCAAAGCGCCGGTCTGCCTCAGCCCTCACTTCAGGTATGGACAGGCAATAAGTCGGTACACAACTACTGGATCCTGGATCAACCTTGCGACGGTAAGCAATTCAGGGCGGCACAAAAGCTGCTGTTCAAGCACATCAAAGCAACAGTAGGCGGTGTCGAGATCGACGAGAAGCTGTGCAACCCTGCCCGCGTCATGCGCCTAGCAGGCGGTAAGCATCCGCTAAGTGGTGAGGTAAGTAGGGTGTTGAGTGTTACGGGTGAGCGCTTTAGTTTGGGTAAGTTGTTGGTTATGTTGGACGGTAAGCGTAGGCCTGGTGATGGTAAGGGGGGAGTGAGGGAAAGCGAGGTAAGCGATGACAGGGGAGCAGCAGAAGTTACGGCTGCTGCGCCTGCACCACAGCTTACAGCTAAGCGCGGCCTACTTAGTGCCGATGCCAGAGAGCACGTAGGCAAAGCCCTACCCAAGAACACCGCCCCCACACAACCTCTCAACTTACCGGACCGAGACGTAGAGCCAGAAGCCTACGCCGCATTCGTAAGTAAACAGGAGGCTTATGACAAGGAGTACAAGCCCAACGGCTTACACTACAGCGCACTCACTCACGAAGACAAAGTAGCCGCAGTCATCAGTGCCCTAACCTACTGCCCACAACGCCTAGAGCCCGGCACAAACACTTACGGCGCAGCGTTCACAATCTACGCTGCAGTAGTCAACGAGTTTGGTGCTACCCAAGCAATTAGTGCCGCCACTAAAGCCAAGTGGTCTACGCAACACTGGGACTTAGTGGAGCAGGCTGAGGCGATTGTGCGCAGCAGTCGAGATAGGGAAGGGGTGCCCCATAAGCGCATCTACCACGTTTTCGACACTGCTGAGCTGAACGGGTGGGCCAGACCGTGGCCAGTTTTGCGCGAAATCCGCAAAGAGCAACGATCTAGCGAAGATGACGAGCTGCTGCGAGAATTGCGGCACACCAGTTTCAAGCGGTGGTCTAAGTCGGCCGCTGCCCACCTCACCTTGCAATCCGTATTCCACCCACGTATTGCTGCCCTCCTCGGAGGTCGAGCCGACGCATTCCCCGTCGCTCACACCGCCCTCATCGCGCCCTTCATCACAACGATGAGCGCCGTAATTGGTAAGCGGTATAGGGTACAGATCAAGGAGGGGTGGCGCGAACCCATAGTCTTCTGGATGGGCACAGTCGCCCCAGCCTCATCACTAAAAACACCAGTAGCCAACCAATTCCTTGGCCCTCTACTCACCCTAGACGCCAACGATCAACGCGCCTACAAGCGGGAGGTACAGCGCTACAAAGCGGTAGCTAAGGAAGAGCGAGGCGAAGCGCCTGAGCTGCCTCGCCAGCGAGTGGTGATGGACGCAACACTCGAAGGCCTATGCACGCTGCTCGAACGGGAGAGCGTACACGGTGTCGTCAGCTTCCACGACGAGCTGGCGGCCTTCATCGGCGACATGGATAAGTACAGGAGTAACAGCAGCGATCGTGCTCACTGGTTGTCCATGTGGAGCGGTGGAGCAGTCAACATCGTTCGTAAGGGGTCCGATCCCATCATGGTGGACCGTACCGCCGTCAACGTCTTCGGCGCCATCCAGCAAGACAAGCTCACCGAGCTGCTCCACGGCGATGACGCCACAGCCAAGTCAGGTGATGGCTTCTGGTCGCGCTTCCTCTGGATCGTACCCGAGTACGTGTTCCCTAAGCAGAACCTCAATGAGGTTGAGATTACGAGGGAGCTAGAAGCGATGATCTATGAGCTGGATACGTCGATAGGCAAGCGAAAGATTGTGAAGCTGGAGCCGGAGGCGTGGAGCCTCTTCGCGGAGGTGTGCGACGAGTGGAGCCTGGAGGCCGATCGGACCTACGCCAGCCGAGCTGCCTTCCTCGGCAAGATGCGCGGCTACCTGGCCCGCTCCGCCGGCCTCCTCCACGCCCTCGACTACGCCGCTGATCCCCCCGGCCACGCCATGGGCGACACCATCAACCGCGAGGTCATGGAGAGGGCCGTCCTCCTCTGCCGCTACTTCCTCTGCCAGTTCGACGTGCTGGCTCCCCAGGTCGGCGGCGGTGATCTCCCCCACTGGGTTGTCCGCATCGTCAACCTCGCCCAAAGCAACGACACCGGCATCGTCACCCACCGCGACCTAGTGCTAAAGAAGTGGGCAGCCAACGGCACAGAAGCCAGGCAGATGCTCGAACGCCTAGTAAGTGATTACGGGGTAGGAAGGCTTGTGCAGGCCGTAAGGAAGGATCAGATACGCTGGCAACTAAGCTGAGTTGTACGTCGGGGTNTGGTTGTGTGCCGTCTAGGTGCCCTGTAGGCGCTTAGGCGGCATCTTTGTAGGCGGGCGTAAGTAAGCAGCTAGGCGAGCGCTTGAACGCATCATTGCGCCTGCTCACGGGTCTTGGGCGGTGTCTCACAAGTCTTACGTGAGACAGCTCCGATCTCTGTATCGCCACGAACAATTTAGGGCTGTTGGCGGCGGTTTGGCGCCTCCGACCCGTGAAAACTCACGGGTTGAGAAAGCGACCCGTGACGCCCAAAACGCCTGCAGCGCAGTGGGTTTGATACGACCCGTGAACTGTAGAAGCGTGAGCGGGTAGGTAAGAAAAATCCCGGGCGAGGGGGCTGCGACGCTTGAGACGGTTGAGGGAGCTGGGGGAAAATCGTTCACGGGTTCACGGGTTATCTCTCTTTTTTCTATAAACCCCTTACTACTACTAGATTCTTGTCCCCCCTAGACCCGTGAAAACCCCTCTCACGCTTCCTTCACGGGTTCACGCATCCACGCCTGTTTCCGCCGTTTCACCCTCCTCCCCTGTCTCACCCTCCCCTGCTCCCCCGATGCACAAATCCACCACTCCCATTGCAGCGCAGTCGCTTTGCCCGAATCGCCACACCCCGATCTACGCCTCCCCTTTCGCCGACTTCCCTGTCCCCACCTAAGTTTTGGTCAGGTTCTGTCCCTCCCCTGTCATCGGCCTTGTGCCCCTGCCCCTGCTTCGAGCCTCTCCCCCGTCTTCTGCCGTCCCCCTACCTCTCCAGTCGCTCCCTCGACTTGCCGAGCAATCCCACCCACCATCACCTACACTCCCCCTTGGGCCACCCCTTACGGCACCTCCGCCACCTCTACTGGCCACCACCAACCACCAACCACCAACCACCCCACTCATGGGATTGCTCTCCAAGAACGCCCAGGCTGCCGTCGCAGGCGGTGGCGCGTACCTGAACCCCTCCAAGATTCCTGCAGGCGGCTCCAGGCGCTTCTGCCTCCTGTCTGACGAGCCGCTGGAGTTCTATGAAGCCTGGGCCGAGGACGCCACCGGCAAAGCCAAGCCCTTCCGGTTCCCCTCCGAACCCTCCCCGGATGACCTCGCCCTGGCCTTCGGCGACTTCACCCGCCGCATGAACCGCGAAGGCACTGGCCCCGAACCCGTCAAGTTCGCCCTGGCCCTCCCCGTCTACGTCTTCGAGGACGCCCAGGTCCAAGTCCTCAACCTCACCCAGAAGTCGCTCATCCGCGAACTCGACGCGGTAAGTCAGATGGAGGATTACTCCGACATCACGGCTATCGACTTCCTGCTTGGCAAGGAAGGCAGCGGCCTGAACACCGAGTACAAGCTGACGCCTGTACCTCGCAAGAAGGCTGCCGACAAGGAGATTTCCGCCGCCTGGTCCGACGCCAAGGCCGCCGGCTTCGACCTCAGCCGCCTCCTCACCGGCGGCGACCCCTTCAAGCCCGAGTAAGTTGGTGGGGGCTAAGTTGTTGTTTCAGCACACGTAGCCCAACCACTTACCCCACCACTTACCCTCTTAGTGGTGTCATGAGGTACGGCCGGCGTCTAAGCACGCCGGCTTTTTCTTTGCTAGGCTGTAAGCGGTTATCAGTGGCGCGGGTGCCCCCACCCGCCTTTCTTCCATTCCACCTATCCACTTACCTTGCCTCCTGCTTATGCTCCCACTTACCGCTAACGACCAGCTGCTGGAGCTGAAGCGGTGGAGCCTAGAACGAGACGACGATACAGACCCAAACGGACGCATATACCGAGACGCTGAAGGTAATATCTACCACAGCGTTACACGTATCCTAAAAGAGACAAGCAACAGTAAGGCCGCACTCGAAGCCTGGATTGCCCGCCTAGGCGAGGAACGCGCCTACCAAGAGCGCGACACCGCTGCTCGACGCGGCACCCTCACCCATAACTCAGCCGAATACGTCTTACGCACCGCTAAGCGTATGGCTGAGCAGACCGCTAAGAAGCGTGGTAGTTGGTACATCAAGCCTGACGGCCTGGAGCGGGCTCCGGCACCGCTCACCGTCTGGGCCTTGCGCCAGGTCATTCCCTCCGCCCCTAAGCCTGGGCTTAGTGCCGCTGGTTACTGGCGCGGCTTGAAGGGATGGATAAGTGAGAATGTTACGGCTATTCATGCCGTCGAGTTTAGTGTACACTACCCGGCTGGCTTTGCCGGTACGTGCGACGCCCTGCTCGACATTCGTGGCAAAGGCCCTTACGTCGTTGATTGGAAAACCAGCTTTAACGCTCGCTCCGAAGAGTTGCTCGAAGACTACTGCGATCAGCTCGGCGCCTATTCCGTCGCCCTCCGCAACCTCACCGCCATCAAGCCCGTCGGCGGCATCGTCTGTGTAGCCCGACGCGCCGGCCCTCCCCAGATCCGCGAACTCACCGCTCTCGAACTGCGCGGCGCCGAGGCCCGCTTCCTCGAACGCTGCGCCACCTACTACGACACCCTAAGTGGTGCGCTAAGCTGATCCACGATACCTTGTTAGCGCTAAGCTGCCCGCCCCTTATGCCGCGTCTCTTGGTTGCCTGCGAATACAGCGGCGTAGTACGTGACGCTTTTGCCGATCGCTGGAAAGAGCGCAGTAAGACCTATCCAGGTATTGCTGCTGCGATGGCTGCTCAGTGGGGGTAAGCTAACTGCACCCCACGCTGCGTAGCAGCTTATGGCCCGC
>JGI24766J26685_10000569_pt1 | contig 10531 bp, 9 predicted proteins | sample SanBayMetagenome_FD_26685 | JGI IMG/M metagenome (IMG submission 26685)
GGGATAACAAAACGCGCTATGCGTATGGGTCTATTATATAGCTATAGCAATATTTAGGATTGCTATATAGCAGGGAACAGCCCCCCCAAACCCCCCGTGAACGGGGGGCTAGGGGGGGGAGGGAACACCGGGGGAAAATACTTAACTGTCTGGGTTCCAAGATCCGTCTTCATCCTAACTGCCTTGGCGGTTGCTGTATATAAAAAAAGTGGGCTATTATTGCCCACCGATAGAATTCTCAAAAACTAAATTAAGATTCTGCTAACACCCTGGCCGCCGCAGCAACTCCCGCACCGGAAGTAAATCCTTGATAACCAAGTTCCTGTAATGCGGCTTCTAAAGATGCGATCGCCGTTAAAATATCGCGATCGCTAACAAATCCTAAATGACCAATGCGGAAAATTTTACCCTTGAGATGATCCTGTCCTCCGGCTAAAACAATATCGAATTTCTTCTTAACAATAGCCCGAATATCTTCAGCATCTAAACCATCGGGAGGAACAACAGCCGTAATCGCCGGACTTGCACATTCATCGGCGGCAAATAACGATAATCCCAGGGCTTTAACCGCTTCACGCGTCACTTTAGTTAAGCGTTGATGACGGGCAAAAATATTTTCTAGCCCTTCTTTTTTCATCATTTGTAAAGTGACTTGTAAAGCAAAAAACAAGTTCACCGGAGGAGTAAAGGGATTAGTATTTTTCTTAGCCGATTTGCTATACAATCCCAAATCTAAATAATAGCGCGGCAGATTAGCGGTTTTATAAGCTTCCCAAGCCTTATCACTCACCGCCACAAATCCCAAACCCGGAGGGATCATATAGCCTTTTTGGGAACCGGAAGCCACCACATCAATCCCCCATTCATCAATAGGAAGATTAAACGCGCCTAAACTGGTGACAGCATCCGCAATCATTAACGCCCCATGAGCTTTTACATGGCGATTAATGGCTTCTAAATCGTTAATTACCCCGGTAGAAGTTTCGCTGTGGGTAATAATAACTGCCTTGATTTCTTTATTAGTATCCGCTTCTAATTTAGCCCGGAATTGTTCGGGGTCGAGGGGTTGTCCCCATTCGGCGGTGACGGTATCGACTTCTAAACCGTAGGCGGTGGCGACTTCAACCCAACGTTCTCCGAATTTACCATTAGAACCACATAATACCTTTTCCCCCCGACTGAGGAAATTAATAATTCCGGCTTCCATCGCCCCGGTGCCACTGACGGTTAAAATTAGCACATCATTTTTGGTTTGGTGTAACCATTTCAGGTTTTCCGTCACCTCGGCCATAATTTTGAAAAAATCGCCACTGCGATGTCCGATGGGGTGTTTGGACAGCGCTAATAAAGCCCCTTCAGGAACCGGAGTTGGCCCTGGAATCATCAACATTAATTTATCGTCCATTGTCTGTTTCTATTAATAAGGGTTCGGTGTTTTGCGTCAGTAGCTAAATTACGAATTACGAATTAGAAATTACGAATTACGAATTAGAAATTTACCCCTTTATGCCTTGTGATTCAGTAATCCCTTTTGGATTAACTTATTGAATTAACATAAGCGAGAATAAGAATCCGTTAGTTAAATTACGAACTACAAATTCGTAATTCGTAATTATCTTCCAATCATATCACTCAACGGCAATCAGTTGACTTAAGGCAACACCAGGATCGGGTTGCTTGATTAAAGATTCCCCAATTAAAACGGCTTTTGCCCCGGCTTGGGTGACTAAACTGATATCCTCACGGGTATATAGTCCCGATTCACTTACGACTAAAATATCACGGGATTGGAATTGAGATTGTCGGCTTTGTAACAATTGGCAAGTGGTTTGTAAATCGACGGAAAAATCCTCTAAATTGCGGTTATTAATTCCAATTAAGTTAACCCCATCGAGGGTTAAGACTCGATCTAATTCTTCGAGGGTATGGACTTCTATTAAGGCGGTCATTCCTAAAACCTTAGCAATTTTTAGGAAATATTGTAGGTCTTGGTCGGAGAGAACCGCCGCAATTAATAAAACCGCATCAGCTCCATAATATCTAGCCAGATAAATTTGATAGGAATAAATAACAAAATCTTTACAAAGTAAGGGTAAATCAACAACATCCCGAACTTTAGACAGGTTATCAAAACTGCCTTGAAAGAATTTTTTATCGGTTAAAACGGATAAACAGCTTGCGCCTCCTTGTTGATAGGATTTAGAGATCGCAACCGGATCAAAATCTTCTCTAATTACTCCTTTACTGGGGGAGGCTTTTTTAACTTCGGCAATCACCGCAGGTTGAGTTTTACTTTGTTTTAAGGCTTGAAAAAAGTTACGGGTGGCAGGAATTGTATTGACTTTTTGCTTTAATTTTTCTAAGGGTAAACGTTCTCGTAGGTCGGTAATTTCTTTTTCTTTATACCAAACAATTTCTTCTAAAATATTTTGGGGCTCCGCACCCGGTATAGCTACTTGATAGCGTAAACCTAAGACTTCAACGGCGGGATTAGGCTGACGACGACGAATTTGTACCATAGAAGTTGAGGAGGTTTACTTTTGTTTAACTCGACTTGATTAAATTAAAGCATAAAATGTGTTATTGTAGGGAAAAGCCCTCCCAAACCCCCCGTGCACGGGGGGGGCTAGGGAATTTGTAATTAATTTTGTTTAGGTACTTATCTAATAAACAAAAATAGCGACTCTTTTATAGGCTGGGGTTTCTGATAAAGGATCAATTTGTGCCTTAAATAAAAATATTGGCTTCAGGATAAAACATAAATGCTGCACCAGGTAAAATATTACCCGCAATGATTTCAATAGGGTCTAATTCCCCCGCATCTCCTCGAACTTTTACCAGTTGATGGGTTGAAACCCGGCGTTTTTTATATCTTCGAGATTCATTAAAATACAGTGACGGTGAGGCATTCCTCGATATTTGTCCGCCGGATTATAAACAACGGTATTATGTTGTCCGTAACCTCGACCCGTACCTAAAATTAATAGATTGTAACATTTTATCGTGGGGGTTGGGAGACCCAACCCTCTTTGCTAGACCACAATTTACCCCACGCCAACCCATTAGGTCAGCGTGGGGCTTTTCGTCAATTCCGCTCCCACGGATTTAACAAAAATTAACAGTCGTAGTAAAGAGCAAACTCGTAAGGAGTCGGACGTAACCGGGTAGGGTTAACTTCGTTATCGAGTTTGTAGGAAATCCAGTTGGCGATAAAGTCTTCCGTGAACACACCGGGTTCAGTTAAGAAGGCGTGATCCTGTTCCAAGGCTTCCAAGGCCAATTCCAGAGAACCTGGGGTCGAAGGAATTTTCCGCAGTTCTTCAGGACTGAGATCGTAGATATCCACATCCAAAGGTTCACCCGGATCGATTTGGTTTTTAATCCCATCAATCCCGGCGCAGAGCATGGCTGCAAAGGCCATGTAGGGGTTAGCAGTGGCATCAGGACACCGGAACTCTAAACGTTTGGCTTTGGGGTTATTTCCCGACAGAGGAATCCGCACAGAAGCCGAACGGTTGCCTTGAGAGTAGGCCAAGTTCACCGGAGCTTCATACCCAGGAACTAAGCGTTTGTAGGAGTTGGTGCTGGGGTTGGTCAAGGCCAACAACGCCGGGGCGTGTTTAAGAATGCCACCGATGTACCACAGCCCCATGTCGCTGAAACCCGCGTATTTATCGCCAGCAAACATGGGTATACCATCTTTCCAAATGGATTGGTGGACGTGCATCCCAGAGCCGTTATCTGCGAAAACGGGTTTGGGCATGAAGGTGACTGTTCTGCCGTATTTTTTAGCGACGTTTTTGATCACATATTTGTAGATCATCAAGTTATCGGCGGATTCAACCAGCGTCCCGAATTTTAAACCGAGTTCGCACTGTCCACCCGTGGCCACTTCATGGTGATGTTTTTCAATGGGAACCCCACATTTAGCCATGGTTAATAGCATTTCGGTACGAATATCTTGGAAAGTATCCGTGGGAGCTACGGGGAAATAGCCTTCTTTGTAGCCTGGTTTGTAGCCTAAGTTACCACCGGGTTCTTCCCGTCCCGAATTCCAACGACCTTCAACGGAATCGACATAGTAATAGCCGCAATGTTGGGTTTGGTCGAAGCGAACATCATCAAAAATGAAGAATTCCGCTTCCGGGCCAAAAAATGCCGTATCCCCCATTCCGGTCGAAACTAAATAATCAATGGCTTTTTGGGCAATCACCCGGGGACATCGGTTGTAGGGTTCTCCAGTACGGGGTTCTTGAATACTACAAATAATGCTCAGAGTCGGTTCTGCCATGAAAGGATCGATCCAAGCTGTTTTTGGATCTAACACCATGGACATATCAGATTCGTTAATGGCTTTCCAACCGCGAATACTGGAACCATCAAACGGTACGCCGTCTGTAAAGGAGGATTCATCGATTTGGCTGTTGTGTACCGTTAGATGCTGCCAGGTTCCTAGCATATCCACGAATTTCAAGTCAATCATTTGAATCTTTTGGTCTTCGATTAACGATAAGACCTCTTGGGCTGTCTCTGGCATGGATGAATATCTCCTCAAAAATCTTNTTGATTATCTCTGACAGGTTTGGCAGTTGGACTGACAAAGCATCTGGCTGATCATAGTGAGTCAGATTGATTAAGTTTTGTATTGAGTGTTACAATACAACACGTCGCGACTTCAGAATAATTGAAAGATATTATATAGGGAGATAGACTTCATGCAAGATGCCGTTACCAGCTTAATAAAAAATTACGACAGAACGGGTCGCTATTTAGATCGGGACGCCCTCGATCAACTCAAGTCCTATTTTGCAACGGGGACAACCAGAGTTCAAGCTGCTGGGGTGATCAACGGCAATGCTGCGGATTTGGTTAAACAAGCTGCTATGGCTTTGTTCGACGAGATTCCTGAGTTGATTCGTCCTGGGGGAAATGCCTACACTACCCGTCGCTATGCAGCCTGCTTACGCGATATGGGCTACTACCTGCGTTATGCTACCTATGCTCTGGTGGCTGGGAATACGGATGTTTTGGATGAACGGGTGCTTCAAGGTTTACGGGAAACTTACAATTCCTTGAGCGTTCCCGTTGGCCCTACTGTTTTCGGGATCGGGATTCTGAAAGGTTTAGTTACTGCTCAGGTTGCTGCTGCCGGGTTGCCCACTGGAGATTATTTAGAACAACCTTTTGATCATTTAATTCGCGAATTGAGTGAACAGGATATTTAACTCCTTGACTCGATTTTTTTTCAAGCAAATAAAACAGCCAACTCTTATTAAGCCCATGGGTATAATAGGGGTTAGGCTTGATTTGGCTGATAAAAAAATAGGGCGATCAATAATAACTTGGGCGGTAGTCATTTCTACTTTGCCGTTGGGATAAATAATTATGAATCAATTCTCCACTTAAAACGCATCAGTTATCAGTTTATGACCCATTCCCTACTCCCCCTGACCTGTGAAACAACGACTCGATACCTTATTAGTAGACCTGAATTTATGTGAGTCCCGCCAACAGGCTCAAGGTTTAATCCGGGCGGGATCGGTTTTAGTGAATCAACAAATGATTGATAAACCTGGGACGGAAGTTAATGTAGAAGCTAAGATTCAGGTGAAACAGCGATCGCGTTTTGTTTCCAGAGGGGGGGAAAAACTGGCTAAAGCGCTGGAGGAATTTAAAATTGAGGTGAGCGATCGCGTCTGTCTGGATGGGGGAATTTCCACTGGAGGTTTTACTGATTGTTTATTAAAAGCCGGGGCGACAAAAGTTTATGGTGTGGATGTGGGTTATGGACAAGTAGACTGGGGAATTAGAAATGATCCCAGGGTGGTTTTGAAAGAACGGACAAACCTGCGATATTTAACTCCCGATCAGTTGTATGGGGAATCAGATACACCGGAAAATTATCCTGATTTTGCCGTTGTGGATGTATCATTTATTTCTTTAACCAAAATCTTGCCACCATTGTGGCAATTATTAAAGCCGAATCGGGAAGTGGTACTCTTAGTCAAACCTCAATTTGAAGTGGGTAGAGAACGGGTGGGTAAAAAGGGAGTTGTCCGAGATTCTAAGGATCAAGCCCGTGCTATCTTTCAGGTGGGTTCTGTGGCGATATCCTTGGGATGGCAATATCGAGATTTAACTTGGTCGCCGCTCCAGGGCCCGGCCGGAAATATTGAGTATTTGTTATGGTTGCATACGGTCGGTCAACCCTTTCCTTCTGAGTTGGCGATCGCCCAAATTACTCAACTCGCCCAACAGTCCCTAACCCAATCCCAGAGTCACCCTTAATCTTTTAAATCTCTTTAATGAATTTACCCAAACTACTAAAGCGGATTACGATTTATGTCATCAGCGCTTTCATGTTTGTTTTCTCTGCATTGGTCTTGACGGTTGTGGCGATCGCAATTAAGGTTTTAGTCCTGAAACTCGCCCATAGATTTGTTTACCCCATTTTTATATTTGGCGATTTACTTAGGGGTTTGGAAATTATTGATTTACTCAATATTTTAGTGTTTGCGATTTTGGGGATGGGATTAGGAGTCGCAACGGGTTTGTTACCTACGACCGATGCTCGAAAAATTAGTCAAGTTTTTCTGATTATTTTAATTCCAATTATTTTAGCGGTTCCTCAAGTGGTTAAATACAATCTTTGGGTCGAGGATATTGCTCAGGATGATGATCTTTCCTTCCATCAAGCGCAAACGGTAGCTGATTCTTTTCTTAAACGTAGAATTAATCAGGATGGGGTTTTTGGGTTTTATTTATATACTGGACAATTTCCGATGGTTCCAACCCGACAACTGCAAATGCAGGAATTAGAACGTTTGGAACAGCAAATTAACTCTAAATTTGTGCGGGTAAGCGGGATTCCTCCGACTTTAATTACGATGATTATGGGGGTTTGTTTTTGGGGGATTCGGATGTTTTATTTTTCGGTTGCTGTGATTACAGCGATCGCCCATTATCGAGAAGGATTAAAGATTGTGGTGAAATAGTTGGATTTTAGAGAGTTAAGGGATTGAGTGGGTTATTGTGTTGACTAAAAAGTCAAGAGTATAGTCATTTTAGCCGTGAAAATATTGTCTCCTAAATCGAGATTTTTGTCAAGTCGTCTGGGGAACTAATCTGGGGAAAAGTTGGTTTGGAGAAAAAAGACGAAACCGGGTGAGAATGTCAACGCCAATAGGGTCTACATTTCCAAAATAGACCGATTAAAATTCCCATAATGGTGATTTGAGATGTGCTAAGTAAAATCACAGGGGGAAAGATAGATTTATAGAGGAATAAAACAATTAATAAACTAATAAATAATGCCCATAAACAAGCAACATTAAGAAAAACTTTAGAGGGCTGAATTTCGATTAAATAAATTGATAGGGCTCCCACCCCCACCCCTACTGCAAATATAATCAACATTCCCAGGGGAGGAGTCAATAAAAGCAGCATAATTTGTTTGAATGCTGGAGAGTGGGTGATTCCCCAGAGGGTAAAAACTTCTGCGATCGCAACTATTAAATAAGTCAAGGCGACGCTTTGTAATAAAGATGACCAGGGTAAATTTTTTAGCCGTTGTATAAAATTATTCATAGATTTTTTACTAAAATTCACCAGTCTCAACTGGTAAGATTAAATTATTGGGTAAGTGGGATATCCACACAGACAATGTTAAAGACATGAAACGGGTGCGTTTAATTCGTCCTGTTGAAGTTAGAATCGAGCGTATCTTCAGACCTGAGAGTATCAAAGATTTTTTGATTCAACTTACGTTAAAATTTTTAATGTTGAGAACCCCGAACCAATTCCAAGTCTAAGACCGATAACGCAACAGAGGAGAAACCGTTCACCAACCCCACCCTAAAAGTGCGTCGTCAACTTCACTTAATGCTCCCAGCAAAAAGTGGAATGCGTCGTAAGTATGGGGGTTCTACGACTCGTCATGGATTCCGTAAGGGGGACTTGGTTAAATCTGCCAAGGGTGTTGGTTATGTGTCAGCAGACACCGAAAGACAAGTATCTGTCAGCGATGCTAATTGGAAACGGTTAGGGCAGATTACTTCTAGTAAAGTACAGTTAATTCGCCGTTCCAACGGGTTGATTGTTACTTAGAAGATTGTGTAAAGCCGTCCTTCGCTTCGCTAAAGGACGGGGTTTCAAACCCAATTTTTAGATGAGAATTTTAGTTACAGGTGGCGCGGGTTTTCTGGGTTCACACCTAATTGATCGCTTAATGGAACAGAGCCATGAAGTGATTTGTTTAGATAACTTTTTCACAGGGAGAAAACGAAATATCCTGAAATGGATCGGTAATCCCTATTTTGAACTGATCCGCCATGATATTACCGAACCAATTCGGTTAGAAGCCGATCAAATCTACCATTTAGCCTGTCCCGCCTCTCCAGTTCACTACCAATACAACCCGGTTAAAACCATCAAAACCAATGTATTAGGAACTATGAATATGTTGGGGTTAGCCAAACGGATCAAAGCCCGGTTTTTCCTAGCCTCCACTTCTGAAGTCTACGGAGATCCCGATGTTCACCCCCAAACGGAAGACTATCGAGGCAATGTCAACTGTATTGGGATTCGATCCTGTTACGACGAGGGAAAGCGGGTTGCAGAAACCTTAGCCTTTGACTATCACCGTCAAAACGGGGTAGATATTCGGGTGGTACGGATTTTTAATACCTATGGCCCCCGAATGTTAGAAAATGATGGCCGTGTGGTCAGTAACTTTATTGTCCAAGCCCTGCGAGGGATTCCCTTAACAGTTTATGGGGATGGTTCCCAAACCCGGAGTTTCTGTTATGTGTCAGACTTGGTAGAGGGATTCATCCGCTTGATGAATAGCGATCAGATTGGCCCTATTAATATCGGGAATCCAGGGGAATATACCATTTTGGAATTAGCTGAAAAAATTCAGAATCTCGTTAACCCAGATGTGGAAATTCAATTTAAACCGCTACCGGAGGATGATCCTAAACAGCGACAACCCGATATTACTCGTGCTAAAACCTACCTGAATTGGGAACCGACAATCCCACTGGATCAAGGATTAGAGTTGACGGTGAAAGATTTTCGGGAACGCATCTACAACAGTTGAAAAGAGTAAAATCCTTGTTAACGATCAATCATTGAGCGTTAACAAGATTGTTAGTTTTTCGGTCAAAAAATTGAGGATAGATTTATGCGTGTTTGTGTAATTGGGACGGGATATGTGGGTTTAGTAACCGGAGTGTGTCTGGCACAGATCGGACATGATGTTATTTGTATTGATAATAATGAGGAAAAGGTCAAATTAATGAAGTCGGGACAGTCCCCGATTTATGAACCCGGACTACCGGAATTAATGAAATCCTGTATGGAATCTGGGCGGCTGGATTTTTCTTCGGATTTAGCTGCGGGTGTGGAACATGGTGAGGTGTTATTTATCGCCGTAGGAACTCCTCCTTTACCTAGCGGAGAAAGTGATACTCGTTATGTCGAAGCGGTGGCGCGGGGGATTGGAGCTAACCTGACCACAGGTTATAAAGTGATTGTGAATAAATCCACTGTACCCATTGGTTCCGGACTGGGTGCGGATGATTGTTTTAGATGGTGTTTCCGAGCGACAAAAAGAAACAGGGTCAACAGGAACACCGATTGAAGTTGAATTTGATGTTGTTAGTAACCCGGAATTTTTACGCGAAGGTTCGGCGGTTTATGACACCTTTAATCCCGATCGGATTGTGTTAGGAAGTAATAGCAAAAAAGCCTTGGAGGTGATGCAGGAATTGTATGCACCTTTAGTATCGAGAAAACATTCTGATCATCCATCTTTACCCCCAGTTCCAATTGTGTTAACTGATCTAAGTTCGGCAGAAATGATTAAATATGCTGCTAACTCGTTCTTAGCAACTAAAATTAGCTTTATTAACGAAATTGCTAATATTTGCGATCGCGTCGGTGCGGATGTGACACAAGTAGCTCAAGGAATTGGCTTAGATTCTCGCATTGGGAATAAATTTTTACAAGCTGGAATTGGTTGGGGGGGTTCCTGTTTCCCNAAAGATGTTTCGGCTTTAATTCATACCGCCGATGACTATAATTATGACGCCCAATTGTTAAAAGCGGCGGTGGAAGTTAATAACCGTCANCGNACTATTGCTATTGACAAATTACAGCAAGTGCTGAAAATTCTCAAAGGCAAAACCGTGGGATTATTGGGATTAACTTTTAAAGCNGATACGGACGATTTACGCGATGCTCCGGCTTTAGATATTATCCAAGAATTGAACCGTTTAGGGGCAAAAGTCAAGGCCTATGATCCGATTATTTCCCAAAGTGGAATGCGTCATGGGTTAACGGGAGTGATTGTTGAAACCGATCCTGAATTGTTAGCTGATGGCTGTGATGCGTTAATTTTAATTACGGACTGGACACAATTCCAAACTCTTGATTATGCAAAAATGGCGAAAAAAATGCACTCGGCATTTATGATTGATGGCCGGAATTTCTTAGACCGAAAACAATTAGAAGCCGCTGGTTTCCAATA
>JGI24766J26685_10000571_pt1 | contig 10514 bp, 6 predicted proteins | sample SanBayMetagenome_FD_26685 | JGI IMG/M metagenome (IMG submission 26685)
TGGAAAACGGGTTGAAAAGTGTCAACCCGCGAGGCTATCAGGGCGGTCAAGGCTGGCTGTGGTGGGCGCTCACCTTTGGCCTGCGCTCTCATCGAGAGCGCTCCACCTTGGGTGCGCTCGTTCCTTTGGCCTGCGCTCTCATCGAGAGCGCGCCACCTTCGGGCAGCCACCTTCGGGAGGGCAGTGGGAGATGGTTACTTTCCTTCGCTCGGTTGGTTATGAATCACGACGTTGTCGAGGTAGAAAACCGTGGAGGCGTCGGCCTGGCTGATGAAACCGAGCCAATCGAGAGACTTCCAACCGGCTTGGCATGGCAGCGCGCTGAACGGGTGCGGCGGTTCGCCGGGCACCTGCACGGTCATTTCCCATGTACCGGTGGATTGCGCACCCAGCCCGGCTTTGATCTCGAAGTGGATCCATTGATCCTGCGGCAGCGGCAGGGTTTTGCCGGCCACATGAAGCTGGCCGCCGGTCACGCTGAATCCCGGCCCGGCCCGGTAAGGGGAGGCGTTGTCGCGCCATTCATGCTGGAACACGACACCGGGACCGATCCGTAAATCGAACGAGCACCGCGTGATGCCGCCCGTGTGGTTCGGCCACAATATCAGGTGCGGGTCAAAAGAATTTTTCAGCCCCGCCTGGTCGGCGAACTTGATGCTGCGCTTGCCGGTGGCAGCGGCTTCATCCGTCGGCGCGAGCGTCTTGGGCACATCGCCGTTGGAAATGCTGTAGGGGGGCGACGAAAGGTCCATCTCGAAACCCTCCTCAAGATCGAGCGGCGGCATCGGCGGGCTGTGCGGGGTGAGGTTGAAGTCCGGGAACAACTGCTCACCGGCCAGTTTCCGCCACGCGGGATCGCCCTGCACGCCGGCCTGGGAATAGTCGAAAGGCACGAAGCCCAGGCGCAGTGCCGGGGAGTCGGCGGCCAGGTGGAAATCCCGCTGCGCCGCGTTTGCGAATCCCGGATCGGCCACCACCGAGTTCTTGTCCTGGCCGAGTTGCTGCCAGGCGCTGAAGCTCATCCCGCCGAAGTCCGCCGTCTTGCCCTCCGCGGGCCAGTAAAGATTCCGGTCGAGCGTCACCTTGCCTTGGGTCACGGTGCCGCCAAAGAAAGAAACGCTTGGACCGACGAAAATGTTTCGTTCCGCGCGGAACGACTCATGCGGCTCGACTATGCGGCGCCACAGCGAGGCTTGGAGAGGGTAGGCGAAAATGTTGTTTTCGACGAGGTTGCCGCGGCCGAAATGCTGATAGAAGCATGCGGTGCCGATGTCGTGAACCAGGTTGTCCCGCACCACGATTCCGGTGCTGGCCTGGTCGAGATAGATGCCGAACACCATGGACGGGCTGCTGCGCAGGTGATGGATGTAATTTCCTTGAATGACCGTGCCTTCGCTGAGGCCCAGCGTGTAAATGCCGGCCATGTCACCCAGCACGCCGCTGCCGAGGTGGTGGATGTGATTATCCTCGATGCGGTTGCGCTTGGCCGCGCTCGGGCTGTAGTCCCAGACCCAGCCCACCGAGATGCCGGTGTAAACAAAGTCCGATATATCATTGTGCGCGATGACATTGTCGGAGCTGTGACCGATCCAGATGCCAATCGCGCCATAGTGGATCCGTCCGCCGCCGCGGATGATACTATTCTCCACCGTGTTGTGGCTGGAAACCCGGCGCGACGGGGCACCATCGGATGGCCACCCATTGCCCAGCCGGACTCCCCCCGCGCCCAGGTCGTGCAGATCACAGTGGCGCACGATGTTGCCATCGCAACCGCTGCGGAACCAGATGGCATAGATCCCCACATGCGCGATCTCACAATCTTCGACCGTAATCTGCTTTGCGTCATCCGCCAGGATCACCGCAGGGATGTCATTCGCCGCCTGGCCATCCGCATGGCCACCGGGCGGCAGGATGTATTGCCCGTAGAGGAACCTCAGCCCGCGGAACGTCAGGCTTTCCGCCGGTTTTTCCGCAGTGCCCTTGATGCGGATCAACTCCGCGACGCGCGGGGCCACGACCTCCGCGCTCGCCATGTCCTCGCCCGGCAACGGCCAGTAGAGCAAGGTGCCGTCGCGGTCCAGGAACCACTCACCCGGAGCGTCCAGCGCGGCGCGGAAGTTCTCCAAGTGATACCGCGTCCCTGCGGCGAAGTCGCTGAACGGCCCGACATTGGCATTGATCTCGGTGACGTAAAGCCATGCGTTCTTCGGGTCAAAAAACCGCCCGCGGTGGCGCGAGATCTCCCACGAATGATAGACCACCGCCGTCACATCGCTCAAGCGCGCCGCCGTCATCCCCGCCAGTTGCGCGAGCGCGGAGGGATCGCCCATGATCAGCGCGTGGTTCATCGCGGCTTCCTTCCCGGTGATGGGATCAAGTCCCTTGGCGGTGGCACCCCGCATGTAGGCCCAGTCCTCATTCGGCGTGCGCGCGCGGGTCGCACGGCGGCCATTGACCCAGAGTTGCTCAAAATACCACTTGCCCGCAGCGACTTCGGGCAACGTCGCCTGCCAGAGGTGCTCGCCCTGTTTCTTCCAACCGGTGACGCGCGTGCCGCCGGATAAAACCGGACGCGTGCCCGGGGCCGCCTCGTAAGTGACACCGGAATCCGCCGGCGTGAACTCGACCGTGCCGCCCAGCGGATACGTCCCGTCGGCGATGATGACCTTGGCTGCCAGCCCGGGTGCTTGCTTTCGCTGTTGGCGGATGGCATTGCGCGCTCCCTCGAGGGTGGCCAATGGCTTCTCCGCCGTGCCGGGATTGGCATCGCTACCGTCCGGTGCCATATAAATGCTGGCGGGTTGATCGGCCGCGCGGGCGGACAGAACCAAGCATGCTGCAACGAGCCATAGGGCCAGTGGGGAAAGTATCTTTTTCATGAGTTATTTGTTATTGGTGGTTGGCGGAGGATCGGGAGGAAACGAGGACGGTTCCGATCACTCGACCGGCTCGATGAACACCGGATGTTTGGTTAGAACCAATCCGCCGGCATCCATCGTCTCCTGTTGGTTCTGCAAGGTGGTCACACGGATGCGCCCATTGAGAAAATCCGGGCGGCCCTCTTTGGAGGGCTCGGACCATAGGATATAAACCGCTTTGCCGCCGGGCAGCGAGGCGCGGTAACGGCCGGGCGCGAGGCAGCGCACCCCCTGGTTCTGGCCGATGAGCCGCAGCAGTGTCTGATAGGCGACGAATGACGGCTTGCGCACCGGCACTTGACCGGAGGGCGTGTTTTCCAGCACCCCCCAGCAGTCGTTATCATGGTTTGCGGGCGATAGCATCAAGTCCCAGAGGCCGTGGAAATTCACGCGGCGCACCCCGGTCGAGGCGGCATGCACCACGGTCTTGATCGCCAGCTCCGCCTGTTCCGCGCCATCAACGCGCGACGCTCCGGTCTCCTCCATCCACAAGTCCACCTTCACTCCGTGGTCCTCAAGACAGGTGCGGATACGGTTCCCGGCAACATCAATGGAGCCGAGATCACCGCACCCATTCAAGGAGGTCCAGAGAGTATCGCCAAAATCATTGTAGGGTTAGGCATGGTAGGTGAAGGCATCGAAATATGGATAGGCCGGCCCTTGCAGGTTTTTGGAAGACAGGAACCGGTCGAGAAAGTTGGGATACCATGGGTTGCAATATCCCATCGGCACTACCTGCGCGCCTGGATCGGCCGCCTTGACTTCCTCATAGAAGGCTTTGAGCCAGAACGCATACTCGTCCGGCGAAAGCTTGTAGTCGGGGATGTCAAATTCGTTGCCAAAGATCCACTGGCGCACGGGTCGTTGGAGCGACAATGACTCCGGGCGCTGGCCGCAGTAGCGCGCCACCACCGCGCGCACGAAACGGCGGAAATCAGCTTCAAACTGCCGTTGCGGCAAGGCAATCATGGAAGTGCAAAGCTGATCGGGTGGAGTCGGCTCCTTGCCGGTCGCCCAAGTCGGATACGGATACGCCAGAGCCAGGATTTCGATGCCCCGTTCGGACGCCTTGCGGGCGATGTCGTCGAACGCATCAAACTGATAGCCCTTGCCCTGCACGGGTTCGATCTCCGCCCAGTTCATGAAGGTCTCGCGCATGGCCGTCACCCCCAGATCCCGCGCGGCATCCAGATAATGGGTGCGGTCTTCGGCTGTCGGCTTGGCGACGTGCCCGCGGACGTCGCTGTGCCTGATGTTTCCGAGATAACTGTTGATCCCGAAACTAACGTGTTTGCCGACCTGCTGTCCGCCATGCCGCTGCTGCGACGGGGTTTCGGCGGCAGGATCCGCAGCAGGCGAGGAAATGGCGGTGGAGCCCAGCAGCAGGGCAAGGAGGGTCAGGTGTTTGATCGCTTTCATGGTGAATCGGGTTCGGAATGCATCATGCTCAATCGGTCAATAATTGACGAGCAGCGGGATGAACCGCATGCCATGAGAGCTGCTCAGCGGCGGGCAGGCGGCCTCCAGGATACTGCTGGTCTTGCCGTTCTTCACGTCTTCCAGAACCAGTCTTCCGGGTGCGCTGTTACCCAGCGTCATCATGGTGACGCAGAGGGCGGCATCCTTGGCAAAGAGGGGCGACACGGTCTGCTCGCCGGGTTGGGAGAACAAGCCGCCCAAGGCTTCCACACGTGCGCCGTCCAACGCGCAGAAGCTGCGGGCGTTTTCATGGGCTTCCGTCTTGAACCCCAGGATCCACGCGGTCGAGTTCCGGAATGCGAAGTTGCCCATAAAATGCTCGGTGTTCACCTGGCGGCACCAGACCGTGACGTTCTCCACCGCGAACCGGTTGTCCGGACCGCCGGGGGCGAACCCCAGCGCATTGTTGACGAAGAGTTTTTTGGGTTCGCCTGCGGGCGTCGCGTTGCGGTAGAGCCGCCAGCAGTTCTTGGCGTCGTCAAACTGCGCCGGTTTCACGGGTTTGAGAAATAGATCCATCATCATCGCGCTGCGTCCGCCGTGTGGGAAGAACGTCTGCATATCTTCCATCACGACGGTTCTGGCTGCCGCGTGATCCAGGAACACGCCGCCCAGGTTATACGAGCTTTGCTGCAGCAGCAGCGGCTCGGCGGACGGCTCCGCCACACAGAACATCGCCTCCTCCCGAAACTGCGTCCGGATCGTGCAGCCATAGAGAAACGAAACCTGCCGCACGGATTTCGGGATCTTCACCGTGCCATTCACGATATAGACATTCTTCGGAAACAAAATCGCAGGCTTGCCGGAATCCATCGCCTTCTGGACCGCCAGCGTGTCGTCGGCCACGCCGTCGCCCACGGCACCAAAGTCATCGACATTCGCCCAGTTCGCCGGCGCTGGCTCGGACAGGATTTTGGGCGACTCCTCGATGGGCAACCGCAGGCTGGAGGACGGTGTGCCCGGATTGGTCGAGAGTGTCGGGCCCGAGACGAATTCCTCCACATTGGGAGCCGCGATGACGCTCTTGCCGTCACGCGACAACGAGCTGGCGTATCCCGACGTCTGAATGTTGCGGGCAAACAGTTGCCCGTCGGCCACGTCAATGGCCGACGCACCGTCCTTGCCCTGGAATGAACTGTCCAGAAAGATGCCATGCGCGGAAGATTCCACACGCAAGGCGGTGGGTGCGCCCGTCACTACGACATCCCTGGCCGCCATGCGCGAGTAATTTGCCACGCGGATGGCAATGCGCTTCTGATTGGTGAACGATGCGTGCTCCAGTGTCGGGATGGTCCCCCAAATGCCCGCGCTGACAGACAGCCCTTCGTCGAAGCCCTGGATGGAAACATCCTCTAACAATCCCTGCGCACAATAAACATCGCACCTCAGCCCGGCGACGCCCGAGCCATCACCCGAGCGGACGGTCACGTTGCGGAGGGCCCCGGTGTTCGCCGAGTTCCAGCGCATCCCGATGGCACCTGGATTGCCGCTCCCCGTGTCAATCGTCAGATTCTCGACCACGTTGTTCTGGTTCACATCAGAGCCGGAGCTCAGGCGAAAGAACGCCAGCACGGGCTTGGCGGTGCCCGCGCCAAAGCCGGGGCTGTTGTCTTTCAGGCGGAGGATGGATTTTTCGCGGCTCTGGCCCAGGATGATGATGCTGTCATTTTGCTCTCTGACTCCGCTGGGGAAGAGTGCTTTGTTTTGCGTGTCCGCGTCCGACATCACCCAATGCTGTTGGTAATTGTCCCACACGCCATCGCCCGCCAGCACCGGAAGGTTGTGATTCACCGTGTCGCTCACCAGATAGGTTCCATTTGGCAGATAGAGAATATAACTGCCCTTCAGCAGATGGCGCCCGCAGTAGGCCGCCTCATGGCTTCTCATCACAAAATCGCGCGCGGCGATGAGCGCCCCGGTGTCGTCGGTCTTGCCGTCACCCTTGGCATTGAACGGCGGCTTGGTGATGTCCACCAGCCGTCCGCCTTTGCCCGCGTGCATGAACGCCGCTTCGGGATACACCAGGTTGACTGCGGGATGGCGGTCGCCCTTCGCCGTGAAGGGCGCGGCGGCGGGAGCTGGTGCGGCATCTGCCGCGATGGCCTGAATGGCGGTGAGGCCCAGCAGGAGCGGGGCGATGAGTCGTTTGGTTGTTGTCATGATGGTTGTTAATGGATTCTTGCCGTTCATACCTCCACATACTGGACACCGCCGGTCAGCGACAGCGTGATGTGACCCGCTACTGCTGGAAATTCCCCGCGCAATCCGAGCAGGTCCGTGACCGCTACCTTGGCGGACGGGACGGCCAGCTCCACGGGATGCGGAGCCGCGGTGGTCCAGACAGCCAGGACGCGTTTCCCATCTTTTTCAAAGGCCGCCACATAGTCGTCCGGATTGTCGGTGAGGAGGCGGGCGACGAGATGATGGCCCCGTAGTTTGGCCACCATCGTGCGCAGGGCCACGGCGGCAGGCTTGTCAGCGAAGTCTTTGGTGAAAAGGCCGAAGCTCGCCTCGACCGGGGTGCCGGCGGGCGGTGCGGGATTGTCCGCCAGTTCGTAAAGGTTCACGACCGCCACGCCATTCAGCAGGCTGACAAGATAGGCGCGCACGAGATATTCCGCCTGCACCTGCGGCGTCAGGCTGGAATGATAGCCGGACGTGGAGTAACCCCATTCGGTGACGGCAATCGGCTTGCGGGATGCCGCCGGGACGTGCTTGCAATACATGCCATCGCGGATTTGCCCATACCACACCGCCACCTGCTCCGGCGGTAGTGGAGGGGTGAACGTGTAAGGATGCACGGCGATGACATCGCCAAATTTCCACAACCCTTCCTTGAGCGCCTGCTCCAGCCAGGCGTCCGACTGCATGGCAATGGACCCGACGGAAATCTTGGCGGCCGGATTGGCGGCCTTGATCACCGGGTAGAGCACCTCGCAGACGCGGACATAGTTACTCACCACGGTCATGTCATTGTTCTCATTCGGCTCGTTGATGATTTCCCAAAGAATGTCGTAGTCGCAGTAGTGCGCCGTTACCGCTGCGGCGAACTTTGCAAACGCGGCCAGCGATTCCTCGCGGAGAGCCGGATCCTTCTGCCGCCAGACGCAGTGATACGCCTCGTTCTGCGAGCCAATCAGGCCGATGAAGCGCTTGATGCCCGCTTGGCGGAATTCCGCCATCAGGCGATCATGTTTGGTGAAGTCGAAAGGAGCACCCTTGGTCTTTTCGAAACTGATCCAGAGAAAACCCATGCGAATGGATTCCAGGCCCAGCGACTTGACGAGCTTCACCACCTGCCCGACATCCTCACCGCGGGGATTCACAAACAATCCCTCCGGCACGACCAAGCCCGGCAGGCCTTTGGCGACAACTGGCGATGCCGGATTGGCATCCGCCGGCAGGGATTGAGCGGAAACCGCCGGCAGTGCGGCGGCGAGCGCGCCCACGCCGAAGCGTTGAAGCGCCGCGCGGCGGCTGAGGACATGGGTGAATGGCTGTCCGGTGGTGGTTGTCGGTGTCATGGATTGCATCAGGATTCGATACGCCGCAATGATTCGATTCTTGCGGATTTTTCACTGGTTTGTTTCTGCCAGCTTGGCCGCTCACTGTTTGGGGCTTTTGCAATTCCACGCCTTCAACTCCCCCACCCCGCCCAACAGTCCGATCCGGCCCGTGGCCTTGGCCGGCATGCTGTAACATTCGATTAGAATGTCATTGAGGTAGAACTCCAGCACCGACTTCTTGAGCAGCAGGCGGAACGTGGGTGCCGTTCCGCAATCCATTTCCCGATCCACAAGGTTCTCCGGGTTCCAATCTGATCCGTCGGCATTCATCTCCCCGATCTCGCAGCGCCCGCCCGCGTGAACCCGGATCGCGCTGCCGGTGGCTTCACCGTAGGAAATATAAATACCGGCGGGAGCGGCCTCGGCGGATGCCGGCATGGCAAGCCGACCTTCCAGAATGATGCCCGCGCCCACATCAAACGTTTCGCCGAGCAGGGTGACATGGGGTCCCGCGGTCACGGTCGGCTTGCTTATGGGCAAAACGGTGGCGTCATCCTTGAGCTTTTCGTTGCCCTTCCACCAGCCAAGGCGCAGCGTTCCCTGCACGTCCACCACCGCTGACTTGAGCAGGCCAAGATAAACCTGTCCGTCGCGGGCGATCGTATGGTGGTTGACCAGCAGGTCATCGGGCGTGCGACAGAACCGGGTGAAGTAAGCGAAAAACTGCCCCCGAGGGGATTTCGCTTTATCCCCGCCGAGCAGGCGGAGATTCTTTGTGGCCGGGCTGAACGGACCTTCGGGGCGGTCCGCCACCAACGTCCGCATCCGGCCATCCACACCGACCATCGCATAGTATTTGTTGCCGATTTTTTCGACTGCGCCGAGTTCGCAAAAGCCAACGCCCTCGGCCTTGGGAGGCGGCAGGGCTTTCCACGTCAGACCATCCACGCTCTCACCAAAACCGAACGATCCGCCGGTCTCCGGCTTGGTCGTGCAGGTCCAGTAGCCGAAGAGTCCGCCGCCGGGACGGGGAAGCGTCCAAATGGTCGTCCAACAGCCCGGGGCATACCAGCGTGGGTCGCTCGCAAACACATGCGTGTCGTCGAGGCGTTTCCAATGGATCAGATCGGTTGACTCGGCAAAGTAAATTTCCTGCGGTCTGCGCCCCTTGTCCCGCCTCTCGCAGAAGTCCATGAAGAATTTTCCATCCTTGTCAAAGTTGCAAGACTTCCAGGTTGAGCCGGTGCCCAACCAGTCGGAATCCGGGTGTCGCGAAAACACCCTGCCAATCTCGGTCCAGTGGACGCCATCGGGCGAGCTGGCCATCGAGACGTTGTCCAGCAGTTTGCCACCCGCATTGCTCGTCGTGTATAGGTAATAGGTCGCCGCGTGATAAAACACCCATGAGTCCCACATGCCACCGGTCTCGGGCGAGGTCGGCTTGTAAAACATCCCTTGGGGGGTCGGGTCCATCGGCACTTCCACGGGCGGCGGCGTCACAAGATAGGCGGTTTCCCCATCCAGGTGGAGCTTGCCGTCCGCGATGCGTGCGTTGCCGCAAAGCTTGCCCGGAGGAAAGGTGTGCATCGAATCGGCGGTGGTGCCATCTTCAAATGTCCATTGGGCGAGCGGCTTGGGATCGGATGGCTTGCCGGGTGCCAGCGCCGCAAGCGCCGCCGCATCCAGGGCGACGCCGTAGATCCTCGCTTCTTCAATGGCCCCGGCAAGAAACCCGTGCCGACCGAGTTGGCCGAGATATCGCAATCCGAGCAACACCATCGCATTCCGCTGGAATGTCTGCGGCTTGCTGATCGCATGAGCGGAATAGAGATGTCCGTTTCGATAAACCCGAACCTCCTTGCCCTGATACACAATGGCCATCTGCACCAGCGTGCCGGCGTCGGCGGTTTCCTCAGGCAAAGCTGCCTGGTCGCGCAGCGTGCGGTTGAACATATCACTTCCTGCCATCCACTTGCCAGCAGCCAGTTCTCCAAACACCATCGCATCAAAGCGCTCGTTCTGATCCTCCTCCTTCAAGCCGCTGCCTCCCCCGCCGGCAAAACGTGCCGAATTCATCCGCTCTAACGGATCGATCAACGTCAGAGCGCTGCCACCCCGTTGGGTGGTATTGGCCAAATAGACCCATGCCACCAGGGTTTTGTCGGTGATGGCCGGCACTTGATGCGCCTCCTCCGGCGTGGTCTCAGGCTCCGCACCCGCGAGCGCGCAAAAGCTGGCGAAGCCGAGCAGGAGCAAGGCGAGAATCGTTAGATATTGGGTGGCTGGGACGGTGATTCTCATAAATTGCATTTCGGAAAGAGATTGAATCACTGCTTGATTACCCGGAACAGCCGGGTGTCCCGCAGCCCGGCCTTGAATTCGAATACGGACGCAGGCCCCAGTTTCTCGCCGGATACCGCATCCACGAGGGAGCAGGGGGTGGGCATCCTTAGCGTCTTTTGTCCGGCGGAGGTGGCGAACAGGCTGACATAACTGTTGCCGGCCATGATCAGATCGTCGCTGTCGGAATAGACATGCACGCCGGCCTCCCTGGCGATGCGGCGGATCAGGCGCGCGGGAAGCTGCAACGTGCCGCAGAAAACCTGCAGGC
>JGI24766J26685_10000573_pt1 | contig 10505 bp, 2 predicted proteins | sample SanBayMetagenome_FD_26685 | JGI IMG/M metagenome (IMG submission 26685)
ATTATGATTTCGACCTTGTTGGTTTAATCTCATTTTAAGCTGTGTGACCTCATAAGCTGAATACATACCTAAAAATGTGCCTAATACCCCAGTGATTGCCCCAAAAGCTACCATTGGTGCTACTCTTTTAACTCTATGCCCTGTTTCAGTTTTTGTGGAATTTGGGATTGACCCAAAAATTTCATCAAGTGTGAAAAATTCTTTGTTCTTTTCTTTTGGTTTCTCACGAATTGCTGCCCTAGCTGTGGATAATTTAAGTTGTAATTGCTGTTGAAATTTTACTTCATTAATTAACTGTAATAACTGTTGCATTATGTGAAGTTGTAAAGCTTCTCTAGTATTCATAAGTCGGTAAATTTCTCGTTCCTCTTTTGTGAGAAACTGTGTGATATGCCGTTTTTGACGTCGGAGGTGTCGTTGTCGAGTCATGTCACGTTTTTGTCTTATTGTGTCCGTTTGGATAGTTTCCTGAGCCTTAGAAATATCTTGAGCCAAAACATGTAAGATTCCCGTTGCTGGATTCATTTTACGCTGTAAAATTTTATCCGTCTGAATTTCTTGCAATTGCTTTAAAATTTTCTTAGTTCCCTCAAAAGTGTCGTATAAAGAAGCATTAACTTTAAGACGGAGCCAATTTAAGTCCCTTACTTCAATTTCATGTCTCTCTTCCCCAAATTCAAAATATATTGGTTTAAACATTTGTCCCTGAAAAGTTGGTAACTCCTTATGTAAATATCTTTTGTGACGTCCATATTGTCGTGTAGGAGTGAGACGTTGTGTTTGGTTTTTGTGGTGTTTGACTTTAGAGTGGAAATGTAAAACTTCTCTAATCCTTTCCTGTGTTCTTAATGTAAAATTTTGTTTAAGCAAATGTGGCTCTTTAAATAGAGTGTCAATGTGAATTGAATCCGTTTTAATTACTGATTTGTGAACTTCTAAAAATCTTTCGTACAAAATTTCCTCATCTTCGTCAAAATCCGCTTGAACCATTCGTCGTTTACGTCCATTAGTCAAGTCTCCGTCAACAGGCAAAATAATATCTAAATGGAGAATTTGCTTCCTGATTCTATTTAATCTAGTACTACCAAAGACTGCTATCTCTCTAATATTTTGCATAAACGATTCTTTTTCAGGGTTATCAGGGTCTATTACTTTTGCTAGCTTGGTAAGATAGTCAGATAGGATATCGGCTTGATCTGTAAAAGTAGTTAAATTTAAAGGAATGGCGACATGTATGTGTGCCATACCTGCTGCCATTTGTCCGATTTCGTCAAAAATTGTATATTGCTGTGGTGCTGATGGGGGTATGAAAGATCTACTTTGGGCAAAAGTGACAGACAGAGACACGAGACAAATTATAATAAAGTATACTAATCTACATTTTAGAATATTATCACTATTGTGATAATTATGTACATTGCTATTAATTATTTCTGTTGCCTTTTCTGTTCCTTTTCCTTGCTTGGTTGCTGTTGTAACGTTGGAAAACGGCTTGGCCCAAACTCGTCCGTGAGATGTGGTGGTTGTCGTACCTGCGGCTGTACCCCGCCCATGGCCTGACCCGGTCCCGGAACGAACAATGTGCTTGGTCTCAACACCGGTGGTCGTAATGCAAACCTCTGCACTGGTGGTGCCGTTGCCGCCTGCGAACTTCCTGGCGGCGGTGGTGGTGCCAATTGTTTTGCAAAACCTTTTACCTTGGCTCCCCAAGATTTGGATTGAGCAGATGAGGACGATGATGCCGATTGTGACGTTGTCGTTGCACTGCTGCTCCTGGTAGTATCCGTTGCCGTTGCTGAACTCCATTGTTGCTGCGAGCGCAGACGCGAGAGGGCCGGAAACTGCGACCCTAACCTCTCCGCTTCCGTACGTCTAGCACGTCGAGGTTTCGCAACCGGAGTGTCCGGAGGGGTAAAGAACTGATCTCCCTGAGATTCCCGATATGCTGTATATGCCCTTGGTGGTGTTACCGACCCTGAAGATGGTCCTTGTGGAGGTTGTGCTTCTCCCCGTTCTTCTTGTTGTTGCTGGTCTTCACCTTCAGCTCCGTCGTCACTTGACTGTTGTGACGTAGGTTGCTCTTCTTCGTGACTACCAAATTGCTCCTGAAATTGATCCTCGTTCTCCGAATCTGACAATTGTTGTTGTAGCTGTTCCTGTTGTTGTTGAAAAGGCAAATAATTGTACGTTGACTCGTAAGCAACCGGATCAAAAGGAAACGCCGGATCTCCTGTTAACAGTTTGTTTCGCTTCTGAACTGGCAAACGTTTAAGCTGTTTCCTTTTATTTGCCAATTTTCTCTCCCACTCCTTATTGCCACTCCCCACAGGCAAGCCGAACTGATCACACTGATACATGGGGCCATGTGATACTGCCTGCCTCCATTGAAATGCTGCCGTTGCCCGCACTGGATTGATCTGTGGCTGGGATACTTGTTCCGCTTGTCGCGTCATTGACCTCGTTACTCTTCGTTCCATAAGTTGCTGCGTTGTTGCCGCCCGCTCCTCTTGCAAAACGGGGTCAGTGGCAGGGGGAAAGTGCATTTCCCCTCCCTGGGGATTGTTGTCCCGTTCCGTCGGCGCGGAGACAATTTTTCGAGGTCTTCCTCTGCCTCTGCGTGCAGGCACTGCTTCCCGAGGGGTGGGGATTATTTGACTTTCTCTATTTTCCTCCGTTGCGTTTTCTTGCTGTTCATTGTTGCATTGATTTTCGCTCCTTATTTGGCGAGGAAAAAATTTTGGAAAACGTTCCTGCTGATTTTGCTGCTGCTGTTGTTGTTGTTGTTGTTGCAATGGCGTTTGATTTTGTGGTATTTGATTTTCTGTTTGAATGAATGGTTTTAGTCTGGCCACATTGACACGATACACCTTGTTTTTGAAAAGAATATCAACCACACCAAAGTTGAACACTTTCACCACTTTGTACGGACCTGTCCATTTGGGCGCAAGCTTTTTATTTTTGTGTAAAAAGTTCTCTTCATGCAACCAAACAAGCTGATTTTCTTCATATTTCATTGGCACTGCAGTTCTATTATAATCATCTTCATTTCGTTGTGTTGATTGCATACTGTGCTGGGTTGCCAGCTGTCGAGCCTGTTGAAGTCTTTGGTACCACTCAGCCGGCATGGACTCCCCATATTGTCTCTGTACATCCGGATTTGGGAATGATGGAATCCTTGCTTCCTCCCCGTACGTTAATGAAAAAGGTGTAGCTTTTGTTGTCCTATGTAAACTGGTATTGTATGAGAAAGCCAGAGGCGCCAAGTATAACTCCCAATCTAACGTAGTGGAGTTAACAAATGAGGCCAAATACTTTGCTACCGTTTGATTACACCGCTCCACTTGTGCATTACATTTTGGATTATAAGCTGTCGTTGCTGAATGCTTAATTCCTAGAAGTTTGTACAATTCTTGGCTAATTTTATTTACAAATTCCTTACCCCCATCGCTAACAATTTCTAAAGGACAGCCAAAACGACAGATCCATCTATTAAAAATTGCCAAACTAACAGTTTCGGCTTCTTTATTTGGTGTGGCCACAATTTCCACATACTTTGAAAATGCATCTGTCATTACTAGAATGTACTTTTTGCCTGAATCTGAGGTTTTTAGTGGTCCAAACATATCTACGTGAACCCTTTGGTTAATTGCACTGCATTGCGGGAGCGGGGTAAGCAAATGGGGTTGTGGACGGTCGTCGATTCTCCTCTCTTGACATCGACGACACCCGCGAATGTGCCGAATCACATCGGCATCCATATTTGGCCAGTAATACGATTGCAACAGTCTTTCTCTTGTTTTAAACACTCCATCGTGGCCCGTGAGTAACTGTCCATGTGCCTCCTGTACCAATGCTGCCGTGAGCTTTGCTGGGACCAGCAGCACAGTACGAGGCTGTGCGCTGTACCGCGTTAGTCGTCTCCACACTACATCGTTTTCTAGAAAACACTCTGGGGCCACCCTTTGAACGTGTGCTGCTTGCAATTTATTTTGAGGCAATTTTCCCCATTTGATGAAATTTAAAATTGCCGAAATAAATGAGTCTTCTTTTTGTAGGGAGGGCAAATCCTCATTAAACACATCAATATTTGCCAGTACATTGCGACTGAGAAAATCGGCCGGCATTTCGTCTCCTGATTTGTGCTTAATTACGAAATCATATTCTAGCATTGCTTCTTGAAGTCGATTTAACGTTTTCTTGTGCACTGTTGCCAAATTCTCCAATGGTCGATGGTCCGAAAACAAAGTAAATTTTCTACCCCTTAGGTAACTGTCAAAATGTCCCATGGCCCAGACTGCCGCCATCATTTCTAAAAGAAAAGGTGTGTAATTCTTTTCATGTTTAGCCAAAGCTCTACTGGCGTATGCAATTACTCTGTAATTACGATCTTTATCAAGCTGACATAAAATAGCTCCCATTCCCCCTTCTTGTTCCGCATTGCCCGTTGCTGCATCGACAATTAGAGAATAAGGTCTATCCTTTCTAGGATATGCTACCACAGGTTCCGAACATAATGCTGTTTTTAATTCATTGAAAGCTTTAAGAGCATTGTCATTTAACACACCACCCCTCCATACTGAATCTTTTCTTGTCAATTGATTTAACGGATTGGCAATGGCTGAAAAGTTTCTAACGTGTGACCGAAAGAAATTGCACAAACCCAAAAACTGCCGAACTTGGTGAACATTTGTGGGTGGTTTTGCATCCCTAACCGCTTGCAATTTGTCTAAGCCTGGTAAGATGCCTTCTGGCGTAAGTCGAAATCCTAGGTATGAAACATTATTTGACCCGAAGTTACATTTCTTTAAATTAACTTTAAGTCCCGTTTTTCGAAGTCTGTCAAACATTTGTTGTAACCCCTTTCTGTGGGACTCATGGTCTGACGAGTGAAGGATTAAATCATCTATATACACAATTACAGAATTTAACCCTAACATTGCTAATTCCACCAATCTTTGGAATCCTCCTGGGCATGATTTGAGCCCCATTGCTGATACTAGCCATTCAAACTGACCCATACCCGGTATTGTGAAGGCTGTATATTGTCGAGAATTTTTCTCCAACGGCATTTGCCAAAACCCTGACGTTAAATCAAGTGTAGAAAAGATTGTCGAACCCGCTCGACCTATTTCGCCAATGCACTCATTGACATCTTTCATACAATATTTGTCGTCCAAACTATTTTGATTTAACTGTCTGAAGTCCTGCACAAATCTGAACGAGCCTGGCTCCTTTTTGGGAACAATAAAAACTGGGCTATTGTATTTACTATTTGACCGTTGAATAATACCCAATTTTAGCCACTCTTTAACTTGTTCCTCTAACATTTTTCTATGTACATCTGGAATTTTGAATTGCTTTATATACAAGGGGTCTCTGTGCTTAAGAGTAATGCTGTGTTCGTAATGATTTGCCTTCCCCAGATCAAATTTTGTTTTGCTGAAGACGTCATGATTTTGAAAAAGTAAGTCTAAATATTTTTGTCTTTCATTTGCTGGCACATTTAGATTAATGTCTTGTAACATTTGTTGTTGTCTCTGTGGTGATAATTGAGGTGGCAAAGTTGTCTGTGTTTGTTTTAATCCTGCCTCAATTTCATTAATTTGCACTCGCTCAATATGGTGGCCCTGAATGCATTCTAAAATGCCCAACGTATCTCCACGCNAGATATTGATTTCACAAGGCGAACAATTTTGTAACATCACCGTAACCTCCCCCAATTGATTAGTTTTGACTAATCCTGGCCCTCCACTGAGAAGGGGAGAAATTGGTGATCTGATTGTTGCAACCGCCTGCAGGCCCGCGACCGGCCGCTGGCCCTCCGCCGTGATTGTGGCCACCCTGATAGGTTGAGCTGAGAGTGGAGGAACAACATGCGCAGATAGTGCTACTAATTTACCCGTGGGAAAAGAAAAATGTGGTGTCTCAAAGAAAAATCGTTGCGTTCTGGCTGAATAATTTAAACCAAATTTTTCTATTGCATCTATGCCTAAAATTGCTGATTGTCCCAGATTTTCACACACAAAAACCGTTTGTTGAATTGTTCGATCAAAAGCTGTAAGATTCATTAAATATGCCCCTTTTACTCGCAGCTGTGTGTTTGATGCGCATCTTAAGTCTTTTTCTAATTTTAATTTGATTGGACGTTTATGTACAGGTATTTTACGAAATTCTACTACATTCATACAGCAAACTTGAGCACCCGTGTCAAAGAGCCATTGTGACGGCGTCCCATTNGCAGTTACCGTTAAAAATGGTCGTTTNGCNGAATTTACAATTGATGCTATGGATAACGTAATAACTGAAATAATTGCTTGAAGAACTGAGGACACATTTTTATTTTTGGGAATTGCCGTCACCAACGAGCTCTTTTTGCGGCGCATACCCTGGGTTTGAGTATGGCCGTTTAGTAGTTTAAAGGAAAGCCATTTGGCACATTTTCAAACTCCCCCCCTCTGTTATTGTACGGNTTGTNTGCCCACAACGCTCCCACTCCCCCAGCTGCTCCCATCTGCGCATATTGTTGTGGAGCTGAGTTGAACGCGGCGCCGTTGAAGTGTTGCTGTTGTTGTTGTTGCCACTGCTCAAATTGCTGTTGCTGGGTTGAGATGCCGTGCACCGATTCGCCCGGTAACGGATTTCCATATTGATCCACACATGGTGCCCCTGCCGCCTTGCGTTTGAAACATGCACGTTGCATGTGCCCCTTGACATGGCAGTAACGACATTCATCTTTAGCAGCTGCAGATGNTTGTCGTTGTTGTTGTTGTTTGTTCTGCANTTGCGATTGAGAACCGTTATTTTTCTTCTTTTTATTTTGCGCCTTTTTCTTGAGATTTTTCAGCTTTTTTGTAATAGCTGCAATTTCCGCCTCTTCGTCTTCTTCCTCTTCATCCGGTGAAACGTGACGATCGTTGGTGTCAGTAATCTCCTCGCCGGCCACAGCTGCAATGTGCACCGGTTTAGAACCCCGTGTCGGTTCCTTTAGTAAGCCCTCAAAGTTGACTGCTGCTTCAAAGGCTTGTCTCATGTTAGCCGGATCTGTCTCCATGAGTTTTGACCGTAGCACCGGTTTTAAGCCCGCAATAAAAAGTTGCAAACCAACTCGGTTATAGGCATCCGCTGCTCCTGCTTGTAACAACCTTTGCATCTGCGTTGTTTTTTGTGCAGCAGTAATTGCTGCCCATCCAGCCGCGCCCGTGAATGCGTCCGACCATGGTGTAGCTGGTTCCGGTAGTTGTGCCGGAGCAATGAATTTGATGTCATCGATAATTTTGATGACTCGGGCCATATACTGTGCTGCCGATTCCGATGCCCCTTGTTTAATGTCGGTGACATTAAGTGCTGTGGTGCGTACTGTCCGGACCGTTCCATAAGTACGGAGGAAGGCCGTTTTAAAGTCCTCCCAATTGGCCGAATTATAGCCAATAGTTGGCAATGCATCATACCAAATTAATGCATCTCCACGAAGAGCGTTGAAAACATTTGACATGATGACTGGATCCGTCCATCCTCCGGCCGTTGCTGCTTTTTGGATTCGTTGGATCCATTGTTCGGCCGTGAAGGCTGTATCACTTGTTCCTGACCATAACGGTAGTCTCCCGGCTTCGATCTGCCGGCCTGCATTGACAAATGCTTGAGCTGCTGCATCGTCCATTGTTGAGTTGTACTGAAGTTGTAACTTTTAACTAAAAATTACAGGTAGTAGCGTTGATTTAAAGGCTTTAAGATGTTGACAAAATGCACTTACACTGTCCCTACTTGGCACGTAATGCACAATCACACTTTTTAGCTCTTTTGTTACAAAAAAAGTTTCAAAAATTCACATAAATTTATTTTCCGTTGCGACCAGTGTCGTAATAATTAGTCCGTGTTACAAGTTTAGTCGTCAGTATACAACTGCCGCATCGTTTATTTTTGGTCTCGCACGACCCATATGAACTCAGCGCGGAAACATCTGCCGTTTTCCGGCGTGTAAACATATGCTCCATATACATACATATTTATACAGTACATAAACATAGACAGACAGAAAGTTGGCATCTTTCAACGGTTTTTAACGGTTTTCAGTTGGGCCAAACATTTGCGAATATTGTGAATATTACGAAACCCCTCCATGGGTCAAAAATAAGTCCGGGCTATGGGGTGGGTTGCTGTTATAATTTATAACAAGTTTTTAAAGCTTCAAATTGTNAAAAGAGAAGAGGGGTGAAAGGTTGACTAAATGTAAAAAAAAAATTTTCAATCTATTGTCCGTATGTTGGCGGTTGTTCCGGAATATTGGGATACATGTTATCATGTGGTTTTGGATTTTCTTGTATCTGATGAGGTGCATTTGGGGTTGCAGCCGGTATATTAATTAGTTGAATTGGAGGTTGTGCAATTTGTTGATANTGTTGTTGTTGTTTTAGGTTGTAACAATACCAGAAAAGTAAGAGAAAGAGAGCCGCGATTGATGCCAAAATAGATACCCAGACAAACCAAGGGAAAGATGTGGGATTGTAAAATCGGTCATTTAACATTGCATCAAAATCTGTTTTAGTTCCAGTTTCATTTAANAGTTTTGCCAAATCCGAACTGACTGTATGAATTTTCTTGTCGATGAGTGCTGCATCTAATAACAAGTCTGCCGGTAAAGTAAGGGGGTCCCATTGCCAAGGAATGTGCAAGGGTTCGGGAGAGATCCTAATATTATAATCCGATTGAATACTATGAGATTTTAACATGACGGAACATTCTTCCGGAACGTGTAAATGAGTTGTTTGTGCCAAATAAAGTGGGTAATGTGAACCATTTTTACAGTCTACTCGAGCATTATAGGGTACCGGTGTAAATAAAAGGTGATCAGTTGCTGAGAGTTGATAAACAGTTTCCCTCAATTTTCTTCTTTCTAACCTACAATTACTCCTAACTCCTTCTTCATTACGGTTATAAATAGAGCCTAAACAAGAATTTGCCAAATTTGTATGCAAGACTTGGTGCCTTTCACACAAGTATACCCGATTTCGTTTTATACAATTATCCAAATCCCCCTGTGTTAAAATTTTATATCTATCATTTCTACCCACTGCAATCATTTCCGCTTCTGGAACAATAATTAAAGCATCTATTTCTTGATCTGTTTTTGGATTATGTTTNGCTATGTTAAATTCACCAACTCGTTTTGACAGCATTTCTGCAATGGTAATGTTTTCTTGGTCAATGGTCGTGGGGAGAGGATAAGGAAAGGGGATATATTTGTAAATGGTTAACATTTGATCCTTGTTAATACATGGCACATGCAACATAATAAGTATGTCCTCCCCTTGTCTGAGGTATGAAGCCTCAAGCTGAAAATAATCTGAAAGTCGTTCCGGCAGAAGAACGTAACCCCGCGCCACCGCTACCTCCGCAACAGCTTTGTGCATTTCTGTCATTTGGAGAGTATCCAATAAATCTATGGACAAACGACGGTGTTGTAACTGCTGCACTGCCCCAGTTGCCCTATTAAGCCTTGATTCAAACAAGTCCAGTTGGGCNCCTAATTGTGCTGCAATTAATGCTGGGTTAAAGTCAACCATCATTTTGATGAGTTGAACAATGGCGTTCATATTTTCCGTAATCCTATGTATTCTTTCTTCCTGCTTTTTAGTTACATGCACGAGCAAATTATGATTTCGACCTTGTTGGTTTAATCTCATTTTAAGCTGTGTGACCTCATAAGCTGAATACATACCTAAAAATGTGCCTAATACCCCAGTGATTGCCCCAAAAGCTACCATTGGTGCTACTCTTTTAACTCTATGCCCTGTTTCAGTTTTTGTGGAATTTGGGATTGACCCAAAAATTTCATCAAGTGTGAAAAATTCTTTGTTCTTTTCTTTTGGTTTCTCACGAATTGCTGCCCTAGCTGTGGATAATTTAAGTTGTAATTGCTGTTGAAATTTTACTTCATTAATTAACTGTAATAACTGTTGCATTATGTGAAGTTGTAAAGCTTCTCTAGTATTCATAAGTCGGTAAATTTCTCGTTCCTCTTTTGTGAGAAACTGTGTAATATGCCGTTTTTGACGTCGGAGGTGTCGTTGTCGAGTCATGTCACGTTTTTGTCTTATTGTGTCCGTTTGGATAGTTTCCTGAGCCTTAGAAATATCTTGAGCCAAAACATGTAAGATTCCCGTTGCTGGATTCATTTTACGCTGTAAAATTTTATCCGTCTGAATTTCTTGCAATTGCTTTAAAATTTTCTTAGTTCCCTCAAAAGTGTCGTATAAAGAAGCATTAACTTTAAGACGGAGCCAATTTAAGTCCCTTACTTCAATTTCATGTCTCTCTTCCCCAAATTCAAAATATATTGGTTTAAACATTTGTCCCTGAAAAGTTGGTAACTCCTTATGTAAATATCTTTTGTGACGTCCATATTGTCGTGTAGGAGTGAGACGTTGTGTTTGGTTTTTGTGGTGTTTGACTTTAGAGTGGAAATGTAAAACTTCTCTAATCCTTTCCTGTGTTCTTAATGTAAAATT
>JGI24766J26685_10000580_pt1 | contig 10465 bp, 8 predicted proteins | sample SanBayMetagenome_FD_26685 | JGI IMG/M metagenome (IMG submission 26685)
ACTATCTGCGGCCCTGGAAGTGAGACGCTCATCCTGTAAATATATCGGTAAATTAGTTTTCTTAATCAATTTATTAACAAAGTTATTAACTATTTTCGCCTGACTACTACTAGTACCATCCATATTTACCGGTAATCCCACAACGATTGCACATATATTGTATTTTACACTAAAATCAATAATACGATCTAGCTTTTCCCTATCGTTATTTACTGCTATTATTGAATGAGGCATAGCTATTCTATGATCGGGACTAGAAATAGCAAGGCCTATTTTTTTATTACCATAATCAATCGCCAGTAAAGGTTTGCTTATTTCAAAAAAACTATAAAACTCTTGCAGAGAGTTTATGATCATGGTAGTAAACCTTATAAAAAATAGCTTAAAAACGTTAATATGATTAAATCCATTCAAAAACAACTAGACGTATCTTTGGTTAGCACAGCCCTTACCTTTGCACTTATATACTGTTTAATGTTTAATACAAGTGTTGTATTGTACAAATACGAATACTATCAAGTGTCATTTGTTAGCGCCGTATTTGAATTATTGAAGCAATTTATTTACACTTATATTGCAACTTTTATTTTCTTTTTTGGGCTAGCAATCCACCGCCTAATATTCATTATAGGATCAATTTTTCTCTTTTTTACCGGAGCAATCGCCAGTTACTACCTATTTTATCTTGGAGTAGCACCGACAGAAAAAATGATGCCCGCTATTTATGGCACCGAAATCTCTGAAATATCGGAGTTAATTAGCACCAGAGTCATTATATGGATAATATTCAGTTTATCAATTTGTATATTTGGAATAAAGCATTTTAACCCACAAACTACTAAATCTTTTTTTTCAANAATGTTAACAGCATTATGTTTATTCGTAGCGATTAATAATATTATTTCTCCTCAGTTTAAAATTTTAAAAAGTTATTTCCCCCTACAATACCTTCACAATAGTTATGTTTACTTTTTTGGCAATAAAGGTCACGTACGTCAAGACATTAGCAAGAAATTCAGCTTTCAAATTATAAATAACAAAGAAGATATAGCTGGGGTTTTGGTAATAGGAGAATCTGCAAGATATAGCAATTTTGGTATTAATGGGNATGAAAGAGACACTACCCCAAACCTAAAAAAAATAAATAATTTATATTCCTTTGAAGGACGCTCGTGTGATAACACGACTCATCTTTCCATAGCATGTCTATTCTCAAGACATAGTGAACAAAATATCGATAAAGTAAAATCAGAAACAGGCTTTCTTTCAGTTTTAACAGCTCTTAGCTACGACACTACTTGGATAAGCACCCAATCTATAAGTGGGTACTATGAAAGCACAAGCACTTTATACGACGAGGTAAAATTTTCTATAATTCCTGGTGGATCATTACTGTACAGTATGAATTCACATGACGGTTTGATGCTACCATATATTGAAAAACTTCTCGAAAAACAAGGCAGGCAATTTATTACCGTTCAACTCTCCGGCAGTCACTGGAATTATGCTTCAAGATACCCTGAAGAATTTACTAAATTTAATCCAACGCAAAAAAAAAATGCTAAAATAGACCAAGCAAGTTGTACTAAAGAAGAATTAATCAATAGTTACGACAATTCAATTTTGTACACTGATTTTTTTTTAGCTAATTTAATCGATCTATTAAAAAACAAAAATGCCTTTTTAATTTTTGCTTCCGATCATGGAGAATCACTTGGAGAAAACGGAAGATTAGGTCATGGTTCTGAGTTTGCCCCGGAGCAAAAAGAAATACCTTTTATGGTATGGTTTTCTGACAGTTTCAAAAAAAACTACCCCGAATTGGTAAATGCAGTAAATAGCCATAAGGGGCAAATAATTTCGCATGACTACATATTCCATAGTGTTTTACATTGCCTTGGTATAGAATCGAAAATACTGGATCTAAATTACAGTTTATGTAATTCTAAAAAAGATAAAAACTGATAATATATGAAATTTTATTTTATAGCTGGAGAAAATTCTGGCGATTTTATTGGTGCCCAAATAATTAAATCGATCAAAAAAATTAATTCTGATAGGGGTAAAAATATTTCTTTTTACGGCATTGGCGGACCGCAAATGAAATTAGCCGGAATTAAATCGCTTTTTGACTTTGAACAGATAAATTTAATGGGTTTTTTTGAGGTATTACCACATATTTTGCACATCAACAAACTCATTAACGAGACTGTAAATGATATCGTAAATAGCGGCGCTAAAATCCTGGTAACAATTGATTCTCCCGGTTTTACTTTCAGAGTAGCTGCTAAAGTTAGAAAGCTTGCACCGGAAATAAAATTAGTACATGTTGTTGCCCCATCTGTTTGGGCATATAAAGAAGGAAGGGCAAAAAAATATTCTAAAGTTTACGACAAACTAATAACATTACTTCCCTTTGAACCACCTTATTTTACCAAATATGGGTTAAGCTCTGAATTTATCGGTTATCCCGCTCTAGAACAAGATTTTTATGATAAATCTAAGGATTTAAGACACGATTTTAACATTCCCGATAACCAAAAAATAATAGCAATTACTCCTGGTAGTAGAAAATCTGAAATATCAAGGCATATGCCGATAATTAGAGAAGCATTAGATATTTTATCTTCAACAACTAGATTAACTGCAATATTTGTCCAACCTAATGAATTACATGTAAATCTTATTAACAAATATTTGGTGGGCGCAAAATTTGATTTTATATTTAGCACAGAAAAGCTTAAGAGTTTTGCAGTAAGCGATTTAGCTCTGGCTAAATCCGGTACTAATACCATTGAAATTGCTGCATCTGGTACACCCATGGTAGTTGGCTATAAATTAAATTATTTAACTTATCTAGTTATCAAAGCTTGTATAAAAATTAAGTATGTTAACATTATAAATATCATTTCCAATAAAGAAGTAATTCCAGAATTTATACAATCAGATTTTACAGCTACAAATATTGCGAACGCCTTNAATGCCCTAATATCTGATCCGAACAAAGCAAATTCACAAACAGTAGATACTAAAGAAACCCTAAAAATTATTGGCCTTGATAACAAGCAGTCTCCTTCTACCAAAGCAGCAGAAATTATTTTTTCAATGGGCTTGGAAAATTAAACTCTTAAATCACTTGAATATTTTTACTAAGTGTGAACCTTGGAATGCCTTACGAGTTTTATTCTTAAAAGTTTATTCCTCTATCGCCTCTACAGCTTGGACTTCTGGGACGTAATGCTGGAGCATCGACTCAATACCGTTCTTAAGAGTAACAGTAGAACTAGGACAGCCAGAACACGCACCGTGTAATTGAAGATAAACTATTCCTTCTTTAAAACCCTTATATATTATATCACCACCATCCATAGCTACAGAAGGACGAACTCTGGTTTCTATAATTTCAATAATTTGTTTTTCGATTTCTGAAAGCCCATCAGTATTAATTTGAGTGGATGTATTTTCATTATTGTTAAAAATAGGCAAACCTGAAACTAAATTATCCATAATAACCATTAATATTTCTGGTTTTAACAGTTTCCATTCAATTTCAGGGGTTTTAGTGACAGTAATAAAATCTGCTCCCAAAAAAACCGCCTCTATATTACCAATGTCATATAATTTGGCAGCGAGAGGGCTTTTAGCTTTTGCTTCATCAAAGTTATTAAAAAACACCGGACTTTTAGGGCTAATATCAAGCCCTGGCAGAAATTTCAAGGCGTTAGGATTTGGAGTTTCCTCAGTTTGAATAAACATATAACCACAACTTATAAAAAAAGATTAAAGAAATACCCTTCCCTACGATAATACCACATTTTTGTCAGATTTGGTAATTTTCCAAAATAACCATGCAGAAATGACAAAAATAATAATACCTATTACGTCTTGGCTGAAACTGCTTAAACCAAAAGGAAGTGCTAGGATATTTGCATCTTTGTACAAAGCAAAAGGTATACTAAGTAACGCTCCCATGATAGCTTCCCCTGCAATAAATCCCGAGGCTATCATCACCCCATTTTCCTGTGAATTCTTAGAATTTTTACTTTTAGACACACAATAACGAAGTAAGCCGCCAAAAAAGAACGCTACCGAAATACCCATAGGCAAATAAAACCCAGCTGCAAAAGTCATGATAGGTAATCTTAAATTAGCAAAAGACTTAGAAAGAATTAAATCAATAATAATTATTATTATACCTATAATAATTCCGGAATTGACCATAGGCCAAGGAAGCTGACCTACAAGTAGTCCTTTAGTTACGGATGCAATAAGCATAGCTTGCGGAGCAGAAAGAGCTTTGGCGGGATTCATATCAGGACGGGGCATCATGTCACCAATTCCATAAGCCTCAAACATCGTTTGGAGGACAAACGGTGTAGTAACAACTGCTACTAAAACGCCTATAAGTAATACTAGCTGTTGTTTCCAAGGAGTTGCCCCNATTAAATAGCCGGTTTTTAAGTCCTGCATATTATCTCCACTCAGGACTAGCGCAGACCCAACAACAGAAGTAAAAACTAGAGTCATACCAATAATAGTTATATCCATTATATGGCTACTACCTTCCGTAGCTAAAACCGGTGATATAACAGAAACAAATAATATAATAGTCGCTAGGCATAACCCCGATGCTGGTAATGAAGTCGTCCCTAAAATTCCCACAAGCTGGGATGCAACGGAGGACATAACAAAGCCAATTATAATAACCGCTAAAGTAGCAAAACTAGAAACAATAAGTTTATAACCAAAACTAAAACTAGTACTGGATAAAGTACAATAAAAAAACATACCGATTAGAATCGATACCAAAAATATACCAGTAACAACCCAAAAAAACAGGTATATCTCTATCTGTTCTAAGATGCGCTGATGAAGCCATATGAGTTGAGCCTACAATACCTAGCGTAACAGCCTTTTTGATCGTCGGAAATATTGCTACTAATGACCACAAAGACCCTATCATCATCACCCCTACGGCTACATATCTAAGATATTGCTTCTGCAGGGCTATTAATAACGGCACAGGCTCCATAGAAGCGATTTCGCTGCTATATGTTAGGCCTAAATACGGTAAAACTACAAAATTAGCTACCAAGGCTCCAATTAGCATTATCAAGCTACTACCCAACCCTATAATATAACCTGCTCCTAACGATAAAGGAGAAAGAACGACACTTACCCCAAAAACAGAACCAAATGTTTTGATTCCATACATCACAAAATCAGAACCTATCTTAAATCCAGTTTGGGCTAAAGTAATTAACGCCGATATGAAAGAGCCTTTAAGTAACAATTTTGTTGCATACCCTTTACTTTCACCGGAAATAAGAACTTCTGCTACTGCTATCCCTTCCGGATATGGCATTTTTTCCTTAACAATCATAATATTGCGCAGTGGTATAGACATAAAAACTCCAAGTATACCGCCAAGGCCTAATATCAGCATTGTATCTAAATACTTAAACTCTTGCCAATAACCCGATAATAAAATTGCCGTAATGCAAAACGCCGCCATCGATGCAACACCCTCACCTGCGGAAGCAATAGTTTGAACGACAACATTTTCGAGTATGTTAGTTTTTTTGAATGCCTTAAATATCATCAAGGATAATAATGCAGCAGGAATAGAAGCAGCCACAGTGCGAGCAAATTTCAAGCCTATATAAAGACTAGACATTGTAAATATTGCCGCTAGGATTACACCTACCAATACTGCTTTTACCGTCACTTCTGGCAAGGATATTTGCCCCTTTATATATGGGACATTTTGTTCTGACTCTGAACCTGGCATAATTTCCTATTACCTACTCATTTAAAAATCGAAGCCTCAACCTCTACAAGATTTATTATATATATCAATAACTAATTACAAAATTAACCTTTTTTTACCATTCTTTTCCTTTGATTAGGATCAAGATACATCTTGCGCAACCTTATTGATTTTGGGGTAACTTCAACTCGTTCGTCATCTTGAATATAAGCAATGGCCTGTTCCAATGCCATTAAACGTGGTGGAGTTAAGCGTACAGCTTCATCTTTGCTAGTGGTTCTCATATTAGTTAGTTGTTTTGACCGAAGCGGATTAACCTCTAAATCATTGTCACGTGTGTGTTCACCAATGATCATACCTTTATATACTGAGATTCCAGGAGTAATAAACATCTGACCTCTATCTTCAAGTTGCCACAAACCATACGCAACTGCTTCGCCATCTTCAGTTGATATCAAAACCCCATTTCTTCTTCCTTCAATTTTACCACAATAAGGAGCATAGGAATGATATATTCTGCTCATAATCCCCGTTCCTCTAGTTTCTGTTAAAAATGGACCATGATAACCTATTAATCCCCTTGATGGAGCAATAAATAATAAACGTGTTTTACCCGCACCAGTAGAACGCATGTCAACCATTTGCCCCTTGCGCAGATTCATTGATTCAACTACAGAACCTACATATTCAGAATCTACATCAATCTGTACTTCTTCCATAGGTTCTAGCCTTTCGCCTGTAACTTCATCAGTTTTATATAATACAGCTGGCCTGCTAATTGAAAGTTCAAATCCTTCTCTTCTCATAGTTTCAATCAGTACACCCATCTGCAGCTCCCCACGACCAGCTACTTCAAAAGAATCAGTTTGAGCAGTTTCTGAGATAGTAATAGCTACGTTCCCCTCTGCCTCTCTCATTAATCTTGCCCTTAAAACTCTAGAAGTTAATTTATCACCTTCCCTCCCAGCTAAAGGAGAATCATTAATGGAAAATATCATGGAAAGAGTTGGCGGATCTATAGGCTGGGCTTCTAAAGGAAGCTCCACTTCCGGAGAACAAATCGTGTCTGCGACACTTGCACTCTCAAGGCCAGCAATTGCAATAACATCGCCGGCAATCGCTGTCTGGATAGGTATCCTATCTAATCCCTTAAAACTTAGCATTTTAGTTATTCTGCCATTCTCGATTACTTTGCCATCCATACTCATAACCTTGATAGGAGTATTAATCTTTGCAGTACCGGTTTTGATTCTACCTGTTAGAATCCTTCCTAAATAAGAATCATATTCCCTAGTTGTGACAATCATTGAAAAAGGAGCATCAGGTTCTGACTCCGGAGGCCTAACGTGTTCTATTATAGTATTAAATAAATCAGACACATCTTGGCGTACCCCAGCTAGGTCACGAACTGCCCAACCATTTCTGCCAGAAGCATAAATAATAGGAAAATCCAGCTGCTCATTAGTTGCATCTAGGGACATAAACAACTCAAACACTTCGTCTAAAACTTCAGTTTCCCTTGCATCGCTACGGTCAATTTTATTGATTACAACAATAGGTTTTAACCCGATCTTTAGGGCTTTTCCAAGAACAAATTTTGTTTGCGGCATAGGACCTTCTGCCGCATCAACAAGTAATACTACTCCATCTACCATAGATAAAATCCGCTCAACTTCACCGCCAAAATCCGCATGACCTGGTGTATCTACAATATTAATTTTTGTATCGTTCCAATTAACGGAAGTACATTTAGCTAAAATGGTTATCCCCCGTTCCCTTTCCAAATCGTTTGAATCCATAGCTCTTTCTGCTACTTCCTGGTTATCACGAAATAAACCACTTTGCCTGAGCATAGTATCTATAAGCGTAGTTTTGCCGTGATCGACGTGAGCAATGATTGCTACGTTTCTAATATTAGAGGTCATGCTTTATTTATTATTGGTTTACAAAGGTTACTGCAATTTAAACATTTTATTGCTAAAAGTCTACAATTTCTTTCATTTTATCTAAGCACGGCTAAGCAATTAGCAACAATAAGCTTTTATAAAAAGGCAAAAACGAAGCGTATTATAACACTTCTGAGGATTTGGCTATTAACGATTTGGTTCTTTCATTAATCTAGTAAGTCAATATAGCTAATAACAAGTTTTTGCTTTTTACTAAACCAAGTTTGTTTTTTAAGATACAATATCTTTAGTATATTCTGTATTTTACATATCTCTTATTTATGTCCTTACCCAGAATTTGAATATTAACATATAGAACATATAGAACTTTTATACCGTGTGGTTCTATAAAATAATTTTATAACTACAATCTAACTTTTCTTATTTTTGGTATTAAGGGAAATTTGATAAGCTACATCTAACCAATTACCAAACAACTCTTTATCTTCCATAATATCTAAAGGTACTTGCCAATATGATATATTAATTACCTTATCCCTAGCTTTATAAGTAAAAGGCTTTGATCCCCTATTTCTGTAGTCGCAAACAGATTGTTCATTAACTTTAAAATACAATTCCTCACCTACAATTATTGCAACAATTACGCCATCTCTATAAACAGAATGTCCACCGAACATGGGTCGTACCCTTATATAACCATAGGGTGCTAGTAGATCAANTACGTAATTTACAAATTCACTTGTGGCCATAATATAGNCTTTTTAATGTAGAATGAGGAGATNANTTNCAAATCATCTCCTCATTCTGCATTAAAATAGTTTCTTATAATATAATTAGTTTTTTTGCATTTCAAGCTCGCTATAAAGCCTCTGCCAAGAATCTTCAATTTTCTTTACTTCCTTATTTATAATCTTTACAATATTCTCGGAAGGATTTTCAAAATTCTTCAACTGTTGATTTAGCTGCTGGGCTATGGTGGTCAAATTATCTTGTATTTTAATTAAAGAACTAATAAACTTCTGTCCTAAGTTACTTTTTTCTATTTCGCTAAGTCTGTTTTGAATACTTAAAGCAAGCTCTGTTATTTTAGCATTCATTGACTCAAGTTGTTCTTTTCGTAAATTTATATACTGCTGCATAGTTTGGGAAGCTTTTGCTTCAACTCTAACTTTTGCAGTCCTTTTTAAATCCCAAGCCAGACCAAATACGCTCATCAAATATATTATCCATTTGTGTACATCAAATTGATACCATTTAGCCCCATTTCTGTAATCCGAAGGGAAAGCATGATGGTAGTTGTGCCAATTTTCTCCTAGTAAAAGCAGGGCAAGCCACCATATGTCACCTGAAGTGCCTTGAACATATTTTTGTGTCCCAGCAAAATGACAAAGGGAATTAACAAAAAATGTTACTTGCTGTTGCACAGCACGCCCAAGCCCAATAAATATGAAACCTGCATACGCTGCTAAAACAGTATGACCACAGGCGAACCCGATAAGAGCAGGCACTGCCGTATTCATAAATACGGCAATCATCCAATAATATTTTAACTGCCATCTGAGTAATTTATTTCTGCCTAGCTTTACCATAGTGAGCTTATCGATTGACTTATAACCTCCTTCTCCTTCAAGCATCCAGCCCATGTGTGACCACCAAAAACCTCTTACTTTACTTTTATATTTAAGAGGAGAATGAGGATCAAGATCAGTGTCGGTATAGGTATGGTGTTTAAAATGATTAGAAGCCCAGGATAGTGCAGGACCTTGTAATGTACCGGCGGACAAGAGAATCAGAACAAATTCTACATATTTATTTATTTTGTAAGAATCATGCGACCATAATCTATGCAAACCAACACCGACAGTAATGTTACATATATAGTATCCCCCAATAAACAGTAATCCTTCAAACCAACCTACTTGATGGTCAAGTGCATAATTTACACCAAGTGTAATAATAAAGATTGGATAAATGATCAGAGCAAAAACTGCAGGCAGATTATACTTCGACATGATAAAAACCTCTTAAAGTTTTAACAAAAAATAAAGAGCCAGTGGAGCGGGTGAAGGGATTCGAACCCTCGACTTCGACCTTGGCAAGGTAGCGCTCTACCCCTGAGCTACACCCGCTTATTATACACCTTAATAGCTCACAAAAACAATCTAAAACTATAAAAGAGTATATAGCTCGTTATTGTTTTTCTGGATTAGTTGCTAAATGTACAAATAGTAAAATACAAAATAGGTAAGAAATATCAAGCACAAAATGACTAATTACGAAATTATTTTGCCTTTACATTTCTTATCCACTGAGAGCTGCGCAAAAGTGGAGCATAAAGATCTTCCTCCATAGGGATTACCACCTTTTGTTCTTCTTCTAAAGTTGGCACTCTATTAAGGAAAGAAATTTTGGGAGCATCTTTAATGAGAGCTAGAGGAGTCTGTTCATTACCTTCTCCCATAACGAAAACCGCGGAAGTAGCCAAAGAATCAAGAATATTAACCTGCGTAACTCGGAGCGGTTTACCACATAAATCAGGTTTATTTATATAAGAATAAAGCGGCTCAAACCCACACCACCCAAGCGCAATACCGGTTACACCTCNCCTCATTATAGTTGTATGACTGTCAGTAATTACAACACCAAGTTTTTGTATATNATGTTGTTCTTTTATGTATTTCCAAATCCAGGCAGCTGTTCCCTGGATATCTTTAGGATATAAAACATAATATCCATCAACATTAGACTCGTCTATACCGGCAGAAGGTATAAGCACTCCTCCTTTAAT
>JGI24766J26685_10000581_pt1 | contig 10464 bp, 13 predicted proteins | sample SanBayMetagenome_FD_26685 | JGI IMG/M metagenome (IMG submission 26685)
AGGACTCACTACTTTACAACTAACCGAGGATTCCTTGAGAAGAGTATCAACCATCCAGTCTTTGGGCTATACCCAACGTCCTATATGTTTGGCAAGGTTCTCCCAGAGTATGCTCGCATGTTGTTCATGAGTCCTACAAAGAGTGTTGCTGGAGTGGTGCTTGCTCCGTATATGGCTATCGTTAAGGGAGTTACGTTTGGCAAGTTCTCTCCCGAAGACTGGGGCAAGTACGCTCCCCTCGTTGGATTTAATGCAATGCTCAAGATCCGACAGGCATATGTTGAGGGAGAAAACATGAGCGACAATGGAGAGCGCAACCCGCTCATTTACTTCCTCGTGAATACGATGATCCCAGGACTACCAACTGAGATCTCTGCATCTCCAAGCGCTCCAGTGCGTCAAGTTATTCAGAGCGTTGCTGAAGGGCGTGGACCTACGTTTGGAGATATTGGGTATGGCGTTAGCCAGATGGCTGCTGGCACAATTGGTGTCGGTCGTTTGGCAAGTCAAACAGGTGATATACTTGAGCAAGGTGCCGACTTTATTACAGGAAAGAATCAAGATCTCGGCGGGGGCACTGGGGGACCATTGGGTGCTGCTGGCGAGATGATTGGAAGTATGGCGGAGTCCGTTGGGGACATCCTCCTAAATAGGAAGTAAGGAGATACCGATGAGCGAAGAAGTCGTAACTACGACCGAAGAGTCACAGGCGACGACAGCACCTGTTACGGATGCTGCTCCAGCGCCTGTCACTAATGAGGAAGAAGACGTTACCACTTGGAAGAAGCGCCTAGCGGGTAAGGATCAAGCACTCACTGCGGCGAAGAAGGAACTTGAGGCTATTAAGGCTGAGAGTGAGAACCTTCGGCGGTGGAAAGCAGAGCAAGAAAACTCAAACATGTCCGAGTTTGAGAAGTCACAGGCTAGGCTGGCGGCGCTTGAGTCCGAGTTAAACGAGGCAAAGGAGAGCGCACGAATGGAGCGTATCCGTTCTGCACATCCTAACTATGCGCAGTTCTTGGCTGATACTGCAGGTCTAACAGAGGAAGCGCGAGCCGCTGCCTTTGAGGGATACCTTGCAGAACTTAAGAAGGTTCAAGATGCTGAGCGTGGTACGCCTGCTTCGGATGAAAAGCAGAATAAGCCTAGCGTGAATACACGGAAAGATCCAGCACCAAGTAGCGGACCGCGAACGGTAAAGGAGATTGAAGATGAACTTCGCAAACTAGGCAACCCGTTCTACGGGATGTAATAGTTAAGAAAAGGAGCCTATCATGGCTTATGTAAATACTGGTACGACGAACTTCAGTACGCTCGTCCAGGATCTCGTCCTTGCCAAGGCGGAAACGGAACTCCGCGCTCGGTTGGTTCACGCCAATCCAGACGCGTATGTTCCTGGTCGCTTTGTTAAGGGAACGAACCAGATTCGGTTCGCTCGCTACGCAGACCTTGGTGCGAATGTCACTGAACTCGTAGAAGGTACTCCGCCGACTTCGCAGTCGCTGAGCATCTCGTCCGACGCGTTCACTGCTAAGCAGTACGGTCAGACGCTCTCAATCACTGACCTCGCACAGTTGGACTCGCCACACGACCTGATCTCAATCGCTTCTGACCGCCTTGCGCGTCAGGCTGCTGAGACCATGGACGTGGTTGTACGCGACATTCTTGCCGCAGGCACGAACGTCAAGTACGCTGGTTCAGCCACGAGCCGCGCAACGGTTGCCAAGACGCACGTAATCACGGGCGAACTTGTTAAGAAGCAGGTCGCTGCTCTTAAGGCTGCTAACGTCCCAACGTTTGCAGACGGCACCTACCGCTGCATCATCCACCCATTCCAGGAGTACGATCTGATTTCAGACACGACTGCTAATGGTTGGCTTGAGGCGAACAAGTATGTTGACAATACCCCGCTTATCACGGGTGAGATCGGCAAGTTCGCTGGCGTACGCTTCCTCGTTTCGTCAAACGCCAAGGTGTTTGCGGGCGCGGGTGTGTCTAGCACTAACGTTTACTCTGCACACTTCTTCGGTCCTGACTCGTACACGGTCGGTGACTCGCAGACGCTGCAGGCGTACTTCACTGCCCCTGGTGGGGACCACAGTGACCCGCTTGCGCAGATGGCAATTGCAGGCTTCAAGATGCGCTTCGGTGCTAAGTTGCTTGACCTTGCTGGTGCAAAGTACCTCCGTCTTGAGACGGGCGCAACGCTCAGCGCGTAATTGAGTAGCGGATGGGGCAGGCTGGCGGGTCTGCCCCTGACGCGTAAGGAGTAAGATGGCACTTAGATCAGACATTAGGACACAGATTCGCAGGGAACTACGAGACCCAGACGGCAAGTCTTGGTCATCGGATGAGATCAATGATCTCATTAATGCTGGCATCAATGCGGTGTCAGATCTATCGCCATTGGAAAAGCGTGAGGATATCACCTATACGTTCCCATATACTACGACCGAAGGCGCATGGGGGAAGATCAAGGAAGTAACACCTACCACAGATTTCTATAACATCTTCCGCGTTGAGATCCTTGACAAGGACAGCAAGTTGTTTGAGACCATTGATCCAAATAATGGACAGGGTTCTTCTACTGGCTGGGAGTTCTGGAATGGAAAGGTTCTTCTTCCAGAGAACTATTACTATCCGACTGAGAAGGTGGTGGTCGGCGGCAATACCTACGAGCAGGTAAAGATCCGCGTCTTTGGATATGCGCGGCACCTACAGTTGCTAAACGACAGCACCGAGTCCACCTGCTCAGAGCAGGAGTTGGTCGGCGTTCGCTCGTATGCTGTAGCGGAAGCGATGACAAGGCTAATGGTTGACCGAGCGAACTTCCAGCAATGGCAGGTTGCATCTGGCGCTACGAACGTAAGCATCACAGAACTGTCCATTCTTTCTAACACGGCACGCCTGCGATGGAGGGATGAGCAGCGACGACTTCGCAAGATGCGCAGGCTTGGATGATTGATCTAAGCCTACCAGTAACCTACGAGACGGGAGATGGCTCTGCCATCAACATTAATACCATCACCGCTTCACAACTTGTGGCTGGTGGTAGCACCCCGTTCTCTGGATATGCGGTGGATGGTGTGCGCATCGGAGAGATTGAGCCAGTTGGCTATACCGAGGCACGCTCTACATCTGACGGTATTGACGTAGCCGAGGCGTACGCCGCCCGCAGGAAAGTGGCTATCCTCGTCAATGTCTATGGAGCAACCAAGAGCGATTTGTTTACACGGCTTCAAGATCTAACAAGCGCGATGCGATTCATGCCAAAGAGGTATGCGTCCAGTAANGGATTCAGGAAACTATCCTTCACAATGCTTACTGACAGCGTTGCAAAGGATTGCTATTTCTACGCACGTGCAATAAAGATTCCAAGGATTGACGCGACAGGCGCGATGACAACTGGCAACGACTCTCTTGGGTATAGCACGAAGGTTGCCCTTGAGTTTCTTCTCAAGTATCCCTATAAGTATTCATCAACGCTATCCGAGAACGCAAGTGTTCCAATCAACAATACTGTAGCAACGATCATNAATCACGGCGAAGCGCCAGCCGACGCAACACTCAAGTTTGAGTCTAGCGACAACGCTNTTGGGCGAACAACGGATATCAAGGTAATCGTTACGCTCAACGATGTGCCNATCACGCTNCTAATTACTGACACTATTGGTCTTGACGGCACNACGCTTCGGTATATTNTTATTGACTTCAAAGACCAGATTGTNTATAAGGTAGAGAAGAACGTCACTACTAANGCTATCGTTTCCTCTATTGCACAGAACCTTATNCAGATTGATTCTGGAGCAACGTTCGGCACAGTGGAGCCACGCGTAGACTATCCGTCAGACAATGCACTCAAGGTGCAAATCCTTGACGCAGGAACGAATGCCGCCATCACAACAGGGTATAAGGTCACATTCTCTTGGCGGGAGATGTGGTATTAAATGCCTGGGTCTAGCCTAACGCCAGTAACCGACACCCTTACGCAGGTAGTAGATACAAATATTATCAACAGGTTGACATATAGTACTTCAACAAACCTTGTGGTGGTTGATACTTCTGACACTTGGGCACAAGATAGAAACTTCTCTGCAGTAGGATGGTCGTACGATCAGTCGGTATCTAGCGCGGGGTTGGCAAATATTTTGCGAAGTTACTTTAGGTTTCTTATGCCAATGCCAAACTCTTCGGAAACAATGTACGTTACGTCGGCATCGTTTAAGATTCACTCAGATATTGATTTAATGACTACTGGGATTAGTGGCTCTACGCTTCTTAGGTATCCAGTTGGAAACGGAACGAGCCTAACTAGTAGCGTTGGCAAGAAGGTAAATCTCCATTACTATCAGCCAACAAAGACTTGGACTGCAGACACCCAGGGATCTAACAGGGCTTTGTATACATACTTTGCTGGCACTTCTCAAGGGAGTTCAAAGTCTTCCTACGGAATGTCTGACTTTGAAGCGACTCACTTTGGACAGATTACACTAGTCTCTGCTGGCACTACGTCAGCATACGAATACACAGTAGACCTCATGCCAGTCTTGCGAGCGATCGCTCCATCAAACGTAGTTACCCCCCTTGGTGCTGGTCTTGGGGCAGCAAACAGTGGCTCCCTTTCTATTGCCATTGCGATGAAGATGGAAACAGAAAGCGGAAACTCTAGTAGCCATTATGCATACTTTGGCGCAGCGCCGACAATCGTCTATACCCACTACGAGAATGCTGCACCAGACCAGCCAACGCCGACCACACCTATCAATGACACCGTAGTTTCCGCTGGCGTAGATATCCCATTCTCCGCAACCTTTCAAGACCAAACTGGTGACACCCCAACAAAGTTTGATCTGCAGATTTCTGAATCCAATACGTTCTTTTCTACTATTGTTTCTAGCGAGTTCATTGATACCGTTGACCCCCTCAACTGCACAGTTCCACTCAGCCTATTCCCGCCCAACGGAAAGTATTACTGGAGGATTAGGTCGTATGACGCAAACAATGCCGTAAGTCCATGGTCAGATACGGTATCGTTTCTAACTCCATCCGTTACTGGGTGGTCCCCAGCAGCAAGCGCCCCAACAGCGACGACATCACCGAGAAATAAATACAGGCTTGAGTTCTATGCAATGCGACCAGACCTTGCTGGCTTTGACCCGTCGCCATCGGCAATCATCTTTGATGCAAAGTCCATTGGCATTAACCACGTCGTCAATGCGCCTGGAGAATTCTTCTTTACCATTAAGTCTGATCATCTTCAGATCGGCAATGTGATTCCACAGAAGACGCTTTGGCGTGCATGCCGATGGGACGAGCGGACAAACTACTATCGTGTAATTGGGGAGGGCATAGTAACCAACTCAGTTATTACTCCTCACGAAGTTATTTTCTATGGGACAGATAAGATTGGGATGCTTAACCGTATCGTAGTGTCCGCTGACAGGATTGCGTCAGGCAATTCAAACACTGGAACCATTGCAGAGATTCACGACCAGATCACTCGCAATGTAACAAGAACCTCCAGTATAACTGCAAGTTCAGAATCTTCTGGGTCTGTTACTCTTACAGGCACAAACAGTTACGCCAAGGGAGATAGCGTATATATCAAGAGCATTGTCTCTGGAACCGTCTCACTGACAACGACGGCAACGGCTACGGTCACAAGTGCAAGCGGTAGCAACTTTACTGTTCCTGCGTTTATGCCTACGAAGGCTATCTCTGCCGCCGCAAGAAACAGTCCAGCATCAGGACAGGTCACGTATACAACCTCAACGGATCACGGATATACAACTGGTATGAAGGTTTCCGTACGTGGCATTAGTATTTCTGGCTACAACGTCAGCGACCTATCCATTACAGTTCTAACCCCTACTACGTTCTGGGTAACGGCATCGCCAACGTCTGGCACTCCAGTCGTTACCGACGCAACTGTTTTCCCCAATGTCACGACGGCAACTGCTTCCCTGCTCAACAGGGTTACGGATATGGGTTGGGGCGCTGCGCCTACCTCATTCTTCAGGGACTACTCTATCCAGAACAGTTCATATGAAACGGCTACTACCAGCAAGCAGGTGCAGATTGCTGGCAACAGGGCTGCCGAAGCGCTGGCTGCTGTTGCCGATATCCTAATGGCTGGTACTACAAACAAAGTCATCATAGAGAATCCTAATATCGGACAGCCAGCAGTCAAGATTGACACCATGTCTGTCGGGCTACGCTACCGCCACCTAAAGATTACGGATGTTGTCAAGCCTGCATGGTGGTTCCAGTACGGCGTAAACATCAAGAACTTCACGGTTGAAGATAACCTTGACCAGATGGCGACCAAGGCAATCGTCATTAACAGGAACTTGGATCAGAGCAGTAGCAGCCTATACAACAACGGAACAACGGATACAGAACTCTACGAGCAGTACGGTCTTGTTGAGACAGTAGAGATTATCAATGAGGAGCGCAATGACATTGAGTTCTCTAAGCAACTCCAGTACAACCTACATCCAGACCGACTGTTCAGCATTGAGAGTGACATGATTCCTAACACTATCTCTCCGTTTGCAAACTACGCAGTGGGCGATGACATCACTGTATACATCGTACATAACAGGGCAGACATNAAGAAGGANCTCACAATCATTGGGCAGCGATGGATCGGAAACTCTAACGGCGCAGAATATCTTGTGCTATCATTCGCACCACGTATCACTAAGTCGTTCATCATNCCAGAAAGCATGCGCGCACGTAGACCTTGGAGCGGAAGGGGAAGGAACCCAGACGCGCAAGAAGATACCTCACCAGGTAGCGCAATCCCGTACGATCCGACAAATCCAGATCTTCTCGGGGATAGCGACGAACTTCCGCCGTGGATGACTGGCGGGGGTAGTGGCGGCGGCGATGTACCACCAGAGTATTCTGACTGGTACGATCAGTGGTACGGCTGATGACTACGCAGAACTACAAAGCAATCCTAGAAGCAGTGACGGAAGTGAGGTCTGACGTGAACGACGTACGCAGAGAACTCCTTGACCGCCTTGACCAGATTGACGTGCGTCTTCGCCACGTAGAGATTGAACAGGCTAAGTCAAACATTAGGACAGTNGAACTGTCTAACAAGTGGAAGGCTGGTATCGCGACGGGTATTGCGTCNGGTATCGCCGCCCTTCTTCAGGCACTCCTCGGAGCGCAGAAGTAAGGGACCCGCTGTGGGGAGGAAGCCACAGCGGGTCAGGTTACTACTTTGTACCGAACTCCTTGAGTACGGCTGCCTCAATCGCGGCATCCACCGCATCAAGGTCCAACTTGATTCCATACTTGTTGAGTAGGTCTGCAATCTGGTTGAAGGCGATGCTCTTCTTAACTTCGCCATCCTGATTCCAGAACTCCTGCTCAACCGCAAGAACCACGGTTGTAACAATGCTTGCAAGTGTAGCATACTGCTTGGCGCTGGTGTTAGCCTTGACCAACTTGTTCACATTGCGGAGGAGCCAAGCCCCTCCCGCTACCGCCACAGCCACAAGGACTGGAGCGGCTGCATTTACTAGAGCGTTAACCAATANTTCCATGCTCACCCTCCTCGGTGAATGTTGCGGACGAGTCGCTTCAACTTACCGTACACATCACGAGTCACATACACGTCCGCNATATTGTGCTCAATGATCTTCTCGTATGCCTCCACGTCNCCGTGGTCAGCCTTGTCCCAGATCCTCGGNTCAAGCGGAGTCTTCTTGTTCTCCACTCCGAAGTACTTGGACACGTTGTCTAGGGACTTACGTCCAATGCGAACGGCAGAGCCAGTCGCCTTGTACATCAAGTCAATGTGCATNANNGGNTCGCAAGGCTCCTGCCCNGAGGCAAGGAGNCGAGCGTTGACAATCGGTAGGTCAAACAACTTACTGTTCCACCCGACGAGGATGTCGTACCCCTCAAGACTTTCCTTNACTGCCTTAACGAGAACTGAGTCGTCAGTCCATGACTCTCCCTTATAACGAGGATCGTCAAGCCTGAAGACCTCCAAGTTTCCAAAGCCATCTACGATACACACCGAGAGGATCCTGCTCCANGCGGAGTAGGTTGTCTCAATGTCCCAGAAAGCAATCGTCGGTCCGACATATCCCTTGGGGGACTTGCTTGCCGAGACCGACGCTGGAATCTTCGTTGCTGTGATGGCGCTTCCATCATCCTCAAGGTATCTCTTGTATACCTTCTGTACTGCATCCTTACTCATGCCGACAACCTTGCCGATCTGGGTATAGGATTTCCCTTCCTCTTTCATTGCGATGATCTGCCTAGTCAGTGCGTTGGACATCAGAGTCCCCCTTTGCTACGGCGTTAAGTTGGGTCTCCAGAATATCTGCTCCCACTTCCACGCCAAGTAGAACCGCCCCAACGATATCGTTGGACACTAGGTTCTCGTTGATCATCTTCATGATGGTCAACCTNTACTGTTCGTTGGTCTTTGCCTCTCCAACGAACGCCTTCATTTTTTCTAGGGCAATATACGCAGCGGCTCCCGAAGCAGCCAGTGCAGCCATCGCCCTACTATCGTTCATATTCTACCATCGTGGCGGCTAGACCTACCACCACAATCCCCGCAATTGGGTCTGGGAGGCTCGTAGAGGCGAGCAATAGGGCAGAGAGCCATAGCCCTAGGCTATACTTCCTTGCTGCCTTAGAAGCCCGTTCTACGACCACCTTGATGGGGTTCGGGTTGTCTTCCACGTTGACCTCATTAGTTGCCATTAGAACTTCACCTTTCCTGTAATNAAGAGNGCTACGTCTGCAGCCTTCTTCAAGATCTCTCCCTCAAGNGGGTTAGTGTTATCTACATCTCCCTTGAGTCCTGCCGCCTCTCGCATGACTGCGAGCGCATACCGATATGCATACATCCAATGCGGCAACATGTCTTCCACTTGTGCTTTCCTAACTGCCATCTTCTTCTTCTCCCACATAAGCCAGAAAGTCATGGAGTTCCATCGCGATAATGATTCGTCGTTTAGTACCTGCACCTGGCGCATCTCCGATAACAACAGCGGCTGTCCTTCCAGCCACGGGTCGGATGGACGATATCCAATCGTAGATGCGCTCAGGAAATGCTGATCCAACTTTGCATTGGATGACGAGTCGCTCGCTGGTAACATCGTCCTTCCCTCCATACATTCCTGTTCTCTTCCCACCTACAAGCGCGGCGACCTCCCTTTCAAAGGAGATCCCGCGCTTGCGGTTGAGCCTACCTTTACGTGCGTCCACTTACGATGCTTTCTTCAGCGGTCCAAAGATAAGCGGTGATACCTCGTTGGCGGTAAAGTCAGCGTACGTCTTGCCTTCTACCGTTCGGCTGCCACCCTGTCGCCACTTGCCAATCAAGTGAGCGTGTGGTCGGGGATCGCCCTCCGCTAGTGACATAGCCTTGGCGTATACCTTCTCTACGTGATCCATCAAGCCACCGTCAAAGACGGTGACGTTGACGTATACATATCGGCTAGGTGCTGCGCCAGTCTTGCCTGCGCTAAGCCAAGCGTCGTACGCTTCAGCCTGCCATGTGCCATAGAACTCCAAGATCGGCGTGCCGTTCTTGGTAGTCTTGCGGATTGGTTGCTTCTTATCCGATAGCCAGATGTCAATACGATCAGACATACTTCCTCCTAGAAATCAATGGCGCTTGGGTCAAATGCCTGCGCCTTCTTCTCTGGTTCCTCTGCAAAGATCTTCTTCGCAGCCGCAGCGACAACCGCGTCGCCACTCTTCTCGTTCTCTGGGTCATCACCTGTTGGGATGAGGAACCCTAGCAACAGGGCGTACTTGAGTGCGCCTGTCATTGCCTTGTAGACAGCCTTGTCTGTGCTGTCTGAGCCAGAGCCAACCGACTGGAAGGTGACGAACTCGCCTGTCTCTCCGTCGGTGATCTGCCACGTTACCCGAAGGGTAATGAGGGCTTGCTTCCCGCTTGGCGTAAGACCTGATTCGGTCACGTCAATGTTGGCGGGTACCATGGTGAGGGATCGCTTAGCGAACTCATCACGGATCTTATCGGCAACGGCTGCCGCCTGTACATACTTGTATCCCTGCGAGGCATTCGTGCCAGTCTTCTCAATATAACCGACAGCCTTCAGGATTTCTGACAACTTACTATGAATCTTACTAGACATACTTGTCCTCCTATCTGGGTCCATTGTATACCAATGGCTCTATCGTTACCTTCACCACCCCAATATGTAGTGGTGCTAACTTCTCAAAGAGGTAGGGGGATAGGTCAACGACCCGCCCTCCCCAGCCATCCCTGTGGCAAGCCCCGCAATGATCCATCACCTTGCAGATGAATGCCGTTCCGTTCCCACGTACCCGAACGTACTGCCGCTTAGTGTGGTAGTGTCGGTACTCCCCTACTGCGCAGTAGTACTTGGGAGGTTCGCTCCCTCGGATAGAGTTAGTTGCATACCATGTAGCCACCCCTTTCTGCCTCGCTGTGAT
>JGI24766J26685_10000584_pt1 | contig 10443 bp, 5 predicted proteins | sample SanBayMetagenome_FD_26685 | JGI IMG/M metagenome (IMG submission 26685)
GTTCGCTCATAAGACTCCGCCATACGAAAACCAAGGATGCCCCTGCAAATCGGTCCGTATCTTACAGGATTCAGGAGCCTTGCGAAACGGCTAACTGGTTTTCGCTGATTGAATCGAAACGACCTGGGGTTCGCGCTCTCGGAGCCTGCGTAGTTGCCCGCAAGCGGCCTGGATTTCGTCCCCTTTGCGTTGCCGAAACATGGCGTTGACCCCGCCGTCGATCAAGGTTCGGCGAAACTGCAGCACGGCGCTCGGACTTGGGGTGAGGTAAGGGAGTCCAGGGACTGGATTGTAGGGAATCACATTGAGCATCGCGGTCCGTTGGCGGAGCAGTTGGACCAATTCCCTCGCGCACTGGACCGAATCGTTGAGTCCCCCGAGCAGCACGTACTCGAAAGTCAGCCGCCGCTTGGTTTTCTCGAAATACCTGTCGGCAGCATCGAGAATCGCTTGGATCCCAATGCCTTGATTGACCGGGACCAATCGGTTCCGCAACGGATCGTTCGGAGCGTGCAAACTGATGGCCAGATGGTAGGGTGCATCGGAGGCGGCGAGTTTGTCGATCGCCGGGGGCAAGCCGACGGTGCTGATGGTGATGCGGCGCGGACTGATCCCCAAACCGAATTCGCTATCCTTGGCCATGGTCAAGGCGGCCAGGACTCGCGGCAGGTTGGCAAGGGGCTCGCCCATCCCCATCATGACGATGTGACTGAGTCGCTCGTCGGGTTCGAGCAAATGTTGAAGCTTGAGCATCTGCTCGAGAATTTCGCCCCGGGTGAGGTTTCGCTCAACCCCATCGAGCCCACTGGCACAAAACACGCACCCCATGGCGCAACCGACTTGGCTGCTGACGCAGATCGACCGTCGTGGTCCATCTCGAAGCAGCACGCATTCGATCCGTCCTCCGTCGGCTAACTGCAGAAGCAGCTTTTCGGTTCCGTCGGCTGCCTGTTGGCAGGCGGCTGTCGCTGTGCGAAACAGATCGAAATGACCATCGAGCAAGAGCCGCAGATCCTTGGGCAAATCGGTCATCTCGTCGAAACGCTTGGCTCGCCTCTGATAAACCCATCGCTGGATCTGCGCTGCGCGAAATTTAGGTATCCCTCGTCCGACTAGCCAACCTGCAAGCTCCTCGGTGGTCCAATCGAGCAAGTGCACTCGTTCAGGCTGTTTCGCCGGTTCGGTGCTGGGCTGATCGGTTGCGATCGGTAAGTCGGTCATGAGAGCCTTCGATGGGTTCTGGTCAATGGTTCTTGCGTTCGATGGTCAACCATTCCTGGACGAAATCCCACAATCCAGAAAAGACCAACAGCATCGTCGGTGGCCGATCCGGAAGACTATCCTGCCGAGCGAGTTCCTGGATCGTAAGCAACGTACGGGTATCGAACAAGTGTTCCAGGGGCACGATTTGGTCCATCTGCAGCGCGATCGTCAGGTCTGCAAGGATCCCATCGGGTGTTTTGCCCCGGATCAATGCGCATTCGCCCAAACGGTACCCGTGCCGGACCAATCGGAGTGTCCATTGCCAATCCGAGAGGATCGATTGGTTCGTCGCATGGAGGCTCGCATCGCTGGACTCCTCGGGAGGTAACGCGTCGGCGGATCGTACCGTATCGATTTTATCGGTGCTTGCCGGTGTACTTGCCGGTGCGCTTTCCTGTGCTGGCTTTTCAGTCCAGACCGCGTCGCGTTGCTTGCCCGTCAAGGGTGCTGCGTCGAACTCTGCGTCGGGCTCGGTACTTGCAGTCCAAGCCGCAGCGGTAAAATCGAGCACCGGCCCTGGAATCGAGTCGGCGGTCTGGATGCATGCTTTTCCTAACTCGGTAATGGCGATCGTCTGCTTGCCGAGCTTGAGTTCCATGGGTGTTACGAGTTGATGTTCGATCAAGCTTTCGATGAGCTGCGAAGCGTGGGCTTTCTTCCACGACTTGAGCATCCCGAACTCGGCGAGTCGTTCGAGCCTCAGCCCAACGACGGCCTTGCTCGCTGTGCCAGCGAAATGCTGCGCCAGCACGGTTTTGCTGAGGTATCCATGGGTTCTTGCGATGGCCGCTAAGAGCATCTGAAGAGACTGGATGCTCTTGCGGATGATTTCTTGGGTGGGTGCTGCGGCCGGTTTCTTGGCCGGGGGCTTATTCGGTGTAGATTGAGCCTGTCTTGGTGATTCGGCTTTCGGTTTCGAAGTTTTCGGTTTGGGGCTGTCCGCGAGTTTCGGGATCGCCAAGGTCTCGAGGGGATCTGAGCCTGCTGTGTTTGTGTTGGCTATGTTGGCTGTATTGGCCGGTTGCTTGTCGCGGGCTTGGCTGGGTTGGTTGGCTTGGCTTGGTGGGTTCTTCGGCGTTTCGAGAGCCGGTATTCCCGATCCTACGAGCACCGATCCAACGAGGCTCGATGCAGTAATTTCCGGGCTAGGTGAGCTGGGGGCTGGCAATTTGGGGGCGGGGGCTCTGGCCGGTTGCTTGGGCAGTTTCGGCCATCCTGAACGCCCTTGGCATCGGTCGCAGATTTTGCAATCCGAAGCGGTGGTATCTCCAAAGTACAAGAGAATGGTCTTTTGCCGACACGCTTTTGTTCGGGCATAGCCGACCATTTGGTCGAGTTTCTCGTAGTCGGCTTTGCGGCGAACATCGAGCGTTGCGTGATCGATCTTCAAATCGTCGAAATGGACATCTTTGCGACGGAAGTGGATCGCACGGCCACGGAACGGGGGGACGTACTCGAAATCCTCGAGCTTGCACAGTTCCCTCAGATGACGCACCATTTGCTCGCGGTCCATCCCAAGCTGTTCGCTAAGCCATCGGGGATGGATGTAGACGGCCTCGTCTCTCCGGTCGCCGATCGCTTTTTCGACCGTTCGAAGCACATGCCTTCGCTGGGTGGCATCGCGGGGCAGAAGATCGACGAAGGTGTTCATGCGGTTGGTAAGGCGGAACATGGCCAGTCCGCTGGCGACTTCGAGTCGCTCGAGGACCCCGGTACGACTGAGGATTTGCAAGGCCGAGTTGACCGCTTCGGAGGTGGCCGATTGGGGGATTTGCTCTTTGATTTCCTCGGCGGTCAACTCGATGGGATCCTCCGGACANGANGCCAAAAAGTTGTAAACCCCNCGGAGCAACTCCTTCGATGGGTTGGCGTTCTCGATGAAAAATTCTTGGATGTATCGGTCTTGGGGACTAAACAGCAGGACGCATTGCGACAGGAGTCCATCTCGGCCCGCTCGACCTGCCTCTTGGTAGTAGGCTTCGAGCGTTCCGGGCATGTTGTAGTGGATGACGTACCGTAAGTCCGATTTGTCGATCCCCATCCCAAAGGCATTCGTCGCGACGATCGCTTTGAGTTCCCCTGCCATGAATTTCTCTTGGACCAGTTTACGTTGCTCAGGAAGCAACCCGGCATGGTAGGCACCCACGGAGAGCTTGAGCTCCTTGCCGAGCTGTTCGACCAACGCCTCGCAGCGTTTGCGTGTCGCGACGTAGATGATCCCCGACTCGTCTCTCCCGGTAAGGAAATCCGAGAGGTGCTTGTCTTTGTCCCGGTCGCTCATGCAAAAGGCCGAGCCGAAGTAGAGGTTGTCGCGAGCAAATCCAGTGATGAAGGTCCTGGCGGTCTGGAGCTGCAGGCTATCGAGGATGTCGGTTCGGACCCGTGGTGTGGCCGTGGCCGTCAATGCGATGGTCTGAACATTCCCGAGCGCCTCGCGGAATTTCCCAAGCCGATGGTAGTCGGGCCGGAAATCGTGCCCCCATTCGCTGATGCAGTGGGCTTCGTCGATCGCCAGAAGCTGAACCGGTGTGGCTCGGATAGCGTCCAGAAACCGAGGGTTCCTCAGCCGCTCCGGAGCGACATACACCATCGAAAACTTTCCCGATGCGACCTGATCGAGCCTTTCCGATTGCTCCTGGTGCGAAAGGGAGCTGTTGATCAAGGTCGCCGAGATGCCCCGACGCTCGAGCCCGTCGACCTGGTCTTTCATCAAGGCGATCAGGGGGGAGACGACGATCGTCATCCCCGGACGGACCAAACTCGGTAGCTGATAGCAAAGGCTTTTTCCGCCCCCGGTGGGCATGACGCATAGGCAATCTTTGCCGGAAATGATGTGCTCAATCACTTCCTTTTGCCCACGCCGAAAAGTCTGCAGGCCGAACTTGGCTAAAGCTGCCGATAAATCCAGCGCACTTTCGGATACAGTCATGAGCCAAGCGTTGAAAGGCGAAAATAGAACTAGGTGGACCTGCGGCACACTCTGTCGTAGTTTAACGGATTCGGACGCAAGCAACAGCAAGCTGCCGGGCAAGCCACTGTTTTCGTGCGGTAAATCCCCGTTTCGACCCAGGACAAGCCGAAGCGGCCGTGGAAAACTTTCCCGGATAAACCGACTTGGACAGTTGGGGGACCTGTGCGGACCATGGTAAAATTTTCGGAGGCCTCCAAGGGCCGTCCCTCATCATGACGCAACTGCCTAGCCAAATGGTTCCCATGAACTGCCCCCTGCCTCGTCGTACTCCAGACCTTTCTGCCAGTCGCATCGCCCGAGCCCTTGATCGCCCGGGTTTGTTCAAGCTCGACTTAGTCAAGCTCGGCTTAGTCAAGCTCGGCTTAGTCAAGCTCGGCTTAGTCAAGTCAGCCGTGATCCTTATCGTCGCCACGGTCAGCTCGCCTGCCGGTGCCCAAGACCCCTTCGAGGAACTGGGCAATCAGCCCGTTCGGGCGGCCACCAACGCCAANCANGCTGCCGAACTGGGGGTCGATTCCAACGAAACCAGCGCCGTGGTCCGCTCACTAAGGGCCAATCCGCCGACGACTCCGAGCGAATTGGCTCAAGCCGTCGGCTTGATGACCCGAATCCGCCGCTGGGACGAAGCGTCCCGATGGCTCGATCGGATCGGGCGATTGGAACTCGACGGTCCTACGGCCCTTGCGGTACTCCGAGGCGCTGGTCCCAGGACCTGGGCGGCGATCGAAGCCAACGCGGGTGCCTTTAAAGCCGAACAACTGCAATTGATCGATAAGCTGCGAAAGCTCGCCGATGACGAGGTCCATTCCCCTGCAAATCTGGCAGCTCAAGTCAATCGACTCACGAGCCCCAACCAAGCCGACCGACTCGCCGGCTTCGACGCCCTTAGGGCCGCTGGGGATTCGGGCATTACCGCTCTGCTCGATGCGGTCATGCGGACCAACGGACTGAATCCAAACCCCTCGATGATCGAAGCTTTCTCGCTTCTGGGCCCAAATGCCACGGCCGCTTGGCACACCGCGATGACCTCGCCGCACCATGAAGTCCGCGACCGTTTGATCCAATTGGTCCATCGGGCCCCAAAACCTTCGATGGGCCCAGAACTCCTGACCGCCCTCCACGATCCAACCCTTTCGGAAAGCACCAAGGATGGGATTCGACGCTCGCTTGCCGAACGCGGTAAGTCCGCCCCGGAGCCTCAGCAAGCCTTCGAGTACAATATCGCAACACTCGATAAATCGCTCGATCAGTTCCGGCAACTTTCGGCTCTCAATGACGTCAATGCCCGTAATGTATGGACATTGAATCAAGACGGTCATGGTATCTCGACCCGTCCAGGAAATGCCGCCGATCAATCCTTGGCACGAGCATCCCAAGCGGCCTTGCAGGCACTTCGAACCGCGCCTGCCGGTGATGCGGTTTCGGCCCGAGCCTTGGCGACCTATCTCGAAGAACTCTCGAGGAACGGCGCGTCCGATCTTGCCAATTCCCCTGTGTTTCAATCCCTCCTTCCGGAATCGCTCCGCGAGAGCCACGAATTCGGTTGCTTGATCTGGGACGCAGCGACAGAAGAACGCTTGCCGGGTGCACAAGCCCTCGCAGTTAGAAATCTTGCCCGCTGGCAAGGTGCTCTGATGCCAAACCCCGTTCGGGATCGATTGGCCAAGGCCTCGAAATCCGGACACCCAAGCGTCCGATATCCAGCGACCATCGCTCTGATGAACTCGCTCCTGGACCAAAAAGGACTCATCCCTTCCGCCCAGGATCTCGACGAAGCTTCCACCGCTACGACCGCGAAAATCTCGCAAGCGACCGCAACCGAGCCGTTTGCGGATCGCTCGGCGGCTAAGGGCAACTCAGCCCTCCCAGCCGATACCTACTCAGGATTCGAGCCACGCGGATTCGAGCAACGCGGGTACATCGAAGGTGGCTTTCAAGGTGCCAGCCGAGTCGATATCAATGCCAGGGAAATGCAGCAGCTCATGGCCGACCCAATGGTCATGATCATCGGAGCAAGTCCCTCCCTTCGATCGCATTCCCACGGCTTGCTCAGCACCATGGGCCTTAGGTATTGGGAGGCTTCCTCGGTCGATGACGTATTCAATGGACTGAGAAACTCCGTTCCGGTCGAAGGCATCCTGATCGTCGATCACTTGCGGGATCTAGATTTAGGGCAACTGATACAGCGTATTAGGTCCAATCCATCGACGTCGACGGTCCCGATCGCGCTGCTTGCTGAGAATCTCAGCAGCGGTGAGCATCTCGTGGCTGCGGCCGACCACGGAGTGGTAGTGGGGAGTGTTCCCCCTTCGATCGAGGGTTTGGGGGATATTCTTTCCCGCATGAACCAGATGCTGGCTTATCCGAGAGCCACTCCCGAGGATCGAATCCTTTGGAAAGACAACGCTGTGAACTACTTAAGGGCGGCCTACCCTCAAAACCCGAGCTTGCTCAATTCCGGTGCCTCGATCCGTCTGGCCGATACCCAAGAGGAGCAAAACAACCTCTTGCGGATCGTCGCAGACGCCAGCCAGACGCCGCGCCAGCGAGAGCAGGCTAGCCAAATTTTTGTGCAGTCGATTCGCCGATTTGGACTTTTGATCTCTTCCGATACGCTCAATGGGCAGTACGATGCTTATAACAGTCGCGGGGAAACCGAGCCGGTCACCCGCTTGGTGATGGGCCAAATTTTGGACGCCATCGATGAGGTCTATGGGCGGACGGCTTCGGATCCCCTGCCTTAAGGCTTCCTTTGGTCTGATCGGCTCGAACCTTGAAACCGGATGAGTCGATGTCAGGAGACGTTCGAGAGAACGGAAGGCTAGCCAAATCGTTAGGGGAGCACTTGCCCGGCGTGATCGGGTCCTCTCCGGCGATGCAGGAAGTCGCGCACATCACCAAAAGGGTTGCCAGGACTAACGCATCGGTTCTTTTGCTGGGCGAGACCGGGACTGGCAAGGAGGTCATCGCCAATGCGATTCACCAACTGAGCCATCGGGTGTCGGGACCTTTCGTGAAAGTCAATTGCGGCGCGCTCAGCGAAAGTTTGCTTGAGAGCGAATTGTTCGGCCACGTCCGCGGCGCTTTTACCGGTGCGGTGGGGAATCGCGCTGGGCGATTCGAAGCGGCCCATACCGGGACGATCTTTCTCGATGAGATCAACAGCACCTCGATGCACTTGCAGGTCAAACTGCTGCGGGTACTGCAACAAAAGCAATTCGAGAGAGTCGGGGATACCGAAACCGTTACGGTCGACACCCGCTTGATTGCCGCGAGCAACAGGAACTTGGCCGAGGAGATTCGGACCGAGCGATTTCGAGAGGACTTGTATTGGCGATTGAATGTCGTCCCGATTGAGCTTCCACCTCTGAGGAAACGCAGAGAGGACATTCCGTTGCTCGTTTCGTTTTTTCTCAAGCACTACAATGAGCAGAACGAACGCTACGTGGTGCACATCCAACGCGAAGCGATGGCGGCGATGCAGGATTACCATTGGCCTGGCAACGTGCGGGAATTGCAGAACTATGTCGAGCGGGCTGTGGTGATGTCCGATACCGATGAACTGACGATCGACCTTTTGCCCGGGAGTGATCACAGGCAGTCAACCGGCTCATGATTTTTCGGTTTCAAGTGCGGCACTTCCTCCGGACTTCGAGAGTTTGGCCAAGTTGCTTGTTGCCGAGGGATTGCGGTTGGCACCCAACGACAGCAACGATTTGCACTCGAGGGTTGTCGACAAGGTCGAGCGGGAGTTGATCGTTCAAGTTCTACAAACGTGCAGTCAGGTGCAGACCAGGACGGCGCTGAAGCTTGGGATCAACCGCAACACGCTTTACAAGAAGATGAAAGACTACAACCTCGAAGGGGATGAGTCCTCCGAGTCGTGATTCCTTGGGTTCGATGAACCGATGCGACGAAGAATTGTCCAGAAGAATTGTCTAGGAGAGATCAGGTATGACGGATCGATTTAGCACTATCCAAGCGGCAGTCGAAGCGATTGCGGCTGGCAAGGTCGTGATCGTGCTCGATGACGAGGACCGCGAGAACGAGGGAGACTTTGTTTGTGCTGCGGATCGAATCACCCCCGAGCTCGTCAACTTCATGCTTGCTGGCCATGGCCAGCTCTGCTGTTCGATCCTCCCGGCGGCTGCCCAGCGTTTGGATTTGCGACCGATGGTCGAGACGAATACCTCGCCGCTATCGACGGCCTTTTTGACTCCGGTGGACTTCGCTGGCTGCAAGACCGGGATTACTGCGGCGGAACGATCCGAAACGATCCGTCGCTTGGCCAGTGAGACGACCGTGTCGAACGATTTCGTCAAGCCCGGGCATGTGTTTCCGCTCTTGGCGATGGAAGGTGGAGTCTTGCGTCGGGCCGGACACACCGAGGCATCGATGGATCTTGCGCGGATGGCGGGATTGACACCGGCCGGGGTGCTCTGTGAGATTCTCAATTCGACGGGGGATCGAGCTACGCGAGACGAGCTGCTTCAGATCGCACAGCAGCATTCGCTCGAAATCATCACCGTCGAGCAGCTGATCGCCCATCGCCGTGTGAACGAGAAGCTCGTGACGCGATCGGCCCAGTGCAAGCTACCGACTCGGTTTGGCGAATTTCGCGTCGTGGTCTATGACGTGCAGTACGAGAGCCAAGAACCCATCGCATTGGCCTTTGGCGATCTGGAAGCGGACTTAGAAAATCCGCCGCTTGTGCGGATGCACAGCAGTTGTTTTACTGGCGATTTGATCTCGTCGCTGCGGTGCGACTGCGGGGATCAATTGCACTTGGCGCTCGAGGCGATTTCCAAGGAACAGCGGGGGGTGTTGGTCTACTTGCCTCAGGAGGGACGCGGCATCGGACTGGCGCAGAAGATCAAGGCCTATGCGCTTCAAGACGAGGGGCTCGATACGGTCGAAGCCAACCACCGCTTGGGTTTCAAATCCGATATGCGCGATTACGGAGTTGGGCTTCAGATCCTCAAGGACCTCGGTTTGAAGAAGGTTCGATTGCTGACGAACAATCCGAAGAAGACCGAGGCGTTCAATCTGAGGGGTTTTGACATCACGGTGGTCGACCAAGTGCCCATCATCTGCCCACCCAACGAGTACAACGCTCAGTACTTAGCGACCAAGCGGGACAAGATGGGCCATAAGTTGCCGTAGGCCTATCGGATGGCTACGGCTAAGTTGTTTCCATCCGCTGTTGAATCGTAGCCATCCGCTGCCAAGCGGTGGACAGCGGCGCGAGAAGACCTCCACCGTCTGGCGACAGGTGGCTACGGCCTGGCGACAGATGGCTACGATTCGGCAGCCTTGGACCCGTCTAATGGATTTTGTTGTGCTATAATCCTTTTGCGGCATCGTTTTCCAAAAGCCCCTCGGCGGGGTTTTGGCCCTGAACCTGTCGCTCCCACCCTGCCTTGCATTCTCCGGTTTTGACTCCCACCTTAGGCGACCCCAACGCGGATGCGACCTTCACCGTACTGTACCGATTTCCACCGAGCTCTTCAGAGTAACCGCAGGCAAGTCCTCCAGGCCGGGGCCCTGTCGCTGCTCGGACTCGGATCGACGCCCAGGACCGCGCGAAGCCATGCCTCCGGCGAGTTGCCCATCCGTGCCAAGCGGTGCATTTTTATCTTCATGTGGGGTGGGCCTAGCCAACTCGATACGTTTGATTTGAAGCCTGATGCACCGGCGGAGATTCGAGGCGAATTTCGTCCTATTTCGACCGCGGTGCCGGGTGTGCAAATCTGTGAGCATTTTTCAAAGCTTGCCAAGCTAACCGATCGGCTGACGATCCTGCGTTCGCTTGCCCACGATGACCCAGCCCACCTTTCGAGCGGTCACGCAACCCTCACGGGGAACCTAGCACCGGTCCTTAAGAGCGATGCGGATCCGCCGAGCGAAAAGGATTCGCCCCATTTGGGGAGTCTCTTGACCAAACTCAGGCCTCAAGCCGATGGCCTGCCCTCGTTTGTCGCCATGCCGTGGAAGGCCCTCCATCCGGCCGCACCCGGTGGCGAAGCACCGGGTCAACACGGCGGATGGCTCGGACCGACCTACGATGGCGTTCTTTTGAAAGGGGATTTGAATCACCCCGAGTGGAAACCCCAAGCGCTTTCGCTTCCGGCGGATGTGACGCTCGAGAGGCTCGAATCTCGCACGCAACTCCTCAAGTCGATCGAAGCCCAGCATCGATCGATGCGGCG
>JGI24766J26685_10000586_pt1 | contig 10420 bp, 7 predicted proteins | sample SanBayMetagenome_FD_26685 | JGI IMG/M metagenome (IMG submission 26685)
ATCGTGCTCGACGTATTTCCGAATACGCCAGCCGCATCGGCCATCTTCGACGAGTTGTGGGAGCACTTCGGCAGGCCGATGGCGTGGCGGCCGACGCTTCATGGCCCAACGCTCGTGCGGCAGGCGATCGACGCGGGGCTCACTGTGGCGCTCGCGAGCAACTTCGACGAACGCCTGCTCGCGATCGCCGGCCATGTCGAGCCCTTGTCGCTCGTGCCGCACGTGTTCGCGTCGTCCGAGCTCGGCTGGCGGAAGCCCGCGGTCGAGTTTTTTCGCAGTGTCGAGGAGCGGCTCGGCTGCGGGCCGACGGAGCTGCTCCTCGTGGGCGACGACCCTGAGCTCGACCTCGCAGCCGGCCGCCGCGCCGGCTGGCACGTGTGCGGCGTGTAGGGCGTTCGGGCGCGCCGGCTTCGGGCTCCCCGATCCCCCTCGCCGGACGTTCACTGCGCCCATCGTGGGCTCCGTTCACTCGGATGTGCCTGCGCCGGCGGGAGCGCCTCCGCTTGGGCATCCATGCCTGCGCTGGTCACATACGCCGGCTCGAGGGACACGGGTAGCCCGAAGCCTCCTCCTTCACGGAAAACATGGCACCGTGGGCCCGTCAAAGCGTTGCCGGGCTGGAGGCCCGGGTCAGCACCAGCGGGCGGAGCCCGCCAAGCAAAGATCGGCATGATGCCGATGCTTTGCGTAAATCCAGATCTCATGCCGCTGCAAGGGCACTCGTGGCGACTTCGAAGCACTCGCGGATGTCGGCGAGCGGGTCCTTCGGATTCTCCTCGTACTCGAGCGACAACGCGCCGTCGGCCGGGAANTNCACCTGCTCGAGCGCGGCGAACACGGCGGGTACGTCGAGGTGACCCTTGCCGAGAATCACGCCCTTTGTGTTTTCCTGCTGGTCCTGGAAGTCCTTGAGGTGGATGCCGTAGAGCCGGCCCTTCAAGAGCCGGATCACCTCGACGGGGTTTTCGCCGGAGCGGATGAAGTGGCCGAGGTCGGCACAGGCGCCGATCCGCTCGTCGTGCTTTTCGATCGCCCTGAGCACGTCGAGCACTTTGTTGTAGCGGTGCTTGGGGCCGTGGTTGTGGATCGCGATCCGGATGTCGAACTCCTTCACGAGCTCGTCGAGGCTTGCGAACGCCTCGGGGGCGGGGTCGGCGCCGAGGGTTCGGATGCCTGCGGCTTTGGCGAACTCGAACACCTTACGATTGGCCGCGGCATCGGCGCCGAAGCCGTTCACGCCGTGGGCGCTGATCGTGAGCCCGAGATCAACGAGCTTCTTGTTCATGGCGGCGATCTGCTCGGAGGACGAGCTCAGCGGGTATATTCCGGGCCAGAACTCGACGTATCGGAACCCGATCTCCCGGGCATGTCGCAGGGCCTCATCGACGGGGTAGCCGCGCAGCGAATAGAGCTGGATGCCGAGGTTGAGGCCGTGGTCGGCGGCCCGGGCCGCCCCGGGCAGCGATGAGGCAGCGGCAACGGCCGTGGCCGCTGAGAGAAGATCACGACGCGAAAGCTTCACGACCGGCATGACAGGACCTTTCAACGAGTGGGAGCGGACATTCCTCGGTCGCGAATATAACGTGGTGGACGACCGCCATGCATCCCTCCGTCGCATCCCCTGATCGGCTGCTGATTCTCCTCGGCTATGGGTTGTCGGCGCTCGTGCGGCCACTCATGGACCCTCGTGGCCCCACGGTCCGTCATGGGCGTTCGGTACCACCGCGGCCCTGTCCGTGCTGGCGTGCGGCCTGCTCTGGGTCATGTCTGGACTGGCGGGTGCTGCCGGCGAACGATCGTAAGGAGGCCCGAAGGCAGCCGATGCGCGTGCGGTGCGTATGGGAACGCTGAGACGATCACCGGGAGGTATGACAATGCTCCTGCGAGCCGGCGGCATGTCGCGATGCGTGGTCGTTCTGTCTTTGGTGCTAGCCGGAGTTGCGCGGGCGGATCCAGGTGCTGAACACGCGGCCCGCCACGCCCGCTATGCCGAGGCGAGGATGCAGCTCGCGAAGGCCCGGCTCCACAAGGCGCAGCAACTCAACGAGAAAACGCCGGGCCTCCTCACGGAGGCCGACATGCGGCGGTTGCGCAGCCGGGCGGAGGTGCTCGAGGAGGTGGTGGCTGCCACCCACGAGCGGCCGCACGGGCATGGGCTGGCCGTGCAGCAGGCAGTCGCCCGCGCGAACCGAAAAAATGCCGAACAGGATCTCGCCTCCGCCCGGGCTGTTCGCCAGCGACAGCCCGTGGCCGTCTCGGACGCCGACCTGCGGCTGTTCGAGATCAAGGCCGAAATCGCAGCGATCCGGCTGGCGCTGCTCGAAGACCCGGCATTCCTCGATTCTCCCCTCGACGTCATGCAACTGCAGATCGACCAACTCGCCGACCTGATTCTTGATGCCGCCGATCATCTCGATGCCGCCCCGACCCTCGAACGGCGCTGAGAGAGGCGGATCTACTGCCGCTCGGTGCCCGTGTCGAGCACGGCCATGAAGGCCTTCTGCGGGATGTCGACCGAGCCGATGCTCTTCATCCGCTTCTTGCCTTCCTTCTGCTTCGCCCACAGCTTTTTCTTGCGGGAGATGTCGCCGCCGTAGCACTTCGCCGTCACGTTCTTGCGCATCGCGGAGATTGTCTCACGGGCGATCACCTTCGTGCCGATCGCCGCCTGGAGGGCGATCTCGAACATGTGGCGGTCGATCTCGCCGCGGAGCTTCTTGACGATCGACCGGCCGCGGCGGTCGGCGTCGCGGCGATCGCAGATGATCGAGAGGGCATCGACCTTCTTGCCCCCCACGAGGATGTCGAGTCGGGCCAGATCGGCGGGAAAATACCCGACGAGTTCGTAATCCATCGTGCCGTAGCCGCGGGTCACGCTCTTGAGCTTGTCGTGGAGGTCGTAGATCACGTCGGCCAGCGGCAGGTCGAAGGAGAGCATGGCNCGCGTNGGCGACAGATACTCCGTCTTCANGTAGGTGCCGCGGCGGTCGGTGCACAATTGCATGACCGGCCCGATGTACTCGACCGGCACGAGGAAATTCGTGCGCACGATCGGCTGCCGAAACTCCTCGATCTGCCCGGAGTCGGGCACATCTTGGGGATTGGTGATCTCGATCGTCTCACCGTCGGTCTTGAGGATCTGGTAGGTGACGTTGGGCGCCGTCTGCACGAGATCGAGATCAGCCTCCTGCTCGAGCCGCTGCTGGATGATCTCCATGTGGAGCAGGCCGAGAAACCCGCAGCGAAACCCGAAGCCGAGCGCCTCGCTCGACTCGGGGGCGTATTCGAACGACGGATCGTTGATCGCGAGTTTTTCGAGGGCGTCGCGGAGCTCCTCGAAATTCTCTCCTTCGCTCGGATAGAGTCCGCAGTAGACCATTCGCTGCGGTGGCTTGTAGCCAGGCAGCGGGGCGGCTGCGTCGTCGCCGGGGATCGTCACCGTGTCGCCGATATGGACCTGCTTGACGTCCTTGATGTTGCACACGAGGTAGCCCACCTGCCCGGCCACGAGCTGGTCGCAGCCGCGGCGCTGGGGCACGAACTGGCCGAGCTCGATCACCTCGTGCGTGGTGCCCGTCTCGAGAAACCGGATCTTCTGTCCCTTCTTGACGGTGCCGTCGATGAGCCGCACATACGTGATCGCCCCACGATAGCTGTCGTAGTGGCTGTCGAAAATCATCGCCCGCAAGGTGGCCCCGGGATCTCCCGTCGGGGGCGGCACCCGCTCGACGATCGCAGCGAGCAGGTCTTCGATGCCGATCCCGGCCTTGGCGCTCGCCTTGATGACCTCCGTGGCATCGATCCCCAGGCTCTGCTCCATCTCCACGAGCACCTCGTCGACCCGGGCGTACGTGAGGTCGATCTTGTTGATCACTGGCACGATCGCGAGATTCTGGTTGATCGCGGCATAGGCATTGGCCACCGTCTGGGCTTCGACTCCCTGGAAGGCGTCGACGAGCAGCACNGCTCCTTCGCAGCAGGCGAGNCTCCGCGACACCTCGTAGTGAAAATCGACGTGGCCNGGAGTATCGACGAGGTTCAGCTCGTAGACCTCGCCCTGGTAGCGGTATTCCATCCGCACGGCCCGGGCTTTGATCGTGATCCCCCGCTGCCGCTCGAGCTCCATGTCGTCGAGCATCTGCTCCTTGAGCTGCCGCTTCTCGACGGTGCCCGTGAATTCGAGGAGCCGGTCGGCCAGCGTGCTCTTGCCGTGGTCGATGTGGGCGATGATCGAGAAGTTGCGGATGTGCTTGCAGTCGATAGGCATACGAATGATTCTAGCCGCTCACGGCGTCATCGGCTTCGGGCTACCCATACCCCGTCGCCGGACGTTCACTGCGCCCCTCCTGGGCTCCGTTCACTCGGATCTGCCTGCGCTCCGGCATCCATGCCTGCGCTGGTCAGATACGCCGGCTCTCGGGGTACGGGTAGCCCGAAGCCTCCCCCAAGGCGATTCACTCCGAATCTGGTTTCGTGCGGTGGGCGAGGCGGGCGAGGCCGGCGGCACCGATGGAGCCGGCGTCGCCGCCCAGGCTCGCGTAACGGATGGTCGTCTTCTCGGCGAGTACCGGGAAGGCACGGGCACGGACCTCGGCACGGACGGCGTCGAGAAAAAACCTCCCGACCGGCGCCGACTCGCCGCCGAACGTCATCGCGCCGCCGATCAGCACCGTCTCGGGATCGATCGTGTGCATGAGTGTCACGATCCCGATCCCGAGCCAGCGGGCGGTGTCGGCGATCAGATCACGGGCCAGCGGATCGCCCGCGGCCGCGGCGTCCGACACGAGGATCGCAGTGAGCTTGTTGCCGCCGGCCACCGCCCCGGCAAGCTGGCCATCCACGCGTCCGGCGAGGGTCTCGCGGGCCCGCGCCACGAGGGAGGTCGCACTGCAGTAGGCCTCGAGGTCGCCGCGGTGGCCGAAGGGGCAGGAGCGGGCCGACGGTGACGTATCGACGATGATGTGGCCGCATTCGGAGCCGTGGCTGTGAGCCCCTTCGACGTTCGTGTCGCCGATGATGATGCCGCCGCCGACGCCGGTGCCGAGCGTGAGCATCACGAGGCTCGAGGCGTCGCGAGCGGAGCCGACCCAGAACTCGCCGTACGCGGCGGCATTGGCGTCGTTCGCGAACGTCACCGCGCGGCCCGCGTGGAGCGCCACGCGGTCGCGGATCGGGAATCCATCCCAGCCCGGCAGGTTGCCGGCGCGGAGGATCACACCGCTGGCGAGATCCTGCGGGCCGGGCGTGCCGAGGCCCACCCGGGCGACGTCGTCGATCGTGATGCCGGCGACGCCGGCCAGCATGTGTACGGCCCGCCCCATCCTCGCCGCGGCGTCCTCGGGACCCCGGTCGGCGTGGGTCGGCTCGGTATGGAAGGCGAGCATCCGACCGAGGTCGTCCACGAGGGCGGCCTTGATGTTCGTGCCACCGAGGTCCACGCCCGCGTACAACGGCCGGACGGCATCGGCGAGCGGAAGCCAGCGTGCCCGGTCTGTGGCGGCCGTGGTCACTGATCGGCCGGCAGCCGCTCGGCCTGCACCGGGGAAGTCGGGCTCGTGCAGGCGAGCATGAAGGCCACGAGGTCGGCCTTGTCCTGGGCCGAGAGCTGGAGGGGCCGGATCTTGTCGCTCAGATGCTGGTTGGCGTGGCCGCCCTTGGCATACCACTCGACCACTTCCTCGAGGGTGGCGATCGAGCCGTCGTGCATGTAGGGCGCCGTGAGCGACACGTTGCGGACCGTCGGCGTTTTGAAGGCGCCCGTGTCTTTCGGGTCTTTCGAGATCGCGACCCGGCCGAGATCGGGCTTCTCCGCGTCCATGCCGATGCCGATGTTGTGAAACTTCTCGTCGGCGAGGTTCGCACCCACGTGGCAGGCGGTGCAGTTGCCCTTTTCGGTGAAGAAGATGTCGCGGCCGCGCTTGGCATCCTCCGACATCGGGTGGGCCTCCACGGCGGCCTTCACCTCCGCATACCGCTTGGCAAGGTCGGGGTCGTCGGCGATGTCTTCGGCATCGAGCCCGGCGAACGCCTTCATCTGCTCGTAGTAATCGTAGGGCGAGGGGGCCGTCACGATCGCCCGCTCGAAGGCGGCGATGGCCTGCCCGACACGGTCGATCGTGAGCTCACCGAAAATCTTGTCGAACTGCTTCTTGTAGACGGGCAGTTCCGCGAGCCGTTTCACGACGCCCTCGTGCGTGAAGCCCATTTCGATCGGATTTTGAATCGGCCCGACGGCCTGGGCCTCGAGCGAATCGGCGCGGCCGTCCCAAAACTGGGCGCCGGTGAGGATGCGGTTGAACGACACCGGCGAGTTGCGGCCGCCAAGCTGGCCACGAATTCCCACGCCCGTCTTCGTGTGGGCTGAGTATCCCATCGACGGGTCGTGGCAGCTCGCGCAGCTCACCGTCGCGTCGGCCGAGAGCCGCTTGTCGAAATAGAGCTGGCGGCCGAGCTCGATCTTGGCCCGCGTGAGCGGGTTCTTGTCGAGGCCGGTGATCTGCGCTGCTCCCTGGGAGAGGCCGAGCGGCAAGACCGGGTCGAGCTCGACGAAGTTCTTGGGATCGGCGAGCCAGGCGTCGATCTCGGCGAGCGTGATCGGGCCCGAGCCCGGCACGCCGGCGGTGAGGCTCGGTTCGCCGAGGAGCACCTTTTCGCGTGCCGACTCTGCCGTAGGGGCCGTCTCGATCGACCGCCCGGCAGCAGCGATTGCCTGATCGGCTTCCGACTTGGCGTCGTCGGCCTTGCGGGCGGCTGCGGCGGCATCGGCGACCACGGCCGCGGCCGGCGCCTCGGCGCCGCCGCGCGTTGGCGAGAGCTCGATGGCCTCCACCTCGACGACCTTCTCACGCGCCGGCGGCGCGGAGGGGGCACAGCCGGCGAGCGTCAGCAGTCCGAAGACGACGATGAACGCCGGATTGAACGAGCGGCCGAAGAACGCGACGAGCGAAGACATGACGGGTTCCCTTCCGGAGCGAAACGATGGTCGGCGACACGCCGTGCACCGCCGTCGAACAGTTTAGACGGTTTCCCCGGCGTGTGGAGCGGCGGAAAACGGGCCAAATCGCCGGGAAACCATCCGTTTCCAACCCTGCGGCTCGTGCCGATTCCGTGGAGTATGCTTGACGAAAGGAGGCTCGGGCGTGGTCGGAGCGAACGACAACGAGGAGTTTGTCCAGGAATTCCTGGTCGAATCGACGGAAAATCTGGACCAGCTCGACCGCGACCTGATCGCCCTGGAGCAGGCGCCGGGAGACGAGGAGCGGCTGGCGAGCATTTTCCGCACCGTCCACACGATCAAGGGCAACAGCGGGTTTTTCGGATTCGCGAANCTCGGGGCCCTCACGCACTCCGGTGAACACCTGCTTGGCCGGCTCCGCGACGGCAAGCTCACGTTCGACGACCGCGTCACCGGCTCGCTGTACTCGATGGTNGACGCCGTGCGGGCGATCCTGCGCACGATCGAGACCACGGGTAATGAGGGGGACCACGATTTCCGGGATCTCGCGCAGCGGCTCACGGCCGTTGCCGCTGGCGAGGGGGTCGAGCCGGCTCCGCCTGTTCCGGTGCAGGGAGAGACGCCTCCCGCTGCAGCCGTTGCCGCANCGAGTGNTCCNNAGCCCTCCCCCGCGACGCCCNCCCCNGANAAGCCNCCCGCGGCCGATCGCNCGGTGAGCGAGAGTTCGATTCGNGTCGANGTGGGGCTCGTCGGNTCGATCCTCGACCTGGTCGGNGAGCTCGTNCTCGCCCGCAANGANCTGCGGAGNATCGANACNACCGACCCAGCGGTGCTCGCCGCGGCCCATCGCATCAACACCGTGACCAACGCCCTCCAGGAAACCGCGGTCAAGACTCGGCTGCAGCCGATCGAACACGTCTTCAGCAAGTTTCCGCGCACCGTTCGCGACCTCGCCGTCTCCTGCGGCAAGGAGGTGCAGCTGTCGATCGACGGTGGCGACACCGAGCTCGACCGCACGCTGATCGAGAGCATCCGTGATCCGCTCACGCATCTCGTGCGCAACGCCGTCGACCACGGCATCGAGCCGCCCGAGGTGCGGGCCGCCCGCGGCAAACCGCAGGTCGGCAGGCTCGCCCTCCGGGCGTTCAACGAGAGCGGCCAGGTGACGATCGAAGTGGAGGACGACGGCGGGGGAATCGCCGTGTCGGCCGTGCGCGCGAANGCCGTCGCCCGGGGGCTCGTGGCCGCCGATGAGGCCGCCGCGCTTCCCGACGAGCGGGTGTTGCAGTTCATTTTCGAGCCCGGCTTCTCCACGGCNGCGGCGGTCACGAGCGTTTCGGGCCGCGGCGTCGGTATGGACGTGGTGAAGACCAACATCGAGGCGATCGGAGGCACGGTCGACATCCACAGTCGGCCGGGGCTCGGCACGACGGTGCGGGTGCGGGTGCCGCTCACGCTCGCGATCATGCCGGCGCTCATCGTGCGTTCGGCCAGCGAGCGGCTCGCGATCCCGCAGGCGGCCGTTCGGGAACTCGTGCCGCTCCACGCCGATCGGGAGGGCGACCGGGGCGGGCCCCGCATCGAGGGCCTCGACGATGCTCCGGTGATCCGGCTGCGGGGGCGGCTCTTGCCGGTCGTGTTCCTCGACGAGTTCCTGGGCCTGCGGCCGCAAACCGCCTGCCGCGACGAGGGCACCGTGGTGCTCGTGCGNGTCGACGACCATGAGTTCGGNATCGTGATCGACGGCGTCCGGCACGGCCAGNCCGGNGCCGCAGGCGTCGGTGAGTCGGCGAGCCTCTCGACCGTCGTGGTGAAGCCGATCGGCACGCTGCTCTCCCAGATCGGTCTCTATGCCGGCGCGACGGTGCTCGGCGACGGAGGGGTGGTGCTCATCCTCGACCTGCGCGGGATCCTGCGGGCGGCCGATCTTCCGGCAGGCCGCGAGGTCGATGAAACCTCGCCGCCGGTGGCCACGAGCGATGCCGACCGCTATCTCGTCTGCCGCACCCGGCAAGGCCGCCGCATTGCCTTGCCACTCGAGAGGATCACGAGGCTCGAGCACGTGGCTGCGGCCGATGTCCAACCGCTCGGTGATCGGCAGGTTGTCCGGCACGGCGCGGGGTTTACGGCAGTGGTGGATGCCGATCGCCTGTTGGGCGCTGAAGCGATGGTCGGCAGCGCCATGAAACTCGTCGTGCTCGGCGGTGCCGAGGGCACCGTCGCCGTCGCCGTGGGTCAGATTCTCGACGTCCTCCCGGCCGAGTCACCGCTTCAGTCGAGCGCGGTATCCACCGGCGTATCGGGCCTGCTTGCCCTCGGCGGCATGGCGACGGAAGTGCTCGATGTCTCTCGAGGACTGCCATGGTGAGCCACGCGCCATGCCTCGATGCCTGCTCGTTTCGCGTGGCGTCCCACTGCTTTGCCGTCGACTCGGGCTGTGTCGCCGAAGTGCTGCATTCCGCCAAGCTCACGCCCGTGCCCCTGGCCCCGGAGGCCATCGCGGGCCTTTTGCATCTGCGCGGCACGATCGTGCCGGTCATCGACCTCGGCCACCGGCTCGGCCTGCCGTCCACGGAAGCGGGCAGCGGCCGCACCAATCTCGTGCTNCGGCTCGGTGACGATTGCTACAGCCTGCTCGTCGACGAGGTGCTCGACGTGCAATCGATNCCGCTCGACCGCATCGAGCGGCCGACCGCGGCCGNTCACACGGCCACCGATGCGGTGACCGGCGTCTTCGCCGCGGANACACGACTCATCCACATTCTCGACCCGGAGCGGCTCGTGCAGTCGCTCATCAAGCAACGGACCACTCCCTTCGTCAGGCATGGAGTTTCTCATGGCGGATAGCGACGCTTCGAATTCTTCTCTCGTCTCCGGCTGGATCTCGTTGCTCGGCAACAGGCTCCTGCTCGCGCTTCTGGCGGTGTCGCTGATTCCGCTCGCGCTGACCGGCGTCGCGATGTACAACTCGTCGGCCGAGGCGATCAAGACACAGGCCTTCAACCAGCTCGAGACGGTGCGCACGATCACGGGGAAGTCGGTGGAGCGGTATTTCGACCGCCTGCACGACCAACTCCGTGTCGCGGCGGAGGATCGGATGACGGTCGACGCCCTGCGGCAGTTCACCGCCAGCTTCGACGCGGCCGCCGCCACCGCCGACGCCAAGGCGATGGCGGCCGTGCGGCGGTCGCTCGATGGCTTCTACACCGGCGAGTTCGCGTCGGAATTCCGCGCCCGCACCAAAGAAGACGTGGATGCGCGGCCGATCGCCGAAGCGCTCGAGGACGACGGAGCGACGCTGCAGGATCTCTACATCCGCCGCAACCCGAATCCGATCGGCTCCAAGCACCTCCTCGACGTCGCCGACGACGACTCGGCCTATACGAAGGCCCACGCGACGTTCCATCCGCTGTTTCGCAACATGATGCAGCGCTACGGCCTCGCCGACGTCTTTCTCATCGACGC
>JGI24766J26685_10000587_pt1 | contig 10418 bp, 5 predicted proteins | sample SanBayMetagenome_FD_26685 | JGI IMG/M metagenome (IMG submission 26685)
TTTCAACTCCAAATGTCTGCCCCTTACGCAACCACGAGCACTTTTCGTCTTCAACGAGTTGAAATTCCCCGGGGGTAACGTTGCTGCTTGCGAACTTTATCGGAAATGGGTCCTCACGAGTTTTGAGGATGTGCTCTCCTGCATTAAGCTTCATCTTGTGACCTTATCTTCATTCGCCGTCGTGAGGACGATTAACCGGTGTGACGTATCTGTTTGCTCGTTGACGATTGCGTAGATACCGACCGCCTTCGCCGAGGTTGTGGAGATGTGTCCAATGACTACACCTCGCGGTGAATCGTCGGCTGACGCATCAGCGATTCCAAAATTGCCAACAATTCCCCAGAAAATCACTCCCATGGATTCCGCACATATCATCTTTCTCGTCAAAATGATCGCATAAAGTTGTAAACAAAACAACCCTTCTTTATGCCTGGAGAGTTACAGCCCCTTTCGCGCCGGAGCTCGATCTTGGCAACCTCATTTGTTCGTGGGAAACGAAACTGGGGACAGCTCCGCGCTGTGACGCCGAGAGCGATTCCGGCTCTATGGCCTTTCTGCGACTTCCAAGTCGCGGCCCCATTAAACAAAACGCGAGGACAGTCCCCGCGTTTTTTCTATTCACAATAGGCGGATCCGCACCAGGAGCTTCTTTCCTAGTTCTTGGACTTGGCGAACTTTGCGCCTTTGCGGTGAATTTAGGACGCGTATGGCCTGCCCGATTTGACGGTATTGCAGGGGTTGGCAGACGGGGTTGCTGACCTGTTCGGGCCCAGACGCTGCTACTGGGGGGCTTATTCAAATCGCCCAACCGCTTGCGCTGGTTGGCTCACCAGGTTGCTGACACGAAACTGGGGACAGTCCCCGCGTTTTTTCAGGAGGGACCTTTCCGCGACTTCCAAGTCGGGGCCCCATTAAAACATCGCGTGGGGACTGTCCCCGGTTTCTTGCCCGCCCTTTCAGGNCTAGCGAAAATTGTTGCGTACCGAATCCCAGGGCAGCGCTTCGCTTTGCCCTGGGCTATCCCCTTGCGCCCCGTTGGGGCATAAAACCATCGGGCTTCGTTCAATGAACCATCGATCCCGCCGCCCCGTTGGGGCATAGGACCATCGGGCAAACGCCATCCCAAATAACCCACCACAACTTGGATCGCCTGCAATGTGCAATCAACACCGATCCGTAACCGGATCGTTCGCCCCAACGGGGCTTAATGAGATAGCCCAGGGTAGAGCGAAGCGCCACCCTGGGTCGTACGCGATCGCCCTGGGTAAGCCGACGGCGAGAAACGCGGGGACAGTCCCCTAGTTTTTTCTATTCATAATAGGCGGATCCGCAGCAGGAGCTTTTCGCCTGGTTCTTGGACTTGGCGAACTTGGCGCCTTTGCGGTGAATTTGGGAAGCTTATGGACGGCCCGATTTGACGGTATTGCAGGGGTTGGCAGACGGGGTTGCTGACTTGTTCGGGCCCAGACGCTGCTACTGGGAGGCTTATTCAAATCGCCCGACACGAAACTGGGGACAGTCCCCGAGTTTTTTCTATTCGCAATAGGTGGATCCGCACCTGGAACTTCTTTCCTAGTTCTTGGACTTGGCGAACTTTGCGCCTTTGCGGTGAATCTGGGACGCTTATGGAAAGCCCGATTTGACGGTATTGCAGGGGTTGGCACAAAACGCGGGGACAGTCCCCGGCGTTTTTTCGACAAAAGTGGTAATCAATTTCGAAAACCCTCCAAAAAGTGCAAACGGCATGCGTTTTACGCTTTCAGGTGAAAACAGTGCTTGCGAGTTGACTTTGTAAAGCTTTCGATCGATACTTGGATTTGCAGCAAACTTGCACCCAAGCATTCCGAAAAAGAGACTCCAGCATGGAAAACCAACGGATCGGAACCAAACTCGATGCATGGAGTGAGTCATGTCTGAGCCTAGTCTGATCGACCCAAGAACCCTTGGGCGTCGCATAGCGGAGGCTCGCAAGGCCAGATCAAAGACCCAAAAGGAAGTCGCCGACCATATCGAGTGCAGCAGGCCAACCTACATCGCCATTGAGAAAGGCGAGCGGCAGGCTAGCGCTGAAGAAATAACGAAAATTGCAACCTACCTGGGTCGCAAGGTCCACGAACTTGTTCGTTCAGGTGAGCCGATCGTCGATCTTCAACCACACCTGCGAGCCGTGGCGGGAAAACTAAAGGAGAAGGACGAACAACTACTCCTGGCTGGAATCGATGAGCTTCAGCGACTTGCGGAAGATTATCGTGAGCTTGAGCAACTCATGAATGCACCGCTCCAGTTCAACTATCCCTCAACGATCGAACTGAATAACCGTGTCGATCCTTCGGAATTGGCGGAGTCGGCTTCCATTCAAGAGCGGCAGCGACTCGGACTCGGGGACCAGCCGATCAAGAACTTGCGCACCATCCTGGAATGGGATGTCGGACTTCGTATTTTTTACTGGGCTTTACCTTCAAACATCGCCGGTATGTATGCCTACACGCAGGACCTCGGTTGCTGCATCCTGATCAATCGCTCTCACCCACCGGAAAAGCGGCGTGCATCTCTGGTTCACGAGTACGGCCACTTGATCGTTAACCGCTACGATCCGGGCATTGACTATCTCAGTTTTCCGGGGCGAAAACCTCCCAATGAACACTTCGCGGAAAACTTCGGATTGAGCTTCTTGATGCCAAGCAGTTCGTTGCGTAAACGGTTCCATGAAATCGTTTCAATCACGGGCGATTTCCAGGTCGCTGACCTGTGTAGACTGAGGCACTTCTACTTTGTATCGGCAGAGGCAATGGGACTACGACTCGAGCAACTGGGGCTACTGCCACGGGGAACTTGGCAAGCGCTCAAGGAGTCTGGTCTTTCGCCCAAGCAAGCGCAGCGGATGCTGGAATTGCCAACCCAACCGATCACTGACAATCCTTATCCCGAGCGATACAAATTCCTAGCCGTCCAAGCCTTCGAGCAGGAGAAGATCAGCCAAGGTCAGCTTGGCCGATTCTTGCGATGCGATCCCTTGATGGTTCGAGAGATCGTCTCGCAATGCCGAACCAGTACGTACGTAGAAGACAGCGGTGTATCCAGACAGCTTGAACTGCCTTTTGAAAGGTCGCTTCTGGCTCACGAGGAGAGTCGCTGAGAATGAGCAGCGTTGCGATAGATGCTTGTTGCCTGCTTAACTTGATTGCGGCTGGCAATATCCTCCACGAAAACTCCACCAAACTCGGTTTCTCGATTTTCGTCCCAAAGGTTGTTGCCGAGGAATCGATCTACGTCCTCCAACCGGATGACGATCAAAGCGGACAATTGGTACGTCAAAAAGTGGATATGAACCGCTATATGGAACGTCAATTACTAAGCTACTGCGATATCGAAGGAAGCGTCGAAGCCGAGTTGTATGTGAAGTTTGCCGTGCAGCTCGATGACGGTGAAGCTGCTTGCCTAGCCATCGCAAAATCACGTTCCTGGATCATGGCAACCGATGACCGGGTCGCCCGTCGAATGGCGATGGAACAGAGCGTAAAAGTTTTAGGAACACCTGAAATTGTCAGAAATTGGGCTGAATGCAACTGCGTATCTGACGGAGAAATTGCATTGGCCATTGGGAATATCCAGCGTTTTGCGAAATACACCCCAAGAGCAAATGGCCCGGATTCGGATTGGTGGTATCGAAAGCAGGGAACCAACGACACGTGAAAAAACTCGGGGACAGTCCCCGCGCGGTGGGGTGAAATCAACTCCAGGGTAGTGGTTTCCGCCATTTTGTGATGGGGCGTTCAACCCTCAAAAGTGGGATTGAGGTATGCAAATCATTGAGATTTCCAGGTTTGAAGTCGATCGCGAGAGAGTTTTCAAGCTCTGTCTCCCACGATCGCTGGGTTGATTTGCTACAGAACTGCCGCGATAACTTGATAACTGACGGGACCAAGACAACATACGATTGCCTTGGAATCGAAAATAAAATAGCTCCATGATTCACGCTGCGAGCACGCTCGACTGCCAAGTCCAACGAAGCGAATTACGCTTCGAAGGTTCGCTGGAAGACGAGGACGATTTAAAGACCGGTTGGAAGGTTGATTCTCACGAGGGCTGGCCGCAGAACTCCCGGAGCTCTGGGGCCAGCCTGTGAGTTAATAAAACACAAAGATCTGTTGCAACTAGGGTGAATGGGACAGCGCATGGCTGCCAATTGGCAGCGTATCTGATTCTTGCGGCCCGTGATCAATCGCAGTAGGAAGATAGAATCAAGATTCTATGTTCTTCTTTCCAATCCCCAGACCAATAACCAGAAAGACCATCGCTACAGCGAAGAACGTAGCATTGAACTTACCTCCCATCAACATCGGTAAGACCGCGGCGTCCATAAACAAAAAAGCAGTTATCAAAATGCCCAATTTGCCAAATTTTCGTGCCATTGATTCCACACCTCCAAATCGTCCNCCNTTTTCCCATCCTGCAATCATAATAGTGTCGGTGTGTCCGCACCGCATGCTACTTCGCAGCAGACCGACATTTTTGGAAAAAATTGAGAAATACCCAGGGTGAGTCCCCCCGTTTTTGGGTGTTTAGTCTGCTTGGGCCCAGACGCTGCTACTTGGGGGCTTAGTCAAATCGCCCAACCGCTTGCGCTGGTTGGCTCACAGGGTTGCTAACCTGCTCTGGCCCTAACAAAACGCGGGGACTGTCCCCGCGTTTTCTCTATTCACAGCAGGCGGATCCGGCACCAAAAGCTTTTTTTCCTAGTTCTTGGACTTGGCGAACTGTGCGCCTTTGCGGTGAATTTGGGACGCTTATCGATAGCCCGATTTGACGGTATGGCGCTGGTTGGCTCACGGGGGTGCTAAATGGTATCATTTGAGGCGTTGCGGATGCCTGATTCCCAACCCCTGCCCCCTTTACTCCTCTCGAATCATTCCCCCTAGACTCTGTGACATAGGCTCTGTGACCACCATGGTGCTTCGATCCGCGCTGCTGCTCCTCTGGCTTTGGTCAACCTGGTGCTCTTGGTGTCTCGGACAAGAATCGCAACCCGCTGGCAGCGTCCAAACCATCGATCTTGGAAACCGCCGGGAATTGTTTGTCGACCGGTTTTTGATCGACACCCTCGACGGTCTGTCCCACAAGCTCCATGAGCCCAAAGCGACCGAACCGATGGAACAACCCGCCGACGCGATGGAGTACGGGACGATCATTAAAGACGGTCCCCTGTTTCGCATGTACACCCGCGATGGCCGTGGCGCACGATTCGACGGGGATCAAACCGAGGTCACCCGATACTGCGAAAGCACCGATGGGATCCATTGGACCAAGCCGAACCTGGGACTTGTCCAAGTCGATGGATCCAATGAAAACAATGTGGTCTTAAGCGAACCTCCGTATTGCCACAACTTTGCTCCCTTCCTCGATGAGAATCCAGCCGCCCCCAACGAGGCACGCTTCAAGGCNCTTGCCGGAACGGTCAAATCCGGATTGGTCGCGTTCCAATCCGCAGATGGCATCCGCTGGTCAAAGATGCGCNATGAACCGGTCATTCAATACACCAAGGAGTATGCGTTCGACTCTCAGAATGTCGCGTTCTGGTCNGTCCACGAAGGNCTCTACGTGTGCTACTTCAGGCACTTCCTCGAAGGAAAACTGCGTTCGATCTGCCGCACAACCTCCNAGAACTTCATCGATTGGACCGAACCCATTGCGATGCGCCCCAATTTGCCCGATGAGCATCTCTACACTTCGTTGACTCACCCTTACTTTCGCGCCCCCCATATCTACATCGCAACCCCCACGCGTTTCTTTCCCAATCAAGGCGATCGAACGGACATTCTTTTCATGTCCGCCAGGGGTGATCAACCCTTCGATCGGACGTTTCGCCAAGCGTTCCTTCGGCCAGGATTGGATAGCGATCGGTGGGGAAACCGCGCGAACTATGCCGCTTGGCATATCGTCCAGACCAGCGATAGCGAAATGTCCCTCTACACGACCCCTTTTCGGCGATTCACTCTGCGCCTCGATGGATTTGCTTCCATCCATGCCGATGCCGATGCGGGACGGATGACGACCAAGGTCTTTACGATGGCCGGTGATCGTTTGGTCATCAACGCTTCGACCAGCGCCGCAGGTTCCATCCGGGTCGAATTGACCGATCCGCAAGGTACCCCCATCGAAGGCTTTTCCTTCAAGGATTGCCAAGCGTTCGTCGGAGATGCGATCGATGCGACGGTGACTTGGTCGTCCCGACCGGGACTGCGAAGTTTGGCCGGTCGCCCAATCCGCGCTCGATTCGAGTTGATCGATGCGGATCTTTACGCACTCCAATTTCCACTCGATGAATCGACCCGTGTCGACTTCCGACAACAGGTCCGGCCAATCCTCGAGCAACGATGCTTCGCTTGCCACGGAGCTCTCAAGCAGGAAGCCGGTTTGCGATTGGATTCCGCTACGGCGATCCACCAAGGGAGCAGCTCAGGGCCAGTGATCGATACGAAANCCGCAAGCTCTAGCGAACTTGTTCGNCGAATCCTCTCNCAGGACCCCCAANTAAGGATGCCCCCCGAAGGCCACTCGCTGGCCGAATCCCAGATTCAAACCATCCTCGCATGGATCGAACAAGGTGCACCCGTCCCCCAGATCGACACCCCGGAACCGGATCCCAATGCGCATTGGGCTTTTCAAATTCCCGTTCGATCCAAGATCCCCGACTCGACGGCCTCTTCGAACGCTCCGATCCATCCGGTCGATGCGTTCTTGCAAGAGTCCTGGCAATCCGAAGGGCTCGTTGGGCAACCCCAAGCCGATCCGCATACCCGATTGCGAAGAGTCTACATCGACCTCATCGGGCTGCCACCTAGCCCGGAGTCCCTCGCAGATTTCTGTCGAAATCCTTCTCAAGAAAACTACGAACAGATCGTCGATAAACTCCTCGCTTCACCCATGTACGCAGAACGCTGGGCTCGGCATTGGATGGATGTTTGGAGGTATGCAGACTGGTTCGGCAGACGGTATGTACCCGACGTTTGGAACAGCGCACCTCAAGTTTGGCGTTGGCGCGATTGGATCGTCGAGTCTCTCAATGCCGATACGGGTTACGACCAGATGATCACACAGATGCTCGCGGCCGACGAAGTCAACCCAGGTGATCCGAAATCGAACGTCGCTACCGGCTACCTGGTTCGAAACTGGTATGCCTTGAATCCCAACGACTGGATGCGCAGCAACGTCGAGCATTCGAGCAAGGCTTTTTTAGGTTTGACGTTCCACTGTGCCCACTGCCATGACCACAAGTACGATCCGATCAGCCAAGAGAACTACTTTCAATTGCGAGCCTTCTTCGAACCGATCGCGGTCCGGCAGGATCGGCTCGCTGGCCAACCGGACCCAGGGCCGTTTCAAGAGTACGAGTACAGCACCCTGCGAAAAGTACAACGACTCGGTCGGGTGGGCATCTATGACAAATCACTCGATTCCCACACTTGGCTCTACACCTCAGGAGACGAACGGAATCGGCAAACCGATCGCGGATCGATCTTGCCCAATGTACCGGATTTCCTCAAAGCCGCTTTCGAGCAACCGATCGAACCTGTCCCTCTGCCGACGACGGCTTGGTACCCTGGTCTCGATCCTGAAATTCTAAAAACGGTGCTTCTCGAAGCAGACCAAGCCATCGCGCAAGCGCAAAGCGAACTCGATGCGTCGACCGCTGCGTCCTTGGCTGCACAAGTGGAAGCCAGCAAGCCCGATGCCAGCAAGGCCGATGCCAGCCGAACCCCAGAGCAAGAGGCACTCGAGACGGCCAAGAGCCTTGAGCGGCAGATCCAGGAACTCCAGGACGCGCGCAGGCCTGAGGAGTCCGGCGTTCTGAGCGGCCAGCAATCGCTCCTGATGGATGCCTCGCAAGGTCGACGCATGATCTACCGAAGTGTCCCTGAGATCCCTTCGATCCAGGAGGACGATCGCATCGAATTCCTGGTCCAAATCCTAGCCGACACGCACTGGAATTTTCAGTTGACTCGCGATAATTCCACAGGTGCCACGGCCACCTACATCGGTTTTGAAAAGGGGCAGATCAAGTCTTACAAACCCGCGTCGTTCGACGAGTTCGAGGTCGGCAAGTTCGATCCGCAAACACCCCAGGTCCTGGCCGTCGAATTGACCTTGCACCCCAAGGACGATCGGTGCACGCTCAAGGTGTACTCTCGTGAGGACCAACGAGTATTGGTCGATGGGCTGAGCGTTGCACTCAATGGATGGAATCCTGTTGGGGATCCGACCAAGGGGATCTTGTTCGACGCTCGGCCCGGTTCGATCGCCGCAATCGACGATTGGCGATATCGCAGGAAAAGTTCAAACGGAGTCGGACCAGCCGAATCGGTCTTGGAATTCACTTTCGAGGCTCCCGAACACGCCGACAAGGATCTTGTCGGAATCCTCGACTGGACCTCGGCTCAAAACTACTCGATCGCCCCTGCGCGGTCCGTGATGGTTCGCAAGTTGCCATCGTTAAACTTGAGCAAACTCCAACAAGAGCTTGCACGCGTTCAGCGGGCCATCGATCGCATGCGACTGCCGACCGAAACGGCCAGAGCCAAGCTCGAGTCGAGCCAAGCGAATCGCCGCCAACTCGTGTCGCGAATCGAAGCCGAGAGGCTCAAGTACATGGCAGACCCTTCCTCGGATCTTGAGTCGATCCAACGTTCCTCGCATCGAGCCATGATCGACGAGAAAAAAGCCGATTTTGCGAAACAACGGGTTGAATGGAACGATGCCAGAAGGCAATTGGCGGATGCTGAAGCCAAACCGCTCGGGGATGCCAACCGAGCGAAAGAACTCGATGCTGCGAATGCAAGATGGGCCAAGGCCCAAGTGGATTTCGAGGCGATCGGACAGGTGCTCGAACAAAGCGAGCAGATCGCACCCGAGCAAGCGACCTACAAGCCCCTTTCGCCTCAGTATCCGCGGACCAGTACCGGGCGTCGACGCGCCTTGGCCGCTTGGATCGCTTCTCCTAAAAACCCACTGACGGCTCGAGTCGGAGTCAATCACATTTGGATGCGGCATTTCCACGAACCGCTGGTCAAGACGGTTTTCGACTTCGGACGCAATGGCAGCGTGCCAACGCATCCGAAATTGCTCGATTGGTTGGCCGTCGAATGGATGGAATCCGGTTGGAGCATGAAGCATCTGCACCGATTGCTTGTCACGAGCCAAGCTTACCAACGCGAGTCGGTAGTTGCAGAGAATCCCTCGCAGATCAAAGATCCTCAAAACCAAAAGTACTGGCGAATGAACGCAGGACGCATGGAGGTCGAGGTCCTACGCGATTCGATCCTCGAAATTGCAGGTAAGTTGGATCCCAAAATGGGCGGACAGGAGTTGGAGAACAAAGACATGTTTTCCACTTCAAGGCGCACGCTCTACTACTCGTGTCAACCTGAAGAAGACGGCAAGAGCGCTTTGGGCATGCTCTTCGATGGACCCGATGCGAGCGATTGCTACCGCAGGACCAGGACAGTTATCCCCCAGCAATCGCTGGCACTGACCAATAGCCCACTGGTCCACGAGGTAGCGCCACAGATCGCTCAGCGGATCGAGTTGAGCTTGTCGCAAACCGACAGAACCGACGCAGGAAGATTTCTCGATGCGGCTTATACCCTCCTTCTGAATCGGCCAGCAACCCTTCAGGAAAGGGAATTGTGTTTGGATTACCTGAATTCCGCAAGCGATTCGACCTCCCAGCGATCCAGCTTGATTCGCGTCCTATTGAACCACAACGACTTTATCACGATCCGCTAAGGCCGCGGCCCGGCCGACCGCGCCCCAAGGAGCGACACGATGGCATTGAGTACACGCAGGATGTTTCTATCCGATTACGGGATGGGGTTTACGGGGATCGTCCTCGGTTCGATGCTCGCTCAAGACCGCATCGTCCGTGGGGCTCCCTTGCCGCAAACCAACGCTGGTGCGGAGCCGAAGGCCAAGTCGGTGATTTGGGTGTTTTTATCCGGGGGCTATAGCCATATCGAAACATTCGATCCGAAACCTGCCTTGAACCAATACGCAGGAAAGACCTTCAACGAAATCCCTTTGGCCAACCCCGTCGACTCGCCGCTGCACAAGAAACGCTTCCGTTCGGTACCTGCCGAAGAGATCAATGTGCGCGATGTCTACCCGACGATCTATCCGATGCAAGTCGGTTGGAAAAAGTGCGGGCAAGCTGGCATCGAGGTGACCGACTGGTGGCCGCATTTGGGCAATCAAGTCGATGAGCTATGTTTCGTGCGCAACATGTGGACCACCGATAACGACCACGCGGCCGAGAATCAGATCCACACCGGGCGGCATCGCCTAGACGAACCCCAGCCGAGCATCGGAGCCTGGGCCAACTACGGCTTGGGAAGCTTCAACGAAAACCTACCGAAGTTCGTTGT
>JGI24766J26685_10000590_pt1 | contig 10386 bp, 9 predicted proteins | sample SanBayMetagenome_FD_26685 | JGI IMG/M metagenome (IMG submission 26685)
ACCCCGAATTTTCCCACTACGGTTTGTTGGATCTCTTGGGCAAGCGCAAGAATCTCTCTTCCGTTTGCATCTCCGTGATTCACAATCACAAGGGCGTGCCCGTCGTGCACCCCTGCATCGCCCCGTCGCGCGCCTTTAAATCCACAGCGCTCGATTAGCCAGGCAGCAGGAATCTTACAGAGGTCTTCCTTGCTGTCTGTAAGATCGTACTGCGGCAGATCGGGGTGAAGAAGTTTTAAGTGTTTGGCTTGCAATCGACTGATGATTGGATTTTTAAAGAAGCTGCCTACATTTCCAATCTGTTGGGGGTCGGGTAATTTTTTCTGTCGCAGGCAAATCACGGCCTGCGCAACATCCTGAGCAGTGATCGGTTGCGGATAGCTCTTGATGGCCTCACCAAGATCTGCATAGCGTGTATTGAGGGTCGCCTCAGACGAGACCGAGAGCTGACAGGTGATCTCTGTAATGAAGTAGCGTGGCTTATTCCATGGGCCCTGTACCGAGGCCTGCTTAAAAATGCTGTCTCGATAGGCAAACTGGCATTGATCCCGGGTGAAGCTTACGAGTTGGGCCTGATGAAAGTCCCAGGCCGCAAGGCGCACGAGGAGGTCCTTTAACTCGACCCCATAGGCGCCGATATTCTGAACAGGGGCGGCACCNACCGTGCCGGGAATGAGGGCGAGATTTTCTAATCCCGAGAAGCCCTGATCCAAAGACCACATCACCAACTCGTGCCAGAGTTCACCCGAGGCGCAGGTCAGCTCTCCTGTTGGCGTGATCGATTTACCCTTTAGTCCATTGATAAGGGCGGTTGCCTTGATCGGTGCATGCAAGACAACATTTGTTCCGGATCCGAGGATGACCCGTGGGTGATCTGCGAGCTCAGGCGTAATCTGCGCGAGAGTATCGAGCCGATCGATCAAGATGCTGTCGGTGGCGCGTGCCGCAAGCCCAAGGGCATTTGGCAGAGGAGCGTTGCGAGTTGCGCGGGCGGTTAATTCCAAGTCTGGCGCTTTCAGAGCCAGTTCCTAAGAGGCCGTGAAGCCCAATCGAACATAGATAGGAGCATAGGCCTCGGCCTGTGTTACTTCTACAAGGCCTTCGCGTGCAAGTTCGAGTAGGGCAAGAAAATGCACAACGACAATCGGGACTCCGCCACCGTGGGCAAGCTCTTCCATGAAGAGTTCTGAGAATTCAACAAAGGGCCTGCCTTGCAGAAACTTTAGAATTCTTGACATATGTTCACGAACGGATAACGGCTCTCGTGAGATGGTGTGGTGGGCGGTGAGCTTTGCTCTGCGCAGTATGTCGGCCCAGGCAGCACGCAAATCGTTGGGGTCGACATCGGGCAGACGCGGCGCCATCGTCTGGTCGACCACCACCTGAGCGACCAGAACATCGCGGCCTAACTGCGGAAATTTATCAATCTGCTGGGCGGCAATCTTCATCTGCTCGTACTCTAAAAGTCGACGGACCAATTCCGCGCGTGGGTCATCCACTTCTTCCTCCCCGTCTTTTGGACGAACGGGCAGGAGCATGCGCGATTTGATCTCGATGAGCATCGCTGCCATCAAGAGGTAATCTGCTGCAAGCTCTAGATTACGCGAACGAATCTCCTCAACATAGCGGAGATATTGCTTCGTGACCTCTGCCATTGGAATATCAAGAATATTGAAGTTCTGTCTGCGAATTAAATAGTAGGAGGTCCAAAGGTCCCTCGAAACTCTCGAGGATTACCTCTAGCGCATCAGGGGGGATATAGAGATCTTTTGGAATCTCAGTAAGGGGCTCCCCATAGAGCCGGGCAAAGGCNTCTGGCAGCAAGNNCGCGGCAGCGGANTCTGTCAATTGATCCGCAGGGTCCAAGGCCTGGGCTAGTTCAGGCTCAGTGGCTGAGGGCTCTGCGGCGTGCGTCATTAATGAAATCTGCAATTAGGATGGGATTCGGCCTTGCGAGCTCAGTCGGGCTGATACACGTAAGGTTTTTGTTTGACCTTGACCGTTCGAGCCCGCTCACTATCGTCAAGCGCGATGGGTGTTTTGTCCCAGAGAAGAAGACGTCCCGCCTGTTGGGCGTCTTCCAGCTCGGGTTTGTTGTCCTTCAGGGTACGAAGAAACTGGGTAATGTCGGATTCGTAGAGGGCCATGGCTGGATTTTAGCCGAGGGATTGCTGATTCACAGCAACTAAGGCGTCTATAGCCTCCCGATCGACACGGGTCAGCAGATGCGAAAAGCCCTGTAATCGGCAGATCGGTGGGGCCTCGAGGTCCGACCAGGAGAGCGGCCGCTCGAGGCCAAAGACCTCTCGTTCAATCCGCTCGGCCGTGGCGGGTAATACCGGTTTGAGCACGATCGTTAGCTGGGCAAAGGCCTTCAGCACGATGGTGCAGATCGCCTGGAGCTGGGGTAGGCGCTCGGGAGATTCGGCCGCCTGCTTGGCCAACTCCCAAGGTTTTTCGCTATCGACGAAGCCGTTAATGAGATCCATTAGGGCCGTTGCCTCCCGGATTACTCGGGCGGTATCTCGGGATTCGTAGGCCTGCGCAATCTCAGGTGCGGTTGCGAGGATGGCCTGCGAGAGCGCATGAGTGCTCTGAAGCGATTCGAGGCAGAGCGCCCCATCGAATCGCTTGGAGATAAAACCCGCTGAGCGACTCGCGATGTTAATAAACTTTCCGACAAGGTCGCTATTAATACGGGCAATGAAATCGGCGAGGTTTAGGTCGAGATCTTCCATCGTTCCATTGAGCTTGGCGGCGAAGTAGTACCGTAGCCACTCGGGATTGAGTTTCTGGTCCAGATAACTCTGTGCAGTAATAAAGGTTCCCCGAGATTTGCTCATCTTGGCACCATCAACTGTCAGAAATCCGTGTGCAAACACATTGGTTGGGGTTCTGTAGCCCGCAAACTTCAGCATGGCAGGCCAAAACAGGGTGTGAAAGTACAGGATATCTTTGCCAATAAAGTGGTACTGCTCAACATCAGAGTCCGGCGCGACAAAGCGGTCGAAGTCGCGTCCGGTNTCGCTGCAGAATTTCTTAAGACTTGCGTAATAGCCGATTGGGGCGTCAAGCCAGACATAAAAGTATTTGCCTGGTGCATCCGGGATTTCGAAGCCAAAATAGGGCGCATCACGGGAGATATCCCAGTCGCTGAGACAAGCCTCCTCTCCAAGCCANTCCTTGAGTTTATTGCTCGCNTCAGGCTGAAGGCGCGCATCGTCGATAGCCCATTGACGAAGGAAGTCGGAGCAGCGGGGATCAGAGAGTCTGAAAAAATAATGATCAGATTCTTTCCGAATCGGGGTTGCACCCGAGACCACTGAAAACGGATTTTTTAAATCGGTGGGCCCGTAGGTTGCGCCACAGGACTCGCAGGAGTCGCCGTATTGCTCTTTTGCGCCGCACTTCGGGCACTCTCCCTTGATGAATCGGTCGGGCAGAAACATATTCTTAATGGGATCGTACATCTGCTCAATACATCGCACTTCGATAAGACCTTGAGCGCTGAGCGCCGCATAGAAAGACTCGGAGAGCGCCTTGTTTTCGGGCGAATGGGTTGAGTAATAGTGATCAAAAGAGATACCAAACCCAGCGAAGTCTCGGGTGTGTTCGGACCAGACTTTGTCGATTAAGGCCTCAGGGGTGATGCCTTCCTTTTCTGCGCGAAGCATGATGGGTGTGCCGTGGGTGTCGTCTGCACAGACATAAACAACGTCGTGCCCCCGCATTCGTTGGAATCTCGCCCAGATATCCGTTTGGATGTACTCCACGAGGTGCCCGAGATGGATCGCACCATTGGCATAGGGAAGCGCCGACGTTACCAGGATCTTTCGTTGGGGCTTCTGAGAGGCGTTGGCAGAGGATTGTTCGGGCATTTGCGGGGGAATTCGGGAAGATACGAGGGCTTTTTGATACTGTTTGGCACTTCAAGCCATGTATTCTGCCCCAACTATGACAACAGATCTCCAGAGTTCAGTAAACGCCCTCTTATCCACGGTCTTCGACCCCCGTCTTGGCCCTGCGCCGGGNAGAGACCTCGTGTCCGCCAAAATGGTGGGTGAGGTTGCCATTAAAGATGGTGCTTTATCGGTGGANATTGTTCTGCCTTACGCGGCCATGGGCGAGGAATCTCTCTGGAAGGACCGTGTGAGCCGCGCCCTCGCTGGNGTGGCGCCGGGGGGCAAGGTNGCTGTTAGTGTGAGTGTGAANGTGAAGGCGCGCGCCACACCAGCGTCGATGAAGCGTTTGAGCGGAATCAAAAATATCATCGCAGTCGCATCTGGCAAGGGTGGGGTTGGCAAGAGCACGACCGCTGCCAATCTGGCGTTGGCTCTCGCCGCAGAGGGGGCCCGTGTGGGGATGATGGATGCCGATATTTATGGCCCTTCGCAGACCATGATGCTGGGGACCGCGGGCCAGGCCTACTCGAACGATCAAAACAAAATCGAGCCGAAGGTGGCCCATGGTGTTCAGGTGATTTCAATGGGCATGTTGACGAATGACGACACCCCAATGGTCTGGCGAGGACCGATGGCCTCGTCAGCCATGGAGCAACTCCTGACTGAGACCGCTTGGGATGATGTGGACTACCTCGTCGTGGATATGCCACCAGGCACTGGCGATATTCAGCTAACGCTCTCCCAGCGGGTACCGGTGACTGGGGCCGTTATCGTGACAACGCCGCAGGATATTGCGCTGCTTGATGCAAAAAAAGGCCTGGTCATGTTTGAGAAAGTAAAGGTGCCGATTCTGGGCATTATTGAGAACATGGCGATGCATATCTGCTCAAAATGTGGAAATGTTGAACATATCTTTGGCGAGGGTGGTGGTGCCCGCATGGCCGATCAGTACGATGTTCAGTTCTTGGGCTCACTGCCTTTGGATATCCGGATTCGTGAGCAGGCGGACTCAGGTCGCCCTTCGGTAGTCGCCGAGCCGCAGGGGGCAATCGCCCAGGCCTACCGGGAGATTGCACGCACGATTGGGGCCCGGGTGGCGCTCTTGTCCGAGGATCACAGCGCAAAATTCCCGAGCATCAAGATCGTCGGCACCTAGACCTTCGGGTGTGAGAAAATTCTCACACTATGAGTATAAAAAGCGACAAGTGGATCCGCCGCATGGCGGAGTCTCACCAGATGATTGCCCCTTTTGCTGCCGACCAGGTGCGGTACGTTGGGGACCATAAAATTGTTTCTTACGGCACATCTAGCTATGGCTACGATGTCCGATGTGCCGATGAATTCAAGATTTTTACGAACATCAACAGCACGATCGTCGACCCAAAGAATTTCGATACGGGCTCATTCGTCGATTTCAAAGGCGATGTCTGCATTATTCCACCCAACTCATTCGCGCTGGCGCGCACGGTCGAGTATTTCCGAATACCCCGCAGCGTCCTAACGGTCTGCCTGGGTAAAAGCACGTATGCCCGCTGCGGAATTATCGTGAATGTAACGCCCTTAGAGCCCGAGTGGGAAGGCCATGTCACTCTCGAGTTCTCGAACTCAACGCCGCTGCCGGCAAAGATCTATGCTGGAGAGGGGTGTGCGCAGATGCTGTTTTTTGAAAGCGATGAAGTCTGCGAGACCTCTTATAAGGATAAAGGTGGGAAATATCAGGGCCAGACGGGCGTGACGCTTCCGAAAACCTAAGTCTGGGGCGAGCGATCTCCTCGTTAGAATCAGGCAAACCGATCAGTGGCAAAAGCGGCATTGATGAGCTGTTGAGTATAGGCCGCTTGTGGACGATCGAGAACATCAACGGTCGGACCTGATTCCACGATTTTCCCCTGGTGCATCACAATTACCCGGTGAGCCATTGCACGAATCACAGCGAGATCGTGGGTGATCAGACAATAGGCCATTGCATGCACCCGCTGAAGCTTTACGAGGAGCTCCAGAACCTGCTGCTGAACCGAGACATCAAGTGCGCTGGTAGGTTCATCAAGCACGATTAAATTGGGCTGCAAGATCACGGCGCGGGCAATTGCAATGCGTTGGCGCTGACCGCCCGAGAATTCATGGGGATAGCGTGAGACGCAGTCTTCGGGAAGACCGACTTCACGGAGCATTGTCGCGAGACGGGTGTCGCGATCCACGCGGCCCATCTCTGGAAAATGGAGTTTTAACCCCTCTTCAAGAATCTGGCCGATGGTCATACGCGGTGAGAGCGCACTAAACGGATCCTGAAAAACAATCTGCATATGTCGGCGCAGGCGCCGCAGGTCCGCTTTACTGGCTTGTGTAATGGATTGATCATCAAGCGTGACTTCGCCCGATACCTCGGCGGCACTTAGGCGAAGTAAGGCGAGCGCAAGTGTGGTTTTGCCAGACCCGGATTCACCTACGATGCCGAGAGTTTCTGCGCTATTAAGGCGCAGCGAGCAGTCATCGACAGCAATGAACTCACGTTTTTTCCACCAGCCCAGAGGAATATTAAACTGACACCGCAGGTGATGGGCCGACATCAATTCCTTGGAGTCGACCGTTCCGGATACCATCCGCTGGGGTCGGCTCGAGAGAAGGCGACGGGTGTACTCATGCTCCGGGCTGGCAAACAGGGCGCCCGTGGCTTTATGCTCAACGAGCAAGCCTTGCTGCATAACGCCGACTGCATCGGCAAAGCGAGCCACGAGCGGGAGATCATGGGTGATTAACAGAATTGCCATGCCATCTTCACGCTGAATCTGTAGCAGAAGCTCTAGGACCTGCTCGCGAATCGTGACATCAAGGGCGGTGGTGGGCTCATCGGCAATAAGCAGCTTCGGATTGCAGGCGAGGGCCATCGCGATGACCGCGCGTTGACGCTGCCCACCCGATAATTGATGAGGAAAGGCATTCGCACGGCGTTGCGGCTCTTCAATGCCCGTGCGATCAAGCAGTGTGACAGCGCGATCAAATGCGGCTCTCCGCGATAGCCCCTCATGCGTTTCGAGCACCTCAGCAATCTGCTGCCCGACGCTAAATAAGGGATTAAGCGCAGACATCGGCTCTTGAAAGATCATTGCGATCTCCCGGCCGCGAATCGAACGAATCTCTCGGTCCGAACAACACGCCAGATCAACCCCCGGGTCTCCGTTCGATGTCCATAGAATCTGCCCAGTGGTCTGGGCATCAGGCAGTAGCTTGAGAATAGAGAGCGCCGTCACTGTTTTACCGCTGCCGGATTCACCGACAAGTGCAAATCGCTGGCCTGCATAGATATCGAAACTGACATCACTAACGGCAATAGTGGAGGCAGGGTCTTCTGGTGCCGATCCAGAGTGCAGGCCTACCCCGAAGCGCACCCCGAGATGGCTCACACGTAAAATCCGCTGAGTTGATTTATCCACGACGGGTATCCAAGGCGTCTCGGAGAGCTTCTCCGATAAAGATGAGAAGCAGCAGTAACGCGACGAGCACCCCGAAAGTACCAAGGGAGATCCACCAGGCGTCGAGATTGGCCTTGCCTTGTGCGAGCAATTCGCCAAGGCTTGGGGTTGAGGAGGGCACACCCAAGCCCAGAAAATCAAGGCTAGTCAGCGCAAGTATTGATGCGCTCATTCGAAACGGTAAGAAAGCAATTACGGGTGTGAGACTGTTGGGCAGGACGTGCCGCCAGATAATCTGAGAGCTATTTAATCCAAGTGCGCGTGCCGCAGTGACATAGTCAAGCGATCGATTTCTTAGGAATTCGGCTCGCACGTAGTCGGATAGGCCCATCCATCCAAAGAGCGACAGAATCACTAAGAGAATGAGTAGGCCGGGCTCAAAGACAGAGGCCAAGATAATGAGAAGGTAGAGTTCGGGTACCGACCCCCAGATCTCAATGAAACGCTGAATAATTAAATCAGTCTTGCCCGCGAAGTAGCCCTGTAAAGCGCCCATGATCACGCCCAGTACTACCCCAATAACGGTTAAGGCGAGACCAAAGAGCACTGAGGTACGGAATCCGTAGAGCAGCCTGGCCAGCACATCGCGGCCACGGTCGTCTGTGCCCAGCCAGTTCACCGCTGAGGGTGCTGCCGGGTTTGGGCTTGGCGCAAAATAATTGAGGCTGTCAAATGCATAGCGATTGAGCGGATAAATCGCCCAGTTATCTCCGGACCGGATGTTGCCTTCAATAAAAGGATCAAGGAAATCGGTCGGTGTTTCAAAGTCACCCCCGAAAATCTTTTCAGGGTATTGCTCAACGAGCGGGAAGTAATACCGGTTATCGTAGTGAACAATCAGGGGCCGGTCGTTGGAGAGAACATCCGCGAGTAACGAGACAGAGAACGCAACGACGAATAGCCATAGGCTCATCGTGCCGCGACGATTGCGTTTAAATCGTAACCAAGCACGCTGGCTGGGCGATAGGCTGGGGCTCATGAGTTCTTCGATCCCTCAAATTGAACCCGCGGATCCACCCAGACATACATCAGATCATTGAGAAGTTTGGCAAACAGGCCAATCAGAGAAAAGAAGTAAAGGGTCCCCATGACAACGGGGTAGTCGCGCTTAATAACTGATTCGTAGGAGAGTAGCCCCAGTCCATCCAGAGAAAATAGGGTCTCAATGAGTAGTGATCCCGTAAAAAACGCACCGACAAAGGCGGCCGGAAATCCCGTGACAATGGGAATGAGTGCGTTACGGAATACATGACGCCAGAGCACGATATTCTCGGCCAAGCCCTTGGCGCGCGCCGTTAAGACGTATTGCTTGCGGATCTCCTCGAGCATTGTATTTTTTGTCAGCATTGTCGTTACGGCGAAGCTACCCAATGTCATGCAGATAATCGGTAGCGTGAGATGCCAGAAGTAATCGGCGATCTTCGCACCCAGGCTCAGGGTCTCCCAGTCGTCCGATGTCAGACCCCGCAGTGGAAAGAGTTGCAAAAAACTACCCCCACCAAAGAGCACCAACAGGGCCACTCCCAACACGAACCCAGGGATTGCATAGCCCACCAAGATGGCAGTGCTTGTCCAGAGGTCGAACCGGGACCCATGCCGAACAGCCTTGGCGATGCCCAGTGGTAGCGAGATGAGGTAGGTGAGGAGAAAAGTCCAGATTCCAAGGCTGATGGAGACCGGCAGTTTGTCCTTCATCAACTCCCAGACGCTGCGTTCATGGAAAAAACTCTTGCCAAGATCAAACTGGAGAAAACCCGTGATCATCTGAAGAAAGCGTTCATGAGCAGGCTTATCAAAGCCATAGAGGGCTTTGATTTCTTCGAGCTTTTTAGCATCGACACCGCGGTGGCCTCGGTAGATATTGCTGGTCTGGCCCACCTCATTGGCCGCTCCACCGGGAAGGGTTGCTGCCGCTCCCGCTGTCGCGGCATGATCCCCTTTTAGCATCTGAACCATCTGTTCAACTGGTCCGCCCGGCACAAATTGAATCACCGCGAAGGTAATCAGCAAAATACCGAATAGCGTTGGCAGAATCAGGAGCAGTCGCTTGGCGGCATAACGCAGTAACGCTGGCGTAAAGAGTCTTGAATTCATTTTGCCTTCTCCCACCACCAGGACGCGACGACCCAGTCTTCGGAGTGGTAATACTCCGGGCGGGTGTCGGGCGCGATGAGCCCCGAGCGAAACGAGACCCGATGAACATTATTGTGCCAATGCGGAATCGCATAATGCCCCACCCGGAGTACGCGGTCGAGAGCACGTGCGGAGGTAATTAGTTGCTCACGAGAATCCACCGATAGGATTCGGTTAATCAGTGCGTCGACTACAGGATCTTTGAGTCCAATAAAGTTATCCGCTCCTGGTTCATCAGCGGCGTTACTCATGAATCTAAACACGAGCTCATTACCGGGACTCTGGCTCGAAAGATACCAATGCACAATCATGTCGTAGTCGTAATCATCAACTCGTTTTTTATAGAGCGATGTATCGGTTACACGGACTTTTGTCTGGATGCCGAGTTTGGCCAGATTTCGTGAAAACGGGGCAAGAATTCGTTCCCAGGTGCGGCTACTGAGCAGCACCTCGAATTCAAAGGCCTGACCACTGGCGTTGCGAAGGGCGCCATCCCGATACGTCCAGCCCGCCTCTGCAAGAAGGCCACGGGCTTTACGAAGGTTATCTCGCAGGCTATTTGGTGGTTGGGTGTTGGGCGGCATCGGGACAGGACCAAATACAGCGGCGTCGACGCGGTTACGAAATGGCTCAAGTAATTTTCGCTCCTCATCGGAGGGCGCATCGGTTGCGGCCATCACCGTGTTGGTGAAGTAGGAGTATGAGCGCTTGTATTGGTTATAGAAGAGTTGTCGATTCATCCACTCGTAGTCAAGCGCCAGCGCGATGGCTTGGCGAACCCGAACATCTTGAAACATCGGTTTGCGGATGTTGAAGTAAAAGGCCTGCATACCCTGGGCATTGGCGTTGGGGAGTTCTGCTTTTAAGAGTGAACCATCGGA